>OJKM01000048.1_pt1 | contig 16237 bp, 21 predicted proteins | sample 1596631 | NCBI WGS metagenome assembly OJKM01 (sample SAMEA3904683, study PRJEB24821) | metagenome | biome: Builtin; feature: hospital; material: surface | place: USA | collected 2013-06-06 | reverse complement strand
TCGGTGTGTTTTGGAATATGAAGAAGGACCCTCCAGAGAATGTTGTCGACCGGGATCACTGGACCCAGCTTTTTGTACAGTGGTCTCCCATGGGTACATACCTTGCTTCCGTACATCCACAAGGTATTCAACTCTGGGGAGGTCCCCAATTCAGCAAACAAAAACAGTTCCCTCATCCTTTCGTCCAGCTTGTGGAGTTCTCGCCCCGGGAAAACTACCTTACCACATGGTCTAGCCGCCCGATACAAATAGAGGGAGCACCTGGTGTTTTGTCGTATGATGAAGACGGCAAGAATATAATCATTTGGAATATTACCACCGGAAAGCCTCTCCGATCCTTCGTCAGCCATGACCTAACTGCCCCTGCCGGCGCCGATGATGCTGCTGCTCAAAAGAAGAAAGTACAGTGGCCTGCATTTAAATGGTCAGCGGATGAGAAATATGTTGCTCGTATGCTTCAGCACCAGTCCATATCTGTCTACGAGCTACCTCGTATGAACCTTCTTGACAAGACCGTAGTCAAGATTGAAGGTGTTATGGATTTCGAATGGTCCCCTGCTACTGTACAAAGGGAAGGTGTCAAACGCTATGAGCAGCTTTTCAGCTTTTGGACTCCTGAAATTGGAAGCAACCCTGCCAAGGTTGGTTTGATGAGCATACCCTCAAAGGAGATCGTTCGTACACGAAATCTTTTCAATGTCTCCGATGTGAAGCTACACTGGCAATCCCAGGGTGCCTACGTTTGCGTCAAGGTTGACAGGCACTCCAAGTCCAAGAAATCCATGGCTACTAATTTGGAAATCTTCCGAGTGAAAGAAAAGGGCGTGCCAGTCGAGGTTGTTGACTCACTAAAGGACACTGTCATAAATTTTGCTTGGGAACCCAAGGGTGATCGATTTGTCCTCATCACAACTGGCGAGGCCATCGCGGGCTCTGCTGTTGCTCCAAAGACTGCCGTTTCTTTCTTTTGCCCCGAGAAGGTGAAAGGTGGCGCTATCGGTAACTTCAAACTCATCCGCACCATTGAGAAGAAGACGAGCAATGGAATCTACTGGTCTCCCAAGGGCCGATTCGTTGTCGTCGCTACCGTGCATTCACAGCAGAACTTTGACCTTGATTTCTGGGATTTGGACTTTGAGGGTGAGAAGCCAGAGAGTGAGAAAGATCTTTCGGCCAATCTACAGCTCATGAAGACTGTCGACCACTTTGGTGTGACTGATGTTGACTGGGACCCAACTGGTCGATACGTTGTCTCCAGCGCCTCTGTCTGGACACACTCGGTATGTATACGCTGACGCAAAACATTTTTTACTTCATCTCGATGAAGGCCATAGCTAACCTATAAATAGCTTGAAAACGGCTATAATATTCACACCTTCTCCGGTACAACATTAGCCGAACACCCCACTGAGAAGTTCAAGCAACTCCTCTGGCGCCCGCGACCTCCAACATTCCTTTCAAAGGAAGAGCAAAAACAAGTCCGCAAGAACCTCCGCGAATATTCTCGCGAATTCGACGAAGAAGACAAGTACGCCGTCGATATTGCCAACACCGCCATAGTCGAGATGAGAAAGAGGGTCCTTAGCGAATGGACTGCCTGGCTCAGAAAGGAGAAGCAAATGATTCTCGAAGAAAGAGAAGATCTTGGTCTGTCTCCCAACCCAGATGATGACATCGTTGCTCAACCCAGTATCACTGCCGCTGAGGGCGATACAGTGGTAGAGGAGATTGTCGAGGAGATCATCGAAGAAACTGAAGAGATCATCAGTTAATTGCATGCATTTGCTGTCTTTGTGTTTTCCATCGAGTTTGCTTTTTTTACTTTTCTTCTCATTTCGACACTAATCCTTTTCTATTATATCATGTCATGTCATGTCTTTTTGTACGGTTACGTCGAAATGAGAGGCGCAGGAAGGACAGAAAAGGGCGGAATACCTTTGAAGGTTTCTGATACATTTGTTTATTCGGCCAGATACATCTATGGTTGCAATGAATCATCATAGAGATTTCACCCCTTTTTCTTTGTTAACTTATATCATTCAGTTATGACATTCATGGCTGATAACCCGTCACAGGTATTGGCCAAACCATGCCAGTGCCTGGGCCAGGGCCTGCTCCTTTGCAAACATGATATCCGGTTTAGACAGGTCGCCACGAACGGCAAATCCATGGGACACTCCTCCATAGAGAGTGATCTGGTACGGCTGCTTTGTTTTTGCCAGGATCTCCTCAGACTCATGACGCAATGCGGTGGTTAGGATCTCGTCAATTTCTAGACAACCAAATACCTGTCAGAAGCGACTATGCATGCAAGTCAGAACTGGAAAACGTACCTGCTGCTGCGATGGATAGTGGTCCTTTGATAGCAGATAGCTCTTCCCTCGAGACGAAAGATGGGTGTGCCGTGAATCCAGCGTCCAGCTTTCCATCTTTCAAAAATCGGCATACATACTACAGAAAGCCGTCAGGATCATTAGATTCATACTCAAAGCCATACAGTTATCTTCCTTTCATACCTTTCCACCGAAGCAATACCCAACACCCCCGAGCCTTTCAATTCCATGTTCCTCTCGCAGCATCTTGATAGTAGACTCGATGACGGGGTCAACAGCATCGGTGCCATACTTTGCAAACCACGCCTGACGATCAAATCCAGAATTTGGCTCGAACACAGCAGGCGTGAGTCTATCACCACGGAAAAGGTCTGGAATCACCGTGAGATAGCCTTGGGACGCCATGTAGTCAGCAAGGAGCTGGGAATTGGTGCGAATGCCCATAACGTCTGAGAGGATGACTATCGCCTTGCCGGCCTTCTTGCAAAATTCCTTGGGATAAGAAAAGTAGACGTCGACTATGGCCTGGTTAGTTTGATATTTCGTCTATTACTAGTAGTGATGTAGAGGTATAGAATAGATGAGGTACTTACGGTCTCCCATCTTCTTTGTCTCCCCCGTAGCAGTGCCTTCATGGATGAAGCCTCTGATACAGCATTCTCCTGGTGGGTTGGACGCCATTTTGAACAGCTCGAATGGTTAACCTTGTCGAATATGTCAGCTATGAAATGGATGAAAGAAATTGAAATCAGTTGCTCCCTTTCTCCTGTATATATACCTAAGCTCGATAGTCCTCTTCGTCGGGCGAAACCACCGGAGATATAAGTCTTTAACTCCATCCATGGGCCTCCCCGCCAGGCCGGCCTTAGGCTGCCGCCGTAGAACACGCACATCCTCTGCAGGAGGTGACGATATCGCACTTCCGGCCTTGAATACGAGATTCAGGAACATTCCTTCGCCCTCTTTTTTAAAGCTCCCCGTGGTGGTCCAGGGTTTGCATGCTAAGCTCTTCCTCGATCCTTCGAGTCCTTCGACGGCATCAAAAGTTGGCCCGACTCGGTAACTTTTCGGGCCACAGAACTAGTTGAGCTCGCTTCAGACATCCGGAACACTGACAGCTAACTGTGAAATGTCCCCGAGGCTTTGAAATCGAAGGTCCACAGCTCGCGGTGGCCATGGAGCAACTTACATGTCCGCTACGGCGACATTTTATAGACAGTCATTGTTGTGCCTGCAATAGATAACTATTTACCATGGAGGAAGCTGCTATAAAAGATAACTACCATGCCGCCCACCAACAGCTGGCATCATCAACCAGCAGTTGAAAATTCATTGAATGCGCTATTCTTCACTCTCGATTAAAACCAAGATACCCAGCTCGATATACGATGAACAGCCCAGTCAAGTACCTGGTGACCGGCGCATCCAGCGGTCTGGGGGGTTCTGTTCTGGCTACGCTATATAAAAACGTCCCTGACCCTTCGCAGATTGCAGCTGCATCCTCCAGGCTTGAGACGAGCCAAAAACTCCAGCAGGATTATCCTGGGATCCAATTTCGACGACTCGACTACAATGATCCAAAGTCGCTTGTAGAGTCCCTGGCCGGTGTCGAACGTTTCTTCTTCGTCTCCAGCCCTGAAGTGAACACCGAGAAAAGGAACAAGCAGCATGAACGAGTAGTTAAGGCCTCTGTCGAAGCAAAAGTCGGCCATGTATGTTATTTACCGGCTTGGATAATAATTATCATCTTTTGTGCTAACAGGGTTTTTATGCTAGGTATATTACTCCAGTCTTGCGTTTGGGGGTTATGGTTACGAGTCCCAGGCTTCTGTCCAAAAAGCTCACTTGGTGACTGAAAAGCTTTTAGCTGAGTACGTACTCTACTCTGGGCGCTCTTATGCTGAGTAAATTGGGTATTCTGACCGTAACTACATCTAGGTCTGGGTTGTCTTATACCTCTGTCCGTGAAGGAGTGTATATCGATGCCTTCCCTGTGTTTGTATTCTGGTATCCAAATACAACTACCATATATCTCTCTGGCGACGGCCCTGTTGCCTTTGCTTCTCGAGATGAACTGGGTGAAGCCACTGCTCAACTCATGCTACGTGATCCAGAGGGCTTGAACCTGAAGAATAACATTGCCCTACTCACCGGGCCACGAACTTACAAGCTAACGGATGTCATCAATGCTGTGTCTGAGGCTACGGGCAGGCAACTTGAGATCAAATGCGTGTCAAAGGATGAATTCCCTCGCATTATGGCCTTGGAGGATGCCAGAGAAGGTAGAGGGCGGAAACCAGAAGCCTTCTTCAGGAGTTGGCAAAGCCTTGTGGAGTCTATGGAAAAAGGGGATACTGCAACTGTGGACCCCTTGATGGGCGAGTTATTAGGAAGACAGCCGCGAGATGCTCTAAAGTATGTGAACAAACTGGTAAAAGATGGAGCAGATATGGGGGGATATACATGGCATCAAAATTATTGAATGGGAGTAGTCTCCCGATTTATTATGCAAGTACAAGAAGATAAAAATTAGACATTAATGTCCCCCCTAAGACCAAAGTTATTGTGAGCTATGCAAAAGAGCTCAGCTCAATCCCCCTCTGAGCGAGTATGCATTGAAGTCAACGTTGAGTACTGGAAGTCCATGGAGTCCACTCCCCAGCAAGCCAGCGGTTGAGAAAGTCCAAGGCATTCTCAGGCTGGTCATATGGAACCCTGTGGCCAGCCTTAAAGATCTGGAGGAAAGCAAGGCCATTGTGATACTTGACACGACCCAGTGGCCATTTGTTAAAGCTATTATAAACAACGCTGAGTTTCTTGTGCTTGAAGATAGGGCGCCCAGGCCACCGGAGAGCCTCTGTCCATTTTTTGACGCCGAGCCAGTTGCAGATATAGTCATCTTCACCAGCATAGACAAGAACATTGATTTTCTTCAAAATCCTGGGGATCTTACGGTGGAAGGGCTGGTTGTAGTCTCCCTGGGTGAAGAACTGGCTGCTTATCCGACTGTTGCACCCTTCGAAATGTGAGACTTCAGCACCGATAGCATGCTGAACATGGCGCTGGTTGAGGTACTTGGCGATCTAGCCTAGGATAGGAGACCAGAGGTCTTTAGGGTCTTCGCAGCGACCACGATATCATAGATGCTCTGGCCGGTCTGGGAATATGGGCGAACGAGAGCGTCCTTACAGAACTTGGCACCATTAACACAAGTAGCAGTATCTGTAGGCTTGTCATAGCAGCGCTTGATTTCTTTCTGGCATTCTAGAACGGCAGCCTCCATAGCTTTGTAGGTAGGCTGATCCAAGACAGCACTGTACCCGCCCTTTCTGCAGGCCATGAACGGATAGGATGCGAACTGGGTGTAAGGGTCGGTCATGCCGTTTCCAATCAGGACAGACTTCAACTTGATGTAGGACTTTTGTTTCAGGATGTCTGCTGCATATACTGGAATTTAGTGACCGGCATAAGACTCTCCTGCGATATGGAAGTCGTGGATGGCATATTGAGGAAATTGCTTGAAGAACAGGGTCAAGAAACCATAGACATCCTTTGAGGCCGATGGGGTGTTCAAGGAACCTGATTTACCGTAAGAGAATCCAACGTTGACGTTGACGGGTTGGTCCAAGAAAATTATGGAAGCCTCGTTATTTCAGGAGTGAGGATTACGGGTGAGCGTGAGGTCCTTAGCAACTCTGGCCGATCCCAACTCCATGAATAAGCTGCTCATGGATGAGCATCCTGGACCACCGTTCAACCAGAGAATAACAGAGTCGTATTGTGGATCACGTCGAGACTCAAAGAACCTTGGACACCAGGACGTTAGTAGGTACTCTACCATAAAGCAGGTAAGTATTAAGGATCACATACGGAAGAAAGGTGCTGGCCACTCTTGTTATTGTCTAGATAGCCACTGTATTGCGTGACGTCGTTGACACCGAGGGAGCTGGGGTCCACGGTCTTGAATCTCATGTCGTACTCCTCGATACCTGAGGGCTTGTCTTTTCCTTCTTCGACTCAAAGAGCATTGACGGATTTTCCCGAAACCTTACCGTCCCACTTGTCATCAGACTTGCGTTGATGATCTGGAGGAGGCTTGAAGTAATCCTCCAATTTTGCACCGGGTACTTCCCCCTTGATAGCGTCCCAGATTCCCTTCTCCTTGCCTTGCAGCATCTCCTCCGTGATGGAACGAGATTCATAGGAAGCCACCGAAGTAGTAACAGCTCCCACAAGGAGCAGTGAGAGAAGGCCCTTCATAACTGGTTGATCAATGCGGCATGTAAAGATAATAGTGTAGAAGAAGGATGATATGGCAGAGTAGTTTGCTATGAACTACATGGACGTCTGCATGGCCTTTTATCGAGGGAGAGAGGGCCATTCTTATATTCTTGGGCTTGGATGTCTTGAGTAATGACTGTAGCAACGTCCTAAAGATACCATATCCACAACAAAAGATATCGGAAGTTGATATGTCGATCAACTGACAAGCTATAGGATAATGGACTCAAGAGGATTGCGTTCTCACTAGCTGAGGCTTGTTCAATCCGCATCAAAGGGTATGAGCAGATTGGTTGGAGCTACCACGGCCCGAATATAAAATTTCGAAATCCATATCACAATGACGTTGGGGCGTATATGCAGCACCAGAGAATAGAAATCTCCGGCCTTGCCTCCTTGGTAACAATGGTATTTATTATGGTAGGGAGTGGTAAAAGTCTTCCGCAGTGAGAGTGAGGATATAAATTGGATTAACGAAGTAGCTCATTGAGCGTCTGCTTCACGCTCTCCGCAGAGAAAAAGGAAGAAAGAGTACTTGCAAGTCAGGGTGACAGCGTGGGCTCTAGCATCCAGAGTAGACCGAACGTTTCCCCTGAGCCTATCCTTCTGGAGAGGAAAGAAGTCCAGGGCGTGCCTGGTATGCAGAACTCGAGGCGAACCAACGCCAGCTCAATCGCAGTAGTCCGTAGATAACTGACATGGCGAAGGCGCGGGACAAAGCATGTAAGTGAGGGCCCAGATGAGAGGAAAGAAGGGTTTCGCCTTCCACAGGGCTGACAGTGTCTGACTAGTCGGTTAGCTTGCTGCTCCGAGTCTGTTCGCATAAAAGGAGGCTGGATATCTGGATGGATGAGATGGGGATGTAAAGAGTGGACGTCGAGTTTGGCCGTAAAATAGTCAACTTAGCAACCATCGAGGGAGTAGCTGAGGTAGCTAGGTGGCTACCATAATCCAGGGCAGTGCATTCAAAACAGACGCCAGACGCCGGACAGGCCAGGCACGGCTCGCTGATCCGCTGATCAGGTAAGTTAACGAGGCATCCGTGGTTCAACCGTATAATTAGGGAGCCAGTCAGCCATATCTCTCTGCATTCTGTGAGTTACTGCGAGTCCTTCACAGCCGGGTGCGTTGGATAACCGGCTAGTTGGTTCACTGCTTGACGTTGTCGATCTGATGATTGACTATGTATGTACGCTATTTTAGGTGCATCCAGGGAGCCACTGACTCTCTGTTTAGCACGAGCAGCATCCGTATCGCCGTTATGATCTGCGTTAGTGTTCGGAGAGCTTGTGGTTGCTGCCGTGAAAAGGAGCATTGAAAAATAGCCAGGGAACGCCGCTGGAGAGGAATGGAAGACCAGTCATCAAGTTCAACCTGATAGCTATGTAATTCTTTCTTGCGCATAATGATAGTTACTAGTTAACTACTCTGAGTCTGTTGACAGCAGTGTATCAATACATGAGAGATCATGGCCCGACCTCAGAATTATAAACCGGCGTACTCGTCGCAAGTCTCGGTCAGTTTGCTGCGGGTTCCGGGTTCCTGGCCACAGGCTGGTTAGTTAACTCCGTAGTGGAATGCGTGAATTCGGCGCGGAACGGGGGACTCACCATTGCACTGTGTCCGGCATCCGGAATCCAGAATAGCCTGGACTCAGGGAACGCCTTGTGCAGCTCATAGGCTGTCTGGGGAGGGCATACGATGTCATAACGCCCCTGAACCATAGTTGCTTCAAAAAAGGTCAGCAGCGGTCGTTACCTAACTTAACTCATCACCCTGAAGATACAGAAAAAAAAGAGAATGGATGAATGAAAAAAGAGACAGCCTTACTGGGGATATGTCTGATCCGGTCAACATTCTCCTTTTTCAAGAGAGCACCATGCTCAAGCCAGGCATCGTTCATAGCATAATGGAGTTCCATCGAAGCGTGTGCCAGCGTCCAGTCATCGTCCTCGAGTTTCTTCAGGCTCTGAGGGTTCTGGCGCAGCTCGCTGATGGACAGCTCCCACTTATTCCAGGCCTTGGAAGCGCTGATACGTGTCTCTCTGTTGTCGGACAGGAGCAGCTGGTAGTACGAGCCGACAATGTCAGCTCGGGCCGGCTCTGGCAGGTAGTTGACGAACTCCTCGTAGGCGTCGGGGTATAGACGGCCGGCCACGATGCTTCGGGACCACTCCAGCTCTTCTCTGCGGAAGGTGAAGATGCCTCGCAGGACGAGAGAGCCAACGACCTCTGGATGGGCCTGCGCATACACCAGTGCCAGGGCGGACCCCCACGAGCCGCCGAAGACCATGTGCCACTTGTCGACGCCCATATGCTTGCGGATGGCCTCGATGTCCTCGACCAGGTGGTGGGTGGTGTTCTCCCGCAGCTCCGAATTTGGCAGAGACTTGCCGGAGCCACGCTGGTCGAACAGGACGACGCGGTAGACCTCTGGATTGAAGAAGGTCGTGTTGATCTTGGTGCAGTGGCCGCCGGGCCCGCCGTGGAGGAAGACAACTAGGCATCGGTTCGTTCAGCAAGGAGTGAGCAGGCACTGGGGTTATTATTCAACGCTCACCTGGCTTGCCGTCTTTCTTCCCATACTGCTCGTAATGGATCTTGTGGATGGATCCCACCGAGAGGAAGCCCTCGTCGAAGGCGTCCGCGTGGGAGTATCCCGGGTGAAGGGCCTGCGAGCTCATCGTGGCTATGTTTGTGCGAGTAGGCGGCCCTTTTCTTGATATGTAACTATAGTTAGATAGTTATACAGGTGGGCATAGAAGTTGCCAGTTGTCGAGCAGCGATGCCGTCTGATATTCACGAGATACTGCAGATACCTGTCAAACCAACCAACTAGTTTATCGGCTTCCCCGCCCCCGCGGCCCTTGCTCTTGATTATTATGAGTTTGCTAGTTGGTTATAGCTGGCGTGTTATGCGTAAACCGGCCAGGGGGTGCCTGCTGGGCTGGCGGCAAGCCAAGGGTATTTACATAACGTCTTGTTTCATTTACTCAGGCTGAGGCAGGGGCAGGAGGACTTTGTTTGACCCTGGACTTTGTTATGTACTTGATAGCAGTAGCATTTGGCTGTCCTTGACTTCCCTGAGTTCCTTCGTTGATGGCAGCTGGAGAGTTCATGGCATACCAGCTAGTCAGGGGCTGGAGAGATGCAACTTGGTACAGTAGAAACCACAGCAGATTCACACAATTCACACAATGACAGGCTGTAAATAAAGCATATCCGCCTCTTAACTACATGTTCATCTCTCCAGGGCTGCAGACTTCCTTGTTTCTTCTCTGTTGTGTCGCGTCTGTTGCTCTATATCCCCCCCTATTACCTCATATCTCGTATCTTGCAGCAAGATGCACACATCAGACGGCTGGGAAGGATGGCTAGGACAGGTCCCTTGCATTCCTTCTTATGGCATGGAAGTATACGGGTTGCTCCCAGATGTCCACAGGCATATTTCGGAGTGGTCTTGCTGCACATTTTGTGAGCGTACTGCGAGGCGTAGTAGTAGTACTAGGAGACCATTCAATTAGGAGCTGTTTATATAGATTAGATCAGTAAGGCATACCTCTATACTGCAGGTAGGCTGTGGCAGCAGTGTTATAGTGGTGTAGAGGATAAAAGAGACGTCGAATACGCGCTGACTGGTTAGATGTGTAGATGTTGGTAAAAGCGAAAGGAGGATGTTATTGTCTCTTGCATGCCTAAACACTCCAAGCAAAGGCAAGGGTTTATACTAGCAACACAAGAAAGGAAAGGAAAGAAATGCAGATTGGGGCATGCTAACTTCAATAAACACTATAAAGAAATAGGTATGGAGAGCCATGGGAATCGTATATTGAAAGGGTATCTGCCTGTCCAATGTTGATACTGGCAAGAGGACCATCCTCTTCTTGAGTACCAAATATATATGTGTGTATATATAGATAGATAGGAGCAGTCTTAATAGTACATCTACTTGGTTGGAAAAAAACCAGACAGGCGAGTATTGGGGGAGTATGTCAAGCGGGTGAGTTAGTCGAATCCTTTCATACTGCTCCAAGACTAGCCCTGCCATAGATGTCATTCACGGGAAGCCTGTAGAAGAGAGCTTGCCCTTCTATGATAGTTCAGCCCTTCCCTCTCTACCAAGGAGGTCAGGATTCTAGCCGCCTCATGTGCTGTACCAATACCAGGTTAGAAATAGAAACAAACAGTATATGGGAATAAAAGAAAAAAAAAAAAAAATAGGCCGCTGGAAGAATCTAACTTACATATCTCCCATGAGCTGGCCGAGAGCCGGTCACTGACGGTGCCGATCAATTCTCTCAGCTCGCTTTTAAGCACCTGGACTTCTACTGAGGCGGCTGAGAACTGAGCCTGCTCCCTGTGGTGCATGTTGGCCAAGATGGTTGCAGCAGTTGACGGAATTGCCTGCAGTGAGAACTGCCGTAGCCCTATCCTGGACACGTTGCGAGACTGCTCCTTGTTTTCTAGACCAAGGGCTCGAGCCCAGAGGACAAGAAGGCCAAGGAATGCACAGTACGTCTGCCATAACGGTCGAGGCTGTGAAATGGGCTGGGACAATAGCACTCCAAGGCCGGGTTTGACGCTGCAGTTGCCGGTGCCTTCCTCTATGCATAGACCGACCACCTCGAGGGCGTGCAGGTAGGAATCATGGCAGACGGGGTCCGTGGACACTAGCCGCGTGTACGCCGCCTGTGCTACTTGAGGTGTAACTGTGCGTCCCGACGAAAAGGCACTTCCAGCTGCCATCTGAATGTCGGACAGATTGTTCCGAAGTAGGACTGCAGAGAAGTCATACATGACCAGGGCACACCATGATAGCTGACATCGCTGATCAGGGCCAGATAGCTGGTCGAACTGGTCTCGCCAGTACGCTAGTGCGCTGTCAAACTCCAGTCTCTGCAGCTCGCGAATAACCAGACTGCTTGAAGACGAGACGGATCGGTACTTTGCATCCCCTATCGCCGACGTTATGCCATGGATAAGGATGTGCAGTGATAGCGGGCTGGGAGTGCTGTGCCAGTGGAGAACCTCGCGCATGTGCTCTGCGTCTTTCATGGATAGTATTGATTGCACGGCGGAGTCTAGGCTGAAGTACCTTGATCGGGTCGTCTTCTTTAGCTGGCGCATCTCATCCTCCCACTTGACGGCTGACGGTGCATCCCATAGTGACTGCCGGCTCGGAAGGGGTATTTTCATCATGCCCACAGAAAGTAAGGCATGATGTGAGAAGTAGACCATATACTGTACGTCGTTGACAAAGATTGTATGCGCTATCCTACTCCCCTGTAAGCATTAATTTAACTTGATATGCGATGCATCTCAGCGTATCCGTACCTGATAACGGATTCCCGCTGTGCCCATTCTCTCCACCTGACATCTGGGGACTGTCGTGAGCCCCCCTCTCGGTTGGGCCCTTCTGTCATAAGATTGTTTCGTCGTGCGAGCTTGCTATCTCGTCAAAAGCAGTTTCTTTTCAGATATGGCTTTTTAAGACAAGCTTACCGTAACGATTATCCCGTGCACTATCTCCGACATTTCATGTTCGTGACGTGCCATGGCATACGTACAGATGTGTTCCAGGACAACTCTAAATAGCAGTTAGTTTAATTAATATCCTGTATAAATCTTGTGGCAGCCCGAGAAAGCCAGGCCGAGAAACGAACAATGTCTGTATAAAAGGCATCTCGACCCTTGCACTCATAAGCGGTTTCTATTGATAGATTGTAAGCTCGGTGTATGCAAGGATAGGTTCTGTAGAAGGAAGACGGGATTATTCCCCACCTCGATAGTCTGAGACCACACATGCCTGTGAAGCAGTTTGCCCACTTCATAGTACTCCTGCGTTCTGCTAAGAAACGCTCCCAGACTGCACAATGCGAGGAGCAAAACAGGGGGAGATCGGGACAAATTGAGAGTTGGACGGTGGAAAAAGGGCATGTATATATCGCAATAATCCAATGCCCAACGGAGAATCTGGTTCATTCTGATATGGTCCTTTAACGGGGTATTCAGTAGATCCTAAGTTGGCGTCAGCTCAGATGCCCGCAGACAGATAGATATAAGACGGTGTATATATATATATTTACATACGGAACAATGGTTCAGTATCCTCTCATGGTCGAGAGCCGTGATCTGAGGAGCCTCATGCTGGGGGGAGTTCGAACCGATAGACGGGAGGTATATGTCCTGAGGGCAATTGCAACGTATTTTTTAGTAAAGAACAGGCTCACGATATTTCTTGGAGTTATAAAACGCTCAGCATGGCCACTTGTATCAGACAACATACAGGAGGCGACGTATGGTCAGCAGTATTCCCGAAATGAAGATTGAGGTAGTCGTCCGAGGGCAGATCGAAGAGGCTGGTGCTATGGAACAGCCACGGGTAGTCGTCGAACGGCGAGGGCATGGCCAGGTACGGCTGGTGGGAGTGATGCTGCTGCTGCTGCTGCTGCTGCTGGCCGAGCAGGTGTGGTAGATGGCCCACGGCGCCCATTGAGCCCTGCGGAGGCCCATGGGGGTGCAGGCCGTGGCTGCTGCTGCTACTGTTGCTATTACTGTTGCTGCTGCTGCCGCCGCTGTGTATATGGCCGGCGGGATCGGATCGAGGCGAGGGCGACGGGAGCGTGAGAGGCGCCATGGACGGGAAATGGGCTGCGGGACGACGGCCAACGTCCTGGCTCTGCTGCTGCTCGAGATGCCATTCTGCGGTGGCCGGCGAGGACCTGGCGTCCGACGGGGAGCTGCTGGCGACGACGGCTAGGTTGCTGCTGTTGTTGCTGGCGGAGGGCGAGGGCGAGAGCGGCGCGAGGGCAGCGTCTGAGCCCTCGGAGGCAGACTTGCGCTTCTCATGGCGCCGCAGATGGGCGTTGAGCAGGTCGCTGTCGCCGGCATCGCGAGGTCAGCCTTCGGTCTCGATCTCGGTCTCGGTCTCGGTCTCCCAGCTGCTGGCACTGCTGGGCGGTTGCCTACTTGCGGGTGAAGCGTCTCTGGCACAGATAGCAGAGAAAGGCGCCCTTCTTGTCTGTCCGTCCGGTTAACTCACTCGACGCTCGCTTGCACCACAGGGGATAATACACGGAGGATGGCAATAAGGAAGAGATCACACACGAATCAGCGCATGGCGGTTGAGATGCTCGCTCCTCAGGTACGAGCGGTTGCAGCCCGCGAACTGGCAGTGGAACTTGGCCGGCTTCTGCTGCTGCTGCTGCTGCTGCTGCTCCATCGTTGCAGCGGACAAAGGGAACTGCGGCGGGTGTCGGCAGCTATCTCCCAGGCATGTTCTGTCCGGCCGCCCAAGCCATCCGGGGAGGAATACGAGAGAATCTGGTATTCGCTGCCGTGCCTGGGGCGCTCGTTGAGATGGCGATGCGAAAAAACAAAAAGACGGACGGCCTCGATGCGAGGATCCAGGGCGATAACTATATGGCAGACGGCCGGGCTTTTCGTTCCCGTCTTCTCGCTGATTCTCTGCCTCGCTGCCTCTCTCGCTCATCATCGTCATCGCCGTCCTTCTCCTCCTTACTGCCGCGGCGGGGAAGCTACCGAAACACCGGCTTTCTTCTCCATGGCGCTGCTGGATTGCTCAATGTCGGCTCGGGGGGGATGTTGTTGATATAGGGCTGTTCGGCTGGAGGCACGGCGGGGACGACGACGACGACGAGATGGCATGGCTGGCCTGGTATCCCCATCGTCTGGGGCCTCGACCATTGCCAGACGGTTCTCTACATGGCTGGCAGAGCCGTCTTTTTAGAGGTACAGACGGTCCGGCAACTGCATGGCTACGCACATCTACGGCGGTGACACTGGGGATGAACTGGGTGTGAGACGGCCTCAATCCCCGACAGATGCGATGGACGCTTGCATGGGCTGAGGGACAAGCCCCAGTTTATCCAAGGCTACTGCTGTGCAACGAGCTGCGTACGCATTTTCCGTCTTGTGGTGGTGGGCTTTGCTGTGCTGGTCGACTTTTATATGCATCACATCCTGCGCGAGGCCTGCCGGATTGAGACAGCCATCTCGGATGCCGTCTATCAAAAAAAAAAAAAAAAAAAAAAAAAAAAAAAAAAAAAAAAAAAAAGGATCTCACATTCGAGCATTGGCCGACGGATGTTCTATATTCGTTCAGACAGTGGCTACTCTTGCAAGTTCTCGAGACAACCGTATGGGGTGTAAATACATACGGGATTCGGCCTGTCTATCAAACATACAGATTTGCTGTCAACGAGGGCTGCACCCCCCCTGGCCACGGGCAATAGCAGCATCATTATTATAATATTCATGATTCACAGCTCTGCTCCAGCCTGTGACATGCAGGCCACATCAGCCGCCTCTTGCCATTCGCCCAGATAACGCAACCCCATCAGGCCCTTCACATCCCCACGATCGGTTGATGGCTCGAACTTCCTGAATGCGTCCCTCCACCGAGGGTCGAGGTCCCTTTTCTTCTCGCCCGCCGTCATCTCCGCCTAGACGTTTGGAGCTCTCCATGGGGTTCTAGTCCTTCACTTTTGGCCACCTGCCCTGCGCAATGGAGGAACGCTGGGGCTGTCAATCTCTCGCTGCAGAGCCAGTGTAGGGAGGCCAATCGTCTCGGCCCCGGGAGTCCCTGTCCCACACTGCTTATTCTTTTGGCTTTGTCTCTGGTTTCTTTTTTTACTGTGCGGCACAGCGCCATGGAGCAGCCGATCGAGCGTTTCATTCGCTCTCGCATATCAGCAGCGGGCTGGAGCGTTGCCTATCATCCAATAGCTGGTTGTCCCTCACTCTTCGGGGGTTTCCCTGCTGGGTCCTTTGATGGGAGGAAAAAATGGCTTGCTGGAGCCAAAAAAAAGCGAGCCCATCACTTAATTATATATGACAGCTCATCGAAGCTAGCCAGAGCCGAAGCCCATTCATTCTTCCATTCTCTCAGACAGACAATGACATTTTCTTCCCCAGACTCGTCAATGTCACTATCCATACTTTGCTTCATAAGACCGAACGGTTGCGTCTCCCCTCACGTTACCCCCTCACCAGTGATGTTTTAACTGCACCGTCCGGGGACTGTAGTCAAGGTTGAATATGATGGCATCGGAGGCGCTCTCACCGGAGAATGTGCTGAGTTTTTGAGTAATTTGTCGCATCCGCAAAGGCAAAGCCTCTCAATCGAAGATGGAGATGTCTTCAGAGGACCTAGTCGCAATGAGCGCCCTCATCGGCAGGGGTGTGCTGGTATGCATTCCTTCTACTCTCCTGCAACCCCCTCCCCGCGCTCTCTCCCTATATTCATAACTTGGGTGGACATGCAGCTAATAACTTCACCATCAAAAGGATCCGAGCAATGATCCAAATATTGGATCGGCGCGGGGAAGTAACAAATCCTCGACGTCGGATGCGCTCCAGACTGTAGGGATAACGGCGTCTACATCTGGAATGGCATTGCTTTCCACTTTCCTTCCCGCATTTATCCTGGCTGTTATTGGTTTCCTGATATTCCTCATCTGCCGTCGAACCCAACGCCGATTTTACTCCCCGAGGTCATACCTAGGGCATATACATGACCAGTACGTTGCCATTCTTACATCAGTAGTGTGTCTGTCTCTTATACACATCTCCGAGCCCACGAGACCAGAGAGGATCTCGTA
>OJKM01000047.1_pt1 | contig 16253 bp, 13 predicted proteins | sample 1596631 | NCBI WGS metagenome assembly OJKM01 (sample SAMEA3904683, study PRJEB24821) | metagenome | biome: Builtin; feature: hospital; material: surface | place: USA | collected 2013-06-06 | reverse complement strand
TGCGTCAATTGGAAAATAATACGTACCTGTGTGCTATCAAAATCACTGGGTATATCACAGACCGGCTCATCCTCCACATTTTCGGCTCTCCTATTGACATTGACCAAAAAATCTCCTCAGCTCTGGACCACATATTACTCCGCCAAATCCCCGGCTAAAAAGCAATTGATGCGGTATATAAAAGCCGGATCAGAAGGGGCTGGCCCATCGTATTGGTCAGAGTTACAACTTATCTTGCAGTCACTCCCAATGGAGGTGCTGGAAATAGATAAGGGAGATGAAGCTGCCATGCACTCCATCATATCTATCGTTGAGGCAATTCACTGCTCACTTAAAAAGAGGGAGGAAGCGAGGACAAATTTATTAGCTGCCTGGGCTACTTATATTAAAGTGAGCATCTGGATGAGTGGTAAGATTCCTGTAGGTGAAAAGCGCCTCAATTTCTTGGAAGATCATCTATTTCCGATTCTTGTGCAATTCATCGCTGCAGATCAAGCACAAGCCATATGGACTATAGATGATCCCAACGCCTCCAAGGTTTGTGTTGAATTGTTTATTGCACTAAGCCAGATGCTAGAACACGACACTACCAGCGGCTTGTGTATAAAATTGGCAACAATACTGAAAGATAACATTTTAATTTCGGAGCCAGAACAGTCCCAGACATACCGAGCTTCGCAGGATGCGGTTTGCTCTAAAGGAAGTCGGTTTTTCACGCTTTTCAGTGGAATTGTTACAAAAGCTCCTGAAAGCAGTCAGCATGATTTTGTTGTGGAATCTATCAAAAGTAGCTCGTTTTCATTGATAGAGACATCTCTTCAAACACTTCAATCTCGAAATGGGAAACCATATGGCGCTGCAGCAGTGGTCGATGAGGCTCTTACCAAGATACCATCACTAATTGGTGAGATGGAAGCCTTGGATCCTTTTCTTTCCAATACTCTCCCTCAGCTCATCTTCTCGCCTTCAGCAGACCATTTGGTGTCTATTCTATTTGCCTGCCGGAGCAGGAAAGGATTTAATGACGCCCTCGGAAAAGTAATCAATACATACCACAATACTTTGATTTCCTCTTCTCAACTGCCGTCAATGGGCAATTTATTTTCCTCAGTGACAGCTTTTGATGAAGAAAATAATCCAGACTTCAAGCTGTTGATTTTAGGTGTGCTTCAGCAAGGTGTTCGTGGGGACCATCAGTCTTGGCTGGACATTGCAGCAGTTCTTCAGAACAAGAAACTTGGGCCGGAGATTTCTAATACCATCCTTGATTCTTTAGTTGGAAGGCTGTCCAATGAAGGCTCAGTGATGGAGGTTCTTCGTGGGCTGTTGCTTCTTTCTACAGAAAGTGCCGCACCAATCCAGTCATATGTCTCAAGCTCGAATGGCTCGAAACTGATTTCCAAGCTGTTATATCTTACCGAATCTTCCAACGATGAGGTAGCATTACTCGCTGCGTCCTTAAAAGAACAGATTACGAGTATTGGAGGTGATAATAACTCTCTTAAACCAACCCTTGAAGTTTTAGAAAGGAATTTCAAAACGGTGGACGATGAATCATTATCGTAAGTAATTTTTTTTTTGGGAGAAGGGGGGGGGGATAGGAAACTCTACTAATTCATTCGATAGTGTTGAATCATTAGTAGCCATTGTTCAAGAAGTTCTCGATCAATCGTCTACAGATGATAGCCCTATGCTATTGCTCTCACTACTACCTAGAGAGAGTTCATGGAAGGCCGCCTTAGATCCTTACTTTGAAGTCCCCCCCAAGCGATCATGTTCAATAATGAGTCCGCTAGGGGGTGCAGTGCATATCATTGACGCGTCGCGTAACTTGGGCATTTTACGTGCTCTCCCAAGAGACAGGGATGGTTTCCCATTAGCATTCCGGCTTGCTTACTATGTCACCAAGCTTCTAACAGCTGTTGGTATTGACGCCTTGCCTCTACCACCGCTCGAGAATGTTTTTACATATTTACCATTGATTATCCAGCTTGTTGATGAAGAATTGAGTATTGACGAGTCTACGGCAATCATATATCCCCTCACCTCTGACACCCGAACAATTGCGATTGAAATTGTTTCTGAGGCTCGCATCCTGATGAATGGTTGGATTCAGAAGTCATGTACCGCAGATGCAGCCTTTAAGGCTGGCGCTAGATCATTTGTATTCTTCTGGGAGAGGAGTGTTTACAACTTCGAAGGCATCAACCCTAGAGCATACCGGTTTGCAGAGTGCTTCGCACGTATCCTGACTGAAAGGGACGCAATAAGGCCGACACCGTCAGCTGATGGCAAATTAAAAGCAGCAATGGAAACCCCAGGGCTTTCTAATCCCTTTATCCTAATTGCGACTATTGTTGGATACAGGGACTCCATTATCGAGACGCAAACCGTTGTAAAGCTCTGTAACCAGCTAGTTGCAGACATGACGGGTTTAAAGCATACGGACAATATTGGAGGTGCGTTTGTATATTTTTGGGTCTCATTTTTACCCCTCATGGCTGACACCACGGTCACAGATTTACGAAAACTTGTAATCCTCAATTCTCTGATGTATGGAGGAAAGAATCCAGCGAAGAATATCCCCACGCAGAGGCTAGTGTTCTTAGTGAAGCATCTTATTACATGTTTGCGGTCTGGGGAGTTCGGGGTTGGAATAATCTCAGAAATACTGAAAGTTTTGTCGGCAGTTTTGCCCTTGATGAAGGAAATATATGGGTCACATTGGCCAGACTTATTTGATGTGCTGAAGACATTGTGGCAAAAGGGTGGGCTATCCAGCGAATATCTCCCTGTTCTACATTCCTCTTTGCGTTTGTTCAGTTGCTTGAGGAAGCTGGCGACTGAGGACAGCAACGAGGATCTGGAGGATGCATGGAAAGAAGCTCGAAAGTCGCACACAGAAACCATGGTCAACATGTTAAAGCAGTTCGGTAAAGCTTGACCCCATTTAATGGCATAAAGTATCGGATTGCTGACACACTTATAACAATAGGCCCTTCTTTTCACCCTGACCAACCCTGGGATATCACAACCGATCTCCTATCGCGAGAACTGTCTGTCATCAATGCTGATGCAATCTCTGATATTAGTGAATTATTTCCCAGCCTTTCCATCGAAAGCAAAGGTGTACAGCGTGCAACATATGGAATAATTCACCGAGTAATACCCAAAATACAGGAGACCTTGTCTTTCGACGTGGCTCTTTCCAAAACTGCAGTCCATCTACCAGGCCAGCTCTTGGACCTTCTCTCAGAGGTGCCACCCATAGCGCCGTTTAGAGAGACAGATATAGAGGAGAATTTTTGGCTGGGAGCTCGCTCGTATCTTCTTGGCTGGAAAGTGGTGTTTGATCATTTCGCATCTTCGGTGAGACTGCGTGCTGTCCAAACCAAGCCTTAATCATATATTACCCAGTTCTAACTGATCTTCAGTCAATACCTGTCCAAGAGAGTTACAGCTCTGATATAAAGCAGAAAGACTGCCTGAGTTCGCTGCTGGATTTTACATTCGACTGCCTAGAGACACCCCAGGGTCAGCTGATTGATGCTTCAAAGTTTGAGATTCGCTCGTTTGAACTAGATAATGCCGAGTCATCGAAAAGGGAGATGCAATGGCTTCTAGTCCACACCTACTACCTAGCTTTAAGATACCTACCAAATACGACTCGAGCTTGGTGGGTTGACTGCAAAAAACGGTTGAAGACACCTGTGGAAACCTGGACACAGAGATATGTGAGTACCTGTATTTGGGGGAAGTATTTGACCTGTGTTGCTAACTGCTGTCAGGTTTCCCCCTTTATAATAGAGGACTCGTTGCAGAGTGTAAGCAACTGGTACTCTGGCCAGGACTGGGACAATGAGGACCATGCTCTTGAAGTCAAAGTATCCTCCAAAGCGGCGGAGATCATCGGCAGCATCGAGATAGATGAGGAATCACCACCGACATCTATTGCTATATCCCTTCCCCCAACCTACCCGCTGCATCAAGCCACTGTTAGTGGACGCTCCCGCGTAGCCGTTGACGAGAAGAAATGGAAGAGCTGGCTTTTGGTGATCCAAGGCGTGATCCTGTTTTCCAACGGAAACCTCATGGACGGGCTGATGGCATTCAGGCGGAATGTACAGGGAGCTTTGAAGGGACAGGGCGAGTGTCCCATCTGCTGCTCTATAATCTCCGCCAACATGCAGACGCCGAACAAGAAATGCGGAACTTGCAAGAATACGTTCCATTCAGACTGCTTGTTCAGGTGGTTTAGGAGCAGCAACTCGAGCAGCTGCCCGCTGTGCCGGAACAGCTTTTTGTATTCTTGATCTCATGGACAGCCATGCGAGAGACTTATATAGACCTGCGTAGAATGTATCAATACTATGTTATTCGACATTTCACTATGTACATCTAAATAGCATTGATCTTCTGCGCTGCCTACAGCTTGGGCCTTGTTTAAATCAGTGGTGAGTCTATGATGTCAATGTTGACAGGGAAAACGAACGTCGTGGGGCAGCTGAGTTAACTGAATAGAATAACCTACTTACGACCGAAAGCTAAAGCTATCGATCCAACCTACGACGACGACGACAGCAACAACGACAACAACGACAACAACAAACAGCCAACGGGGATATATTCTCTCCAATGTCAGCTGCTCATATCCCCAACCTCAATACACTGCGGCGAGGTGGTGGGAGAGGCCGCGGAAGAGGTAGGGCCGGCTATCCTGGCACCGCAGGCCGCGGGGAGGGCAACTTGGGGGACAAGGTGGTGCAACAAACAGACAACGATGCCAGCGTCTCGAGACTCAGCGCCGTCGAGCTGGGCTATCTTCACGATCCTTTTGCCTCTATCCTCGCACCAGAGACAGCTGAGATACGAAGATATCCCATCATTAACAGAGGTACGTGTCGCTTGTTTCGTGTCTGACATGCTACATTCGCGCTAACTGGAGACACCCAGGAACATATGTGCGGACGACCTCGATTGACGTACTGGTTTCCCGATTCCTCTGGGCAGATAAAAGGAAGAAGCAGATAATTTCGCTCGGAGCTGGGTCGGATACTCGAGTATTCAGGTTGTTGTCAGGAAATCCAGAGCTGGATCTGACGTACCATGAACTTGACTTTGCAGAAAACACGACCTCGAAGATCGCGAAGATCCTCTCCTCTCCACCGCTCCTGGACGCCCTCGGTATCACAGACCGAGAGGAAGCGACGACGTCTTCCAATGGTGATGCATTCCACTCGAAACACTACCACATTCACCCCATAGATCTACGAACGCTCACAGCGTCGTCCAACGGCCCGGACCGTCCACGGCTTCAAGATATAGATTCAAGCGCCCCGACATTGTTGATCTCAGAGTGTTGTCTAGTGTATCTGCCTCCTGCCGATGCTGTGAAGGTTGTCTCCCATTTTACGGATAACATGTTCTCTCCAACCACGCCCCTTGCACTGGTTATATATGAACCCATTAGACCAGATGACCCGTTCGGAAGGACGATGGTGAATAATCTGGCGGCCCGCGGAATTCAGCTGCAGACGCTTCATCGTTATGCGTCACTACAAGCCCAGAGGGAGCGGTTGCAGAGTCACGGTTTCTCAGGCGGTCAAGGAGTCGCCGACATTGATTTCATCTGGGAGAAGTGGATCGGAAAGGACGAGAAGAGTCGAGTTGCAGGACTTGAAATGCTGGACGAGGTCGAGGAGTGGCAGTTGCTCGCAAGGCATTACTGTGTTGCTTGGGGATGGCGAGATGGTCCGCCATCGCCCGGAGATCAAGAAACGCTTCCGACTGGCGAGGCCTTCCGCGGCTGGCAAGAGTTTCCATCACAATGAATAAACCTAATAATATACCGAGCCATTTACTCTGTACACTGTCAAAGATAATATACCGAGCCATTTACTCTGTACACTGTCAAAGAATAAGGAGTACTTCTCTTTGACAGGAGATCGTCCACTCTCCGAATATTCCAGGAGTTCTCCTTATTGATGATCCCTCTTCCAGGACGACAACAGTCGCTTTTGAACTACAATGATGATATGCGACTCAATATACGCCATACGACCATGCATCAAGCTGTCCAGGAAGTAACTCAAGGAGATGAAGTCTCCTGCCTCCCTCGTCCCCTTTTCCAACATCCAAGGACGCTGGTGATACATAATCACGTCACGTGGGTATTTGAGGCTAAAGCTCAATCTTCATCCGTGGAAAAGACTAGCGAATTTTGCCTTTGCATGAATGCGAGCAGTCATCTTCGCAATTATTTTCGGCCGGCCATAGCGAGTAAAAATGCGACAGCCAAGTGCCGATTCGCCAGGGTCAGGGAGCCACCTCGTCCGTGTGGTGGATCTTATTGGACTACACTGGCGATCTCAATTTAACCCCTGCACCAAACAGGTACCAAATCTTTTTCTGGATACGATTGTTGGTTAAGCCCACAGAGGCTCTCCGCGGCGCGAGTGATTCAGTTGTCCTGGAGAGCCTGATACGATACGGATGGAGGAAGCCCAGACTCGAAGAATGGGCGGGACTCTGCTGGAACCCTGTGTATACACTTACATTGACAAGGGCATACGAACTGTGATGAGTTATCTGGTGAGTTGGTGATGGCGTACAGAGGCGTCTTTTTCTCAATCGAGGGATGCCCTGGATTGGATGGATACCAGCGTGATGCAAGGCACAGTTCGCGTTCCTGGCCCGGAGCCGTGCCTGGCTGGCGAGGCTAGTCATAACCATGGTCGCCGATGCCACACTTCTTACTTAGGAGATTGCATGACCCCCTGGCAGCCATCAACTTGCCCCAGATGGCGTCCCACTAAATACGCCCGCATTCGCCAGTTAGTTCAAATCTCGCGGTCAACCTCCTTTTTGCGCTCTACCTCTTTTTAATCTTCAAAAAGTGTTTTTGCACCTCACCTTATACACTCTTTTGCGAAACCTGCCTGTCACTCCTTTAGTGCTACTGTCGAGACTGTTCCCCGCGTTCCATTCCTTTCTGTTGTATCTTTTTCCACACGATTGTTAAGAATAACTGCTTGGAAATTATCCTTCCTCGTTGCCCGTTTTCCTTTTATCAGCCATTCTTCACTACCGTTCAAGAGATACCGACAACGCTTACCGCAAGGATTACTGGGAAAGAACAGAAAGGTCAGCGTTGCGCACCAGCTGTGCGACAAATTCTGTTAATTGAAAGTCGATATGTTGTGCATACCAATCTGGACGTCAGCCGTCCTTTTCTTCCTTGCCGGCCCATCTCAAGCTGGACATGCCGATTTCCATAGTTATACTTCTGGGTTCAGTCGTCATCATGGAGGAGGTCATCAAAGATTCCATCGGTCCGTCCCTGCTCTGGAGGCCCATGGGGTGTCCTATATCGACAAGAGAGGCGGCCAATGCCAGTTCCCTACGGATGCTGGACTGGTAGCTGTTACCCCCAAGGCGATGAATGCTGGCTGGGCTATGAGTCCCGACCAGCCCTGTAAGCCTGATAGCTATTGTCCCTATGCTTGCCCCCCTGGCCAAGTTATGGCACAATGGGACCCAAAGGCCACTGCTTACACCTATCCCGCTTCAATGGTACGTCTAAATTATTCCTGAGACCGATGTCAAACTTGCCTAACTCCTTCTCAATAGAATGGTGGCCTATACTGTGATAAAAGTGGAAAGATTAGCAAGCCGTTCCCTGAGAAGCCGTACTGCGTTGATGCCTCGGGCCCTGTTAAAGTCAAGAACAGCTGTGGAGGAGTGGTTTCTTTCTGCCAGACTGTCCTTCCAGGAAATGAGGCTATGTTAATCCCTACCAGCGTGCATGATACCGCAGATCTCGCAGTTCCCGATCCGTCCTACTGGTGCTCAACCGCCGCTCAGTATGTATTAAAAAAAGTAGAGGTTCATATTTTGCTTATTTCCCTTCGCTAATTTTCGCTTGTCTAGTTACTATATCAACCCTCCAGGTACTGACACTGATACTGCCTGTGTATGGGGAACTAACGCCAACCCATGGGGTAACTGGTCTCCGTATGTCAGTGGTGCAAACACCGATAGCAGTGGGCAGACCTTCCTGAAGCTCGGCTGGAACCCCATCTACCTGGAAACGGCAACTCCCTTCAGGGATGAGAGCCCAAAGTTCGGTGTCAAGGTTGAATGCGAGGGGTGCAATGGACTCCCTTGTGAAATCGACCCAGCCAAGAACAAGGTCAATGATATCACTGGTAGTGGTACTGATGGTGCAGGTGGTGCTGCCTTCTGCGTCGTAACTGTTCCCAAGGGTACCCAGGCCACTATTGTTGTCTTCGAAGCTGGTAACAGTGGTGGCTCCGGTGATAACGGAAATGGTAATAAAGATGAGAAGCCAAAGGATGGCGGCAAGGAAGAGCCCAAGCCATCTTCAAGCTCTTCCTCGCCTGCTCCGTCGTCCACTCCTTCAAGCTCGTCCACTACGCAATCGCCGACCGCTACCTCCACGTCCGCCTCGTCCAGCTCCGAAAACACTCCGACGCCAACTAGTCCTTATTCGAGTAAGTCTAGCTCTACTACGTCATCGTCTGCGACTGCGGCTTACTCCACCACCTCGAAATATCCAGACGCCTACATGCCATCGCCCCACGTATTTATCGAGAGCCCTAGCTCATCCGTCCACCATCCCACCAATGGCTCCTCAATCATCATGCCGACCCCCACCAACTCCGAAATAGCTCCTGCTCCAACTCATAATAACGCTGCTTCGGCTACCGCAATCTCCGTGATGAGTCTCATGCTCAGCTTCCTGGTCGTCTCGATATTCGTGAACTTTTAAACAATACAAAAAAAAAAAGAAAAAAAAAAAGAAAAAGCGGAAAGCATGGAGTAATTACCTGGGATTGGAAGCGCGTTACTTTTTCTAATTTTCTACTTTTTAACATCACATTTTACCTGATCACCACCCCTTTATATATTCTTTGCTACTTTATTGCAAGAATATAGGCCTATATACCCCCTTATATTTGCCGCCCTTCTTTTACACCTTTATTTCATAATTCACCCTTCACGATGAGATTTATGCGTAGGTCGGGGCTTTTTATGACATTTGTGGAACCCCCTATGATTTTTCTAACATTTATACCCTTCTGATATCCCCCTTTATATCTTATTACCTTCTTGTATACTAATTTTATTGATAATCATGGCTTCAAAACATGTTCCTTGCAGGTATACGTGTTTACTATTACTCTTGCCTTATGCCCGCTCTCCGTCCTCCTACTTATAGCATCCACATGCCCAACGCCAGCAAGCAGCCGTCCTTTGCTCCACGCACTTGCGTATATTTTAATCATCCCTTAGATCGACTTCCGTAACCTGATAGTGAGAGCTTAGTATTAGTCAGCGAGAAGAGTGCCATCTAATGCATGGTCACGTTATCCAAGCACCAAAATCATCCAATCATCTTGTTGAGATCAAAAATAGAATCCAGTCAAAAAGCAGCATCCCACTTGAACTGTCGAGTGGACGACATCCAGCTAACAAAGACATCCAGAGACCTCGAACTATCCATCTACAAATGGGCAAAACCAGCGGCCGCAAGGATATTTATCACTATGGCACGCTGTACTCGAGATGCGCCCCAGCTTGTTAACTGCAAGTGGTGGAAGCGAGGCTACTGCCAGAGGGGAGACCTATGCTACTTCCGCCATGATCCTTGCCTACTGGGCGTTGACCAGAAGGCTGATGTGTCCACGAATCCGAGCGATGCGAACGCTACCACTCAGATTACCAGTAAGTGCCGCATTCATGATACTATTATTGATTCCGCTTTGTATTGATGCCTAGGCGTAAGAACATGTTAAACGTCGGAGAGTCTCGGAATATAGTTAACTAACGGTCTTTTTTACAGATAAACCATCACAGCCTGGTCAAGCACACGGCTCGGCCAAGGAACCTGAGCGTTGCTCTATCTGCTTAGAAGTTCCGAAAATATACGGTTTATTGACTAAATGTGATCATGTATTTTGCCTAGGTTTGACATCTCCAGTCGCTGCGTATGTTGGAGCTTCCACTAACGAACTTGATGGCTAGAATGTATTCGACGTTGGAGAAATCCCAAGAAAGAAGATCGGAGTAGTGGCGACAGTGACAGCTCTTATTCTGGTGAATTATCTGCGATATGGGGCTCTAAATCAAAAAAATCTTGTCCCTTATGCCGTAAACCCAGCAGATACGTTATACCCTCCGCAATATTTCCTGCTCCACCTGTAGGTACAGGAGACTCTAAAGGTACAGTTGAAAACGAGGCACCGTCCTCCAATCAATCTGAACCCAATGGAAAATCCTATGCTACACCTAACCCATTGAAGACTTCGATCGTCAAAGAATATAACCGGAGTATGAAGAGGATACCCTGCCGGTACTTCCAGACTGCTGTAAAAAACTGGAAACAGGAGTTAGACGAAGCAACAGAAAAAAAGAGAGAAGCGCCTCCATTTCGACCGGGATGCTATTTTGGAAACAAATGCCATTACGCCCATATTGATCCTCAGGCTGGCCAGCCATATATATTCGATGCCGCGCTCATCAAAGAGATTAATAGAAAGCGATCACGGCGTAAAACCCAACGCCGAGGATGGAGCGATCTGGATGATTATCCCGTTTTCTTTGGTGATCTAGAACCGGATCTTGAGTATGCTTTTCTAACTGCCTATCTGGAAACAGGCAATGACTGGGAAATAGGAAATAACTGGGATGTATTAGATGACAGTGATTAAGACTGGCATACAGGAATTACACATCCTAATGAGCTTTTCAGTGATGAAAGAATGTGGTCATATATTATTGACATATTTTGTAAGATAGGTTACAGTGGCCCTGCTTCTTCGGTATGGTAAATATACATGGAGACTACGTGCTCATTTTGAGCTTGCCATCTTCCTTTCCTCAATATTCTGCCCATCCTGTTTCAAGGCATTTTGAAGTAGCTTTCTATGTTGTCATAGCGACCTCTATATTAGGGTTGTAAAAGTATTGTGGATTTTCTTTTAGCATTGATCTGAGCCGAACAGTTCGCAACTCCTAAGGAGGTATAACAAGCGTTTATCCATGCATTCAAGGAGGTGTTGTTCTCGAGCTACTTTCCGATGTATCTGAATTGGCATTGATTATGGGCGGCGAATGAGTATTTCGTAGGCTAGTATTTCGCTGAAGTATTTCTTTGATGACCTGTTTCTTCTCCTAAAGTAATCTTAATCTGCCATTGTTACATAAATGGCTTGTTTTCAGAGCATATTGGATATAGTTGCCGCGTTGCACTGTTCAGCGGTGGTGAGCTGTACCTTGATATTTGCCGTTTCCTACCAGGTCCGCGCAAATCTCAGTGGGCTTGGACACCTGCATTGGGTGGACCATGACTGTAGGGCCAACCTCGCTCATGGACAGGGCAAAGGGCTGTTTGGTATTGATATCTTGTCCCTGTGCCGTCGTCTCAAACTTGGTCCGCTTATCCAATTTTCTATGGCTGATCGTCCGGCAGCTTTCTGCTCCTATCCCGCCTGCAACTATCATTTTCAATTATAATAGCCGACCCTTCAAGATCTGCCACAGGACCTTGCATTTTCTAGCATGGATGGTCTACCAGCTGAGCTGAAGTGGGTAGAACCACCAATTATCCCTCAGACCAGTAGCACACGCGGATGTGCCTTGTTCCGCGGCCAAGGGGGGTATTGAGAAGCAGAAAATGTCTGTCCATAAGTTCTAAATGTATGCTATGCATGTATAGCTAGACGAGTAGACCCCTAAGCTCCTTGAAGACCTAAGGCGTAGCTGTTGGGCGCTATGGCGGCGCGTGAAGTTGTTGAAGTCAAGATGCAAAAAAGAGCCGAAGTCGCTCCCAAGCAAAAAGCGTTTCCCGCGGTTAACGTCGACGTCAACGCCAACTACAAGCATTTCTTCCTTGACCGCACAATACTGTGGACAACAGCAACGCCATAGATACGGTATTTATTTTATTTTATTCTACGAGATGATGTACTCTTTCTAGCTGAGATGCCGTTACCCAAGCAAACTGTAGGTTGTCTGTTCTTCTTCCTCTGCATGGCCGGCGCCAAAGTCCTCCGATGACGTCGTTGTATTTACAACCAGCACCACCACACATCGCCGAAATGCATCGTTTACTCAGATTTCTATATTTCTCTGCATTTATGAATCCAGGCTAATGTTCTGTTCTCCATATGCAACAGCAAGACTTAATATTTGCACTTCAGGCACTCGTCTTTCGACTCCGTCAACTCAAGAAAGAGCGGCAAGGCTACTCCAAGGCAAAGCATCGAGAGCTTGCAAAGCTGTTAAAAGAAGGCCGGGAAGATTTCGCTCGTATCAAGACGGAGGATGTTATTTCGAACGATAACCTGATAGCGGCCCTTGAGGTGCTTGAGCTGCACTGCGAGCAGCTGCAAGTTCGGGCCAATATTCTGGACCATCTCGCTTTTGGACAGAAGAATAAAACGCCAGCGAGGCACAGGGGCAAGGCACAACGGGATGCGAGATTGAAAACCTTTGCTGGCGGAGGTAAGGCTGGCTCACATCCTGCTGGCGAGGGCTCCAAATCTGCTCCTGGGGGTGGTTGGGGGATATGGAACCTCTTCGGTTTCTCTTCGGCGCCTGCCTCTTCATCGCAACATCTCACGGAGAGCTCACCAGGTCGGTCACCAGATGAACCAGTGGTTCAAGCTGAGGGAAATGATGAAGATGCTACAGAGAAGCAATATGAGGTTTACATAGACCCGGAGCTTGATCGCTCCGCAGCCGTGGTTTTCTATTGCTACGCCCGAATACCTCGTGATGTCCCAGGCCTATTAGAAGTGAAGAATAAACTGTCCCTACGTTGGGGAAGTGATTTTGTCAGCAGAGCACAGGATGATGACGATCTGCCGGTAGAGCTACCGGAGATTCTACTGGATAGACTACGAGTTCGAAAAGCCCCTGAGTCACTAGTGGAGAGCTACTTGACTGAAATTGCAAGGAGCCATGGGATACCATACGGTGATATCAATGTAGACGAGAAACAGGAAGCAGAACAGGGAGGGATATCAATAAACGATGCTCACCCAGCAGAAACGAAAAATGGCGAAGCACGGTCAACACAAGGGGCCTCTGGAGGCTCCGAGGCTCGTTCAGAGGCCAGCAATACAGCTGCCGCAAAGGATACTGCGAGTAAATTTGGAGGTATACCCGAAGTAGATGAGCTTGCTCGGAGGTTTGCTGCTTTAAAGAAATGAAGTGACGTGTCTTCACATACTTGCGTATATCAAGCTATATTCAAAGAGTGCATTGTGATATTCTATGTCTTCGTTATTATGGAGCCATTATATGATCCCGATTACAAGTACCCACGTAAATAGTTGACATATCACTATTGTACAGCTTTGTCCAAGCATAGTATTTGACAAACATATACTACAGTCATCAATCATTAACAGGAACTTGGGAGACAAGTCCGCCTTTCGATATCACAAGGGTACTTCATCGTCTACTAGAAATCAGCCAACCATCATGATAAAAACCAGGTTGTTAAATACCCTCCAACTGAAACCTGATAATTGCGCTAATACTGCCTTCAATACTTGGAGACCCCGGGAAGTAGTTGGGATTTGGTTGGCTGCCGGTAATGGGCAATGCAAAACCACCTGGCGCCAATGTCGATATCTTCTTCATCTTTACCACTGAGCCTTCACATTTCAAATGGAGGGAGATAGTAGGTGCCAGGAACAGCCAGTGTAACAAGTCCAATCTTTTGAACCAAGGGCAATTATAAGGCCATGACCACCTAGGTAGTGGCTCCCTATCCCTTGTCCACTTCCTGCTCTCCCGCCTCCAATTTATCCAACTGAGAGAAAAAGGAAGTGCTAGGTAAAGCTAGCTGTAGGTGATATTCTGCGATGTCGAAACTGTCTCTACAATCCATTGTAGATTCGCTAGTCCTCGAAACCCATATTTGAGGAGTTCCTAGCGCCCTAGATGAAATTTCTGGAGATCGGAGCTGCGAGGGTACTTGGTCCGCAGGGCGGGTACAGCGGTAGACAAGATGTTGACTTTCTTTCCACAAAGCATAGTAGAATGCTGCGTTGGCAGTGACAGCCGAACATACAATTTCAATTGAAGCCCACTAGTTTTACAAACCAAGTCAGCCACCTTATGGCGATTAAAAATGGATGTATAGGTTCAACGATGGCATACCAAAGTTCGGGACTCCTGGGAGACGGAGTGACTGAGAATTAGGGGTATTCTAGTGATGGTAATTGCCACTACCAGTGTGCCAACAAGGAAAAGGAGGGTTAATTGGACCTTACTATGTATGTTATTGTTAGAAGTGGCTTAATATAATATAAGATAACTGAAGACTTACGTCTGAAATTTGAGAGCACTCATCCTCCAGAGAAGTGGTATGGGAAATAAAATGAGAGCGAGGTCGGTTATTATGTTCAAAGATGCCATGCAGAGGAGATTCACAGTTCCCTTTCGACACAAATCTATACATATCCAATAATTAGCTTCACATACTCTTTTATGTTACTAATAATGCTACAAATATGTGCATTTTGGACTCACGATGGCTATACTCTGGTCTCCAGGCACTATATAAGGGAAATTTTCTGTTAGTATGGGTATAACTAGCGCTTGGTTTAACAACCTGTAGACAGGAGAAAACTTACACATATATGGGCCTACATTCAAGTAAGGTCGCAAGGACGATGATAATTAATGTTAAAAAAATAAATGCACGGAGAAGCTGAATAGCTCTGTGAACTCGAATTGAACCAGTTTCCAGTCGGGTGTAGAACTGAAGAAGGCATAACTTCATGCACCAGAGACTAGTTGGTAGAATCAGCTGCAAGTTCACGTTTCTCCAACATGGGCAACACACTTACAACATTGCATAGGTTAAACGAGCCGTCATGACAAGCTTTTGAAACAGCTCTTCATCTTCCTGTGAGAGCGGCTTCTCTAGGGAAAAGTTCCAGCACATGCAGAAGGTCCGGAGTAGCAAGGGGAAGAGAGAGGCAGCCATCCAGCTATCATCGGCATGCCACGTCTGTTGCTGTAAAGTAGGGAACCATTTCATCGTCCCGCCAATACGCACAAATGAGCGGATGAGAACTTGAAGAGTACAGATCGCGGCCGCAACCACGATCTGCGTTTCTTCTGGAGCCCATACCATTAGATTTTGAAAGGACCGGCAACATGATCATGAAGATGTTTGCGAGGAGAAGGTCACGTCTCTTAGCATCCGTATGAGAGAGAAAAAGGGGCCAGCTTTGATATTAAGAAGCAGCTCTTTGAAGGGGATAGATATCGTTTTCAGCCTTGTGTTTGCTTGTTCCATGGGAGGAAGATGAAAATTCGGGGCCAGGGAAAGAAGAAAGGCTGCCAGCTGTTGGTCCCCATGTGGGCGCTGCATTTCTTATATCCAACAGCATCATGGCAGAGAAGGGCTTCTGGGCTATGCTCTGTTCCTGAGGCCTGTCTGACCTTCATGTCATCAGCTCGTGGAGGAAGCCCGAGTCAGTCTGGTTAGCGCTCGAAAGTACGAAAGTATTTAACCACGACATGACTATACAGCGAAGCAGCTCGTACAACCTCGCATATGTAAAAAGAAAAGAGCCAAGTCAGTACCGTCCTATAACTAACGGCTGTAACTCTGGGTCTAAGTAAAGAGCACCCTGAGAATCCGTACCGCCAGAGATACCGCGGGAGTTGGCCCTCGTTGGTAGCCATAAACGTCCATGCCAGGTAGATAAACGTAGGGCCCGTCAAGAAGACAGCGGGAAGCAGGTATGGATTCATGCAGGCGGATAACTAGTTAGGATAGTTACCCTCCGCCAGCCTTGTTTGAAAGATCTCTCGAGCAGAGTCTCCTGCACGACATCAGCCGAAGGGCTCTGGCAGCGTCCGCACATTGGCTGCTTTCTTCAGATTCGGGCTACATGCTGACAGTCTGTGTGTAACCAGCCATCTTTTCGCTAGTTATTAATAGCCATAATTAGTCGAAGTTGCGGTATCTGCAGTCATCGAGGCTCGTTGAAGTGTTTTATCTGCCTGTTTCCTTCGAGCATTGCTGGCTCCTGTCCCCTTTTTGCGGTTGATATTCACGATTCCTGGCCCTCTATCTAATATTTCTGTCGCCTCGGTGACTCGTTGGTAGCTTCGTGCATGTCTTCTCGTCTTTGATAGAGGTTGCAGCCTGGAGCATAGAAGCATCGTGGTGTGAATGTGATACAGGCGGTCTCCAGGCT
>OJKM01000046.1_pt1 | contig 16285 bp, 15 predicted proteins | sample 1596631 | NCBI WGS metagenome assembly OJKM01 (sample SAMEA3904683, study PRJEB24821) | metagenome | biome: Builtin; feature: hospital; material: surface | place: USA | collected 2013-06-06 | reverse complement strand
TTTTTTTTTTTTTTTTTTTTTTTTTTTTTTTTTTTTTTTTTTTTTTTTTCCCTTCTCTTGCTGTATCGCATGTGTATTGTTACCTATCAATCTTCATCCGATAGTAGGTGCCGACTGGTGTAGTTAGCTGCTGTCAGTGGTTCGCTGGAGAAGACCCAGCTTAGGGATCAAGAGCTAGAAGTTGAATGCTCGTACTACGAACTACTGGTTATCCACATATCCAGCTGGCCATGTTCTAGATCTGGATAGAGAAAGCAGAGTTAATATGGAGCAGACGGACACTGGTCCACGCTGTCTTTCGGCCTTAAACATAGCTAACTACGGAAATAGATCGAACTAACTAGTTTGTATATTTCCAGGTATCCATGGGATTGTGGCTGTGAAGACAGTGCTGTGCTTCATGTTAGTTACCCGCTAGCGGTATAAAAATAGATGGAACAAATGCCTAGCCCGCAGTAAACACCGCAGACAGACTTGTTTCAAACGGCTGGTACAGTCGATACAGGTATACTAGCTCAGAGGCAGGGATGTAAATCTCCAATCCAAGTAGAGAATGAGCTGTATATATCTATTCTTTACGTGGTATGCAATATACGATGAGAAGAGGTGGATATTGTACACAGAGAAATGCTGGCCCGCTTGTAGAATGCAAAAATAAAACCTATTAGCAAGACAGATAGAGAAGAAATGGGACCAAATATCCATCACTCATCTGATGTTGTTTCGAGAAATTTGGTCAGGAGAGGCTGGTGGGCCTCTGCTTGTATGGCGTCTGCTACACGCAATCTCATATGGTCAAATGCAATGACGATAGGGGGGTTGTTGGTAGAAGTAGATGGACTTTTCGACCGGGAGCGAGATCTTGGGCGAGTCGCCTTTGCAGCTTCACTCTCGTCGGTCTCGGCCATCGTGTAGTCCTCCTCTACATCTTCTGAGGTAGGAATATCACGGACTACTGAGGGAGCTTGACGTGGTTTATTGTCCCCTGCGGTATTTCCCTTATTGTTCCACCCCTTTGGTGGCTGGATATGTACTTCTTTTGCATTAGCGATGTCGGGCATCTTACGATACCGTTGACTAAAGTGTGTCATGACAATCACTTTTGCCTCCATCTTAAGACCAACTGTCATGGCTTCGCTGACAGTTGAGTGACGCTTAGCAACTGCGTCAGATAACATGTTATCATCAAAGGTAGCTTCGTGGATCAGAACGGTAGAGCCACGACCCATCTCTATGAAGCGAGTAGATGGGCGACAGTCACCCGAGTACGACACTTTAAATCCTGTCGGGAAGATGAGAGACACTGCCTTTGCACCCTGGCAATGGGATACGGGAGTCGTGAGGATAGCATCCAATCCAGTGCCTTGTTTCAGCAGTTCTGTGAGAGGAGAATTCTTATCATCGAATTTTAATCGTGTTCCAAGGAATTTCCCATCCTTGCCCGGGATGGCTGCACCGTTCCTTTGTCGGCGATGGATAGTATAAGTATAGTCCGTTTTGCCATCGGGATGTTCAAATGAAGATGCAGACAGGGGGACAATTTTGTCGTATCCGTAATTTTCAACATTTGTATACTCGGCCATCCACTGCAGCATATGCTGAGCTGAAACAACGTACAGTCTCTTCTCCCTTAGAATCCGAGGCACATCCTCCTCGGTGATGTCCATGTAGGAGGGCGAGCTGGACAAGGGCCCGTAAACGGCTTCGTGCCAGGCTTTAATGACAGACACAGTTCCTAGATGATGGTCTGCGTGTAGGTGGCTGATCCAGATAACTCTCAAATCACGAAGAACCTCTTTCAATTCATCGGGTCCAAAGGTCCGCTTCAGCTGGCCAAGGGTACCTTCGCCAGCATCAAACAGGTAGTTCCCATGACCCGGGACTCGTAATAATGTCCCTGATACGTTTCTGTACCGGGACGGGCAGGATGAGCCGGTTCCGAGAGCGATAATTTCAGCATCCCCATTGGGAATACTCGCCTTTAACTTCTCGATTCTCTTTTGTACTCCTGGCTGCGAGAGTATCTCTCCCATAACCCTAGAGTAGCTGTTTCTCCGAGACATATTAATTGGCTTCGAGGGCGGAGATGAGCTAGCTGTTAACTTAACGCTGGGCTCAAGGTCAATTGTCAGGTTAGGTTGGGCGATGGAGATGGAGGTTTTTGTGTCTGCTGCAGCAAAATTACTGACGGGCAACATTGCTTCTCCATTACAGAACGTCTTTTGATAGCGATCACCGTCAATAGCTGAAAGTTCCATGGTAGCGGTAGATACCGCAGGGAAACCGTAGTTGTCAGCGCAATAATCAGGGGATGAAACAATATGCTTGTATTTGGACATCTTGGTCACGAATTCCTGGAGAAGAGGATGGCCTCCAACACCGGAGCCAAGGATCCAAATGAAAACTTCCATTCCCTTCATGATTTCAGCGTTTTCCCACTCCTTTCGATTAATTATGCTCTGGATATAGTCAACTGAAGGCAGCTCTAGCACGGCGAATCCCTTGCCAGGCCTGGTTTCACCCAGGACCATGTCAGGTGTGATAGTCTTGCCATCGGCTGATACCACAGTTTCTCCACTAGCAAGCCTCCTAAAGTCTGACTTGTCCGCAATGTTGAGAGACTCAGCTCGTTTCCTGTCAAATTTTCCTCTAGAATCATGGCCACGAATGATGTATGAAACCGCACAGTCCGAAGGGGTAGTTGCAGGTAAAGAGTCAACCATTGCACCGGGCCAGGGCTGTCGAACAAGGACATTAATGTCCGGTAGGACCTCCCCATCACCAGGCTTTGGCCCTTCATAAGTCTTTACCTCCCCGGTGTCTTTATCCCGAATAAAGAGCGTAGCTGGGAGAGACACCTCGGCTAAAGGAGTCTCAACAAGCGTATCTAGACGCCATTGAGAGTTGAACATGTCCAAGACAATTTTCTGCCTGGTTACTAGATCCTTCTCTCTAGTAGCAGTTGTTGCAGCAGCTCCTTCCCCACCTTCAAATTCATCTAAAGTCCTTTTTCCCGGTTGTAGCCTGGGAGAGCTGGATGGATATGTAGGCAATGCCCAGACTTTGATATGATCGTCTGACCAAGCTGGCTTCGAAAGGTCAATGGTTGCATCCCTCTCTTCGCAGCCAAGACACCCAAATTCGCGAATCTCGATCGGGACACCCGTCCGGCAGACAAACGTCCTTCCGGTGGCCAGAGTATGAGTCAAGTTAGGCCCACCATACAGAGATATGGCCCTTTGACCATGGAACTCCGGCAGTGCTTCTAATTCCAACTTGCGCCGTTTTACCCGCGCCATCAACTCATCGGCGTTCTTCTGACGTACCGCCGCCTTTGCGCGTTCTTCAAGATTTTTGATTTTCCGCGACTCAGCTTCCACCATGGCTCCTGATGCAGACGCCATTGTATCCGATAACGTTAAAAGCATACCCAACATTCCCCCATTGCCGGCCCAAGTAGTCTTTCCAGTCAAGAAAACTTCTGAAAGCTTCGATAACCGGACATTATTCTCTATGCACGCTCGCTGCGTACCTTCAGACAGGTTTCCGAAAAAGTACCGCTTATCATCATAGTGGAGGAAGAGGGTGGTACCGGGCGTGTCGGAGGTTGGGGCCGTAACAAACTGGATAAACGATTTCATCCTGTCCGCGCCTAATGGAGGTCTTTCCAGCTTAACTGAAGAATACTGGGAGAGGCGCCTATCTTCAAGGATCCAGGAATAGTTCTGTCTTATGCGATGGCCACGGCGTTTTAGCACCCAGTCATCTAAACTATTAGGGTTCGTTGTGTGGAACTGTCGAGTTGTCGATAGTATATAGTCGAATGTAGCAAGGACAGAAGTCCGATGAGGCTTGAGCTGGCACTGTAAGGTTGTATAAGCACGTTGAATCCTCCAATGGCCGAGGCTATTTGAGGGCTGAAGTCTTTTATATCTGCCGAGGGGGACATGCGACTGACTCACCTTTGCCAGGACGCTCTGTAAAGCAGCCAATATGCCGGCTCAAGATGATATCATGCGGTGATAATAAATTACAAGAACCAAAAATTGCAACTCAGAACATTGGGACTAAACAATAATCAACTTTAACTGGCTCTACTTTCAACCAAATTTCTGGTTGTTGACGTTTTGAAGATATGCGACTTTTCGTGGAGTTTTTTCTGACTTTGTTTTTCGATGAAGCCGATGATGACTCAGCAATTGTTATCGATAAGATCCGATAAAACAAGGGAAACGATCCAACATGCAGTTTTGTATTATGTTCTAGGGGCCTCTATAGACTGGATTGTACATGATTAGTAGCCAGCTGGCTGTTTCTCTCCGTCAGGGAACATCCCCTTATCAAGATTTAAGCCACACTCTTCTCGCCAGTTGGCAGGAGTAAACTTGTCAACGATCTCTTTGAAGGCCTCGAGAGTGCAGAACGACTTGTCTCCCGGCAGATGTTTGGCTGGACTTGCCGCGCAGCCTGGGATGGTAACTGGCTTATCGTTGTAGCGAATGCGGACATAGTGATTTGACAACGCAGGTTGGTTGACCTGAGGAGTGCGTGCGAGTCCAGATGAGCTAGCAGGCTTGCCCTTCTTACCTGTAAGGAAAGAGAAAAAGGACGATTTTTCAGACGCTGGCTTCTGGGAAGGCGGACCAGAGAATTCCTCTAGAATAGCTCCAGCTGGCGAGCCGGAAGCGTCCCTTTCCGAGACGTCTTTGAACAGCTCCACAGCGATCGAAGATGTGTAAGGAGGCCATCTCTCGTTCTTGAATGCACCAATACTGGCGAGTATTGAAGCGAGCGTGGTATCATGGCAGCCACTCAGGGCTAGTTTGACAGCGGGGCTTTCTTCACCCGATTGATATGCACCAGCCATGGGTCTCCAGCCCTTGTGCGAAGCGACATGAACCATTCTCTCGACAACATCTCCCATGAGTGCACCAATGGCAAGTTTGCGGTACTCCCTGCTCTCTTGACCACCGGAAAACCACTCATCGACTGCTATTCTGTCAGCAATCTCACGAGCCTTTTGGTCATAGAACTCCGCGGGAAGGCGGGTATTTGGTCCGTGGGCATATGTTGACGCAACGGTGTCCAGGATTCCGGACAGCCGAGGACGCGAGTCAACAGCTACTCTAGGGGAGTTTTCTGGCATCCACTTTGACCAGAGGGAGTTGAGATATGTCATCTCTTCCGATTCGTTCCCTAGACAGGTTAGTATGACATGTGTACTAGAAGGACGTAAGGTCTAGGGGTGGTTTGTTACATTTATCAGCAGCACGCTGGGCAAAGAGCCTAGCCAGCTGTCTGAATCGATGGCAGCCTCCCTCGTTCGGGAATAGAGTCTCCTCTGCAGCGGACCTTACAATAATAGATGGCATAGCAAAGTCTGCAGTTCTTGCGCTGGATGGGTATAGTCCCCAAAAGACACTTTGCAACGACTCCAAAGCTCGTGGAACAGGAGTAGAGCGGAGATACATGTTATCAGTGTTGGATATAATTTCCGGCATGAAGCCGAGCCGCTCAATGTAGAGGTGCCTGAGTCTCTGCCCAAGCTCAAGGGTAGTTTGACGTCCTTTATCCGTCAACTCTCCAAGCTGGCTATTGATATACCCGGTATATCAGCAAATATCCTATGATGGCAGCATATAACAAGCAGCACATACCAGATGCCGTCAACCTCGCCCTTTGGCCCGAGAGCAATCACAGGCTCGTCGGTATCCCCGAAGCGTTCCATTCTTCTCTTCCATTGAAAGGTATCCCAGGAAGAAAGGTCCTGTTTCGATGCTGCCATGGCAGTTAACCGGGAAGCGATGTTGCAATACGGCCAGTCTGTAATCAAAAAATAGAACGTTTAGATATCCACGGCCGGTCAGAAGGGGAGAGGGAGGGTCGAGCGGGCCGAGAGTCAATTACATGGGTGCAATCCAGCCTATCAAGCAGTAGAGTCAGTTAATCGATGTCCTTATAGACGCAAATATGGATTCGTACATTCTGAAATCTATTCGAGACGGGGGTTCGTTCTCCTGTTCATATGCCGTTAACAAAGGCCTTCGTTCTCCTTTTCATGTCGGACTTATCGCCGCTCGACATCATACCATGTCGTAAAAACTACGTAATCCAGGGTTAGCCTGATGGTTTCCGATCTCCTGACAGGGAGAAAAAGAGCTGTAGACTTACTATCTGCACCAGCTGGAGCTCGAGGTTCTTTGGGTAGAGCTGCCGGAGCTCCTCGTCGGAGTAAGGAGCGCGGGGGATGAGCGTTGTCATGGTCGATATTGAAATAACTAGTTATGTCGACTCGTTATTCAGTTATCGATACAACAAGAAATAGAAGGCTTCAAGACGTACTCTGAATAGGCTGATAAACTGGTATCCTCTTAGTTTGTTCGGGAGCGTTGTCGCCGGCGGCATGTTGTCCCAGAGCATACCTAAACCTAAGGTAGTAAGTAAGTGTAACTACGGGGGTCACTAGTTAGTTGGTTAGCTATCTTGGCCCGGAAACTGAGTCAGCCAACTGCTTAACGAGTTTAACTAGCTTCGAATACCGAGTGAGTTGCCCATCTGGATTTGGCCATGATTGGAAGATCGAATTATCTCGTCCCTCCCATGGTTCAACGTCGATGGATGTGTATTTATCCAGATTAGACACGGAGTGCTCCGTACTGGCAACTAGAATTAACTGGATAACTAGACGTACCTCACGTTCTGAATGGAAATGCTCCTTATTACTGCTGTCTCATGACGACCACTTAACTTGACCACCCAATTCACTGATATACATCACAGCTACAATATAGAAGAAGGCTTTTATCTTTAATGTTTGAATCAAGAAGCTCCTTGATCACGTTAACTACTTGGTGTTTTGACTAGGTATACAGATTGTTGCAGCATTAACTGCTGCAGCATTGCCCATCCAGCTGGTTTACTTCTGCTTGCTAGCGTTGGCTCAATTTATATCACAGTAAGCCAAACATACCAAAGAATTATGGGAGTAGATAGCCTACTTCATGGTATAATTATCAGAGAGAGGCGCCTCTGGGCAAGATGTCCAAGCAAATCAGCATTGATAACTCATCCCCGGAGCGAAGAGAGGGGAGGCCAACTTCCTCTTTTATACCCCTGCGGCTCCATACTGAGGCTGCAAACCCGGCGTTTCTGCCTAGATGTTGGTGATTGAACAAGGGTAGATTCGATACTTAACCAGGCTGCACCCCCCAGCACTCAGGTTGTGCTTCCCGTTCCCTCTTGATCGCTAAGAGTCATACAATATCGCAGTTCCTTTCCTCTTCATTTAAACCACTGCACTCACAAAACTCAGGCCTCTCAGACCTTTCATAATGGCACATCGTCTGACTGCCTTGATGGAACGAAGAAGGTCCCCCCTAATATTGCTACTGAAATCACCGTCAAAGGCCAGGGTGGTTGCAAGGCGCCTTGTGGAAAGTCTCAGCAGTGGTATTTGGCAATCTTGTACTTGGATGCCTGCAATTCAACAATGATTAGTCGAATGAATCGTTATATGTATATATCAAAATATGAGTTAGATAGGTAGAGGCACCTATCCAGCCCGCCAGTTGCTCAACCATCTGGATTCAGGAGGTAGAGAGAACATGGGTGTCTAGAAAATTCGTTCAAGTGATTCTATATACTAACTAGTATTAGGATTTATCCGGTGGGCCCAGCCAGGTACCAAAATACTAGCTCTCACGAAATTTGGCAATGGCTAGCTGCCACCGCATCATCCGCCGTAGCTAAGAGCTCTCATGATCTCAAGATATTCACTCTGGGCTCTGAAACCATGGGTGTTGTAGTGCTTGCTCTGCCGTTGGTCGTGCCTTATCATCGATAGTTAGAAGGTGGTGGATAAAATCAACACAACCTTTAGGCGCGTTGACTTTGGCGAGCTCTTCTTCAAGGGTTCCAACTTTAATAAGCCCTTGGTTTACGAAGAGTTCTGCTAGGTCAAATTCTAGTTGGTATTTAGGGTCTTCGTCACGTTTCACCGACCCTGTGAGCTTGATGATCTTGCCAATGGCCCAAGCAGATTTGTTCACTTCAAGAGGAAATTCCTGGACACGACAATCCTGATCCCAGTTCCCAAATATGACTCGATTGGCAAAAAAGTGTGTTAACTACGTAAGCAAATGTTAGCGGTAGCAGCGGATGGGATACTAGGAAGGAATCAACAATCTCCGGAACGTACAGTCACACCGACAGACCACACCTGGCAAGGTGGCCTAGGCAACATACCCTTCCAAATCTCTGGGGCACGTATTTCAACACCTTGTAATCGGAAGTCATCAAAGCCTTCAGAAGGAATAACTAATGGAAACATGTAACCGTAAGAAAATAGTTCGTAAATGAGCCTCCTGGACTAATAATCACAACTTACTTGCTCCAAGATCGGCAAGTTTGACTATTGGTTTTGGTGAGTCTGCCTTAGAAACCAGGACATTATTAGGATTGATATCTGTCTGATTGATATTAGTTCGTACAGGTTGTCGTAGTTTATATGTCATCTACATACCTGTATGTAGGGCTGTGAAATGCCCATCCATATCTGAGAATGCCTTCACGGCCTCTAAGATAGATCTTGCGGCAGCCTTTAAAAAAGGTTGCCCAAGTTCCTGTGCCCTCGCTCTCAGCGACCACAAATCGGTGTCCAGGTACTCAAATACCATGCATCGATCCGTATCATTGTCAACGACCTCGTGTAATGCTCTTATGTAGGGGGATTCGGCGACACAGCGGTAGCCATAGCAATTGGCCTCGGTCTGGTATATGACGGGATCAGATCCCTCTGTTTTGATTATCACTCTTTCCCTCGGATGAAAATGCAGTCAGTATAACTAGTCATATGTAGCAAAAAAGCCGGGGAGAGCACGGGTAAGGAGTCTAGCATACGGTGTCTTTGACTCTACAGTCGAAGCCTGAAAGACATTCCGCTTCAATGCTTTTATGACCTGGTATTGGCCTTGTCTGCCGTTAATTAGAACTTTTTGTCCCTTGGCCAAGAGGTCGTAAATAGAACGAGACATCTTGACGGAATGATGGTGGGTCGGTTGAGTGTTGAAAGTATTTTTCGAGCACCAGAAATCGGCAAAAAGCTCGCTCGCCAGTTAATCTTGTTAATAGAGAGAGTAACCAATAAAAATGATGTAACAACTTAAATTTGGATTCTATTGGATGGATATGAACTCATTATTGCCTTGTCCAATAAAAGTAACCTATAGTTAACTCGTTAATGTGTTCCAGTGGATGACTAAGTAACGAACAACTCACAGAAAATGGCTCTTTCATGCCTTCCCAGCTAACGACTGGGTGATCAATTGGTCACAGAGCGGTTCAAGTTAGGATACGAATACCAGGTTGAGGAGCGGTATGCGGCTCAACTACTCCGTACCAGCACCTCCTTTCCTAACCCCCGCACATCATCCATCTTTCCCAAGCAGCATTGGCCACGGACACTTTGTAGGTTGGTCATTATAAATAGCAGAACGAGACATCGCTCTCCTCAAGCTCCATCTATGGTATCAACGTGCCATAAGGGTTAGCAGCCATGACTCCCAGGAGAGAGGAAATTGACTATGCGAGGAGGCACTTTTTACAGGTTATCCCGTCCTGGCGATGATGACGGAACCAAGTGACCTCACCCTTGAGCCATTTACGGATGCCTCCAAGCTCGTATGATAGCTGAAGCTGAGAACTTGTACGCCCTCTCCAGGGTGCTGCTTATCCACAAATATTCGACGTCAAAGAGAATTAATATCAGCGCACGTCTAGCCACATCAATCCACTTCAGGGTCTGATTAGCTAGTCCCCCACCCTGGTTTCCACAATATGACTTTCGGGGAAGGGTAGGAATAACATCGGCCACTGATATTTCTCGACAAGAGCGGTCAGGAAAGGCCCCAGTGTATCCTACATAAAGATCTGACAATCAACCTCGGTTTTTTTCAGCTCCGTGCGCAGGTCAATGCCCAGCAGTAATCTTCTTTGCAATTATCCTGCCAGTATATCAAGGGGACTAGGCCTGAAGAATCCTACCTGCCCGAACTCAATTAAGGTCTTGATTTTGGATAAATTCAGAGCGCTGTCTCAGTAGATTTCGGCAATGCCCAAATTGGCCGGCCCAGGCCTTGTTGGGTCGGCGTCGTGTATGAAGTATGCTGCTGCTAGGATGATTTAGAACTAAAATCAAGAACGATACGTCGCGAACAGCTGCTTGAGCCCCACTATAGATAGAGTCAGAATACTGACTCCCTCCGCCATCTGGACCTGGTATCTCCTACCAGGAAAATGTCCTGCAACGTCCAGCCTGACTTAAACCATCTCTCACAGGCTTGGGTATCGAGAAGCCACTCTCTGATGTTATCTCGCTAATTGAAAGCTTTGGTTGAGGGTATTGATGATGTGTCAAGAGAATTAAATAAATTCGACAAGGGCCTCGGCCGTGAGGTTCTACTGAGACGGGGGAGGCTTTTCTGGGAACTTAAGCGCAACTATTGCTACCAAAAAGGCCAGGAAGACCGGGTGATGAAAGAGTTGCGGGCAGCCCAAGACTCTCAGAAGAACAAACCGGGCTTTGAAGATAGAGTCACCAAGGCCAATTAAGCCATCAAACGACACAGACAAGCCCCGACACCCGCACGGCTGAATTGAAAATGAGAGCACCTGCTGGAGCTCCAGACCAATGCGAAGAACTACATCAGTAACCTACGTAACCTACGGGTCACTCTGGAACGCCTAAAGAAAGACTGGAGGACCTCCATGAAGTAAGTTCAGGATGCAGTTGATGAAGGAAGCAAAGGATAGTTTTGCTTCCATTCTCCATTTGGAGTATATTGAAGTCTCTGTTCACACACACACGCTGGTGGAAAACCACCCTCTGATTATCTTAAGGGACATGTGGCCGGTAGGGAATTTAATAATCTAGCCAACTGAAGTCCAACCAAAGATCTCAAACATTTATAGCGGAAAACGGTCGCCGAGATCCCCAGGTTAATGTGAGCGGCAACGCCAGCAGTTTGTCACCGTCGTCGTCGTCGTCGTCGTTCTTGAAGTTGACGTTGATGTAAAAATTTAAAGTTAAAAGTCGAAGTTAATAAGCGGCTTAGTCATTAATGACTAATACTTAGCCAACCTTGTATCCAAATTTATATACGGACCGATCGAATAAATAACTAGTTCGCTATTTCATCCGCATGATAATTAATTTATCACGATATTATAATTCTTAGTGGTCTCTTATTAGTCTGGCTACCAATTATTGGGTGACCTACGGCGCTTCACCTTGCACGCCACAAACCCTTCGACACGGGAGCCGCCTCTTTTGCCATTCCTGGTGCGTCGTACAGTTCATGTTCCAGGGAATATCGTATCCACGACCAAAGAACGCCTGGATTAATTAAATAGAGCCGTCTAATCACAGTACCAGAGCTTATCAACGATTGAGATATTGCCTGTCCTGCTCGATCTGACCAGATCAAGTCACGGTGTGTTCACGGTGTTTTGTATCCTTCTGCGTCTGCTTCTACTTCCGCTTCCGCTCTACCTAGACAGGAGTTAACAAGATACGTTCCAGCATCCCGGGGCTTTTCAGCCGCTTGTGCAGCTTTCTTAGCCCCCAGGCTCGCTCGCCGTTTGCACCCTCGCTGGGTGTAATCATTGGATCTTGCCGTCGTGCCGCGGGCTGAAGACAAGGTGGAAAGGCCCATTAACCACTTAGCAATAATGGAGGTATAACACCACTCTTCTGCATTCTCCTTCCCTCCCCTTCTTCTTCCAATTTTTCGTCTTCTCGTTTTTCTTTCATCGCCCAACCCCCCTTTTTCTGGTGAATGGCTTGTCTCGTTCCTTTTTCCCCATCGATGGAGCTCTCCGTTCCCCGGTTTAGCCTACCCAAACACGTCCAAGGCGTGTCTTAAGCCCGCCAAATATGAAATGTCCTCTCTTATCTTGTTTCGCGTTCCGGGATTAAGGTCGAGTCCAGCCAGAGTGGTACCATCCCTTGGTGATGCTGGTGATCATGAACATTTCCCCTTTTTTGGCATGCAATACGATTGGCGTCTCTGGGAGACGCCATCAGGCTTTGTTGCGATACGACTATCTAGCCTGGCCGGTTCATATTAATATGTTCGCCCGGAAGACTGTCATCTTCTTTTTTCAGCTCGGCTTTTTCTTCTTATTTTTTCTTGTTTTCCTTTTCTTCTCTGGTTCAGCCCTGCACTTGCTTCTTCCTCCACTCTTGCTTCAGGGTATCCGGTGGAATGGATACGTCCCATACCTCTAGATGCCACATCCTATAGCTCCAGGCCCTTCATCCTCCGAATTGTGTATTGTTTTGATACATCAAACTTGACGGCTTGGGACATGTTATGCTCGGCCGTGCTATGGCGCTGTACAATGCCCTGTTGAAAACCCTTCATGTACCCCCAGGACTCTGTATATCCCTATCTTCCTTCCCGACCGACCGTTACCTATACCCTGTTCCATTTCTTCTTGCTTAGAGTATATTTGAGCCCCCTTCTTGCATGATATCATGGCAGCCACACTACCCAGACGGGCGCGCCCGGCCATAGACCAAGGCCAGGAGCGTCTTATCTATTCAAATACATCTCTCCTACATGGTCACCCTCCAGTCATTAAAACTAGGGCACAGCTAAGTCTTGAGGAAAATTTACAGGCCAATGCCCCCCAGAGTCAAGCAGCCGCTCAGCCTGCTCAGATATCTAATCCAAAATTCCGTGAAACGCGGCCTCGTCTTCTACTGATGGGTCTACGAAGGTTTGTGCCAGTTTCCCTGTTTCAAAATAACCTTGTGCTGAAATGCTGCTTATAGAAGTGGAAAGTCCTCCATTCAGAGCGTTGTATTCCACAAGATGCCACCGACGGAGACTCTTTTCTTGGAATCCACTACACGTATCCAAAAGGATGCTATCCAGTAAGTTTTACCCGAGGCTAATGTTATGTCGTATTACTGCATGTCTAACATGGATATAGTTCTTTCATGGATTTTCAGATTTGGGATTTCCCAGGACAACTAGAGTATCTAGAACCATCATTTGATCAAGAGGAGTTATTCAGTAACCTGGGAGCCCTCGTTTGGGTGATAGATGCCCAAGACGATTACCTAGAAGCCGTCACTCGGCTAAACAAAACCATACTTATGATCCAGCAATACTACCCACACATCAACATTGAGGTCTTTATCCACAAGGTAGATGGGCTCTCAGAAGAATACCGATCTGATACATTTCAAGACATCGTCCAGCGCATCTCTGACGAGCTAAGTGACGCTGGATACGAAAATGCACCAATACACTACTACTTGACTTCAATATACGATTATTCCGTTTTCGAGGCCTTTAGCAAGGTAATTCAAAAGCTCATTCCCCAATTATCGACGCTGGAAAACCTCATCAATATTCTCTCAAATAACTCTGGCATGGAGAAAACATATTTGTTTGACGTTCTCAGCAAGATATACATCGCCTCCGACACAAGACCAGTAGACATGGCATGTTACGAGATGTGTTCCGACTACATTGATGTGATCGTTGACATCAGTGAACTATACTCCTGGGACCATCCAGACCGAAAGGCTAAGGGCCCTCAAGTGTCAGAAGCAGAAAGCCATGTTATACTTCACGATAAATGCATGATTCATTTAATGGAAATGAACAAGTAGGTCCGCACCTTGACTGTATCGCTATTGAATACTCCGCTAACTTGAACTCTTTCTAGATACCTCTGTCTTGTTTCCGTGATCAAGAATCCTGATGCAAAGGAGAAGAAGGGACTCATCGATATGAATTGCCGGACGTTTCAATATGCGCTCAACGAGGTGTTTAGTAGAACATGGGATCAAGAGTAATCCATAGACGGTAGCATTGGGCGGCTATCTGTTTGAAGCATTGATATACTAATTTGAATTTTTTTTTTCTTTTTTTTAAATAAAAAAAAAAAGGCCGAGTAAGGTGGCTTTATGAGCTGCTTCAAAGTTGTCAGTTGGTTAAAGTCGCGCTGTCACTATATACACGGTTAGGCAGTTCCTAAATCTGAAAAAGAAAACAATTAGGATCCTATCCATCCATATATTTAATTTCTTTCTGTGATTAAATTTAGTTCCAAACAACTTTGAGTTATATCATTTCGGCTGGTCTGATCTATATAGTTAACTGGCTAATTAACTTGTCACTATCTGCGTTCATTGCACATGTGACCAGGATCAGCTCCAGGTTGATAATTCTAAACTTCCACATCATCACCAACAACTCCAAAAGCCCACCATTTCCTTGTTCTGACCCCATAGCCCCTTTAAGCCAGGCTCGGGGTATAACTACGGCATAGTAGGCTTTTGAGTGTGGCAATGGCCAATGTACGATACAGAGCCAGGGTAAGTTCACTATCCCAATCCCTCAATCATATACGCTCAAGCATGAGCTAAAGCTATTTCAAGGGCAGCAATTACGCTCAAGCAGATGGCTTGAATCAGTTCGATGACAGCGTGTACCCCGGTAGGAGGACGGCAGTTGTGGAAGAATTGAACACAAGTGATGAAGAAGATGAGGGAGTCAAGCAGATTGAACCAACTGAACCGAAAACGGAGCAGAATAGCAGCCCCAGCATAGGGATTGTCGATATATTACGGTTTTTATTCTTGGTTTTTATCATATCATCGGGTTTATCCTACTACATTACTTCGGATTCAATAATATGGGGTTACCAACGACCGTGGTTTACAAGGCCGCAAGTGTTGCTAAGATACTTTGTGAGTATTGCATACCCGGGGAAGTGCTTTGAAAAAAATACTGATGTGCTTGCCTAGAAAGGTCCTCTGATTCTCTCTCGCTCGGAATTGTCTTTATACAACGGCACAGATCCCAATCTCCCTGTGTATGTCTCTGTAAACTACACTATCTATGATGTCTCTGCAAACCGACGCATGTACGGCCCGGGAGGAGGCTATGGGTTCTTTTCTGGTCGAGACGCAACGCGTGCATTTGTATCGGGTTGTTTCAAAGAAGACCTGACCTCCGATCTGCGCGGGTTAGAGGAGATGTATATGCCTATCGAAGACGTCCCAGACGAGGAATTGACTAGCGCCCAAAAAAAGATTCGACGAGAGAAGGAGTTAAGAGAGGCACGAGCCAACGTTAGGAGGCAGGTTTTACATTGGCAGAACTTCTTTGCTGACAGCCACAAATACTTTGAAGTCGGCAAGTTGATACATGATGGGGAAGATGAGAAAGGGGAGAAGAGAGAACTCTGTGCCAGTGCTCAGGCAGCGAGGCCGAAGAGGTCTGAGATGAAAAAAGGGACAGCAGCTAAAAGCCAGCCTACGTATCCTCCGGGCGTGAAGAAGGGAGGAAAGCATTGAATGACTTCCATCTTCTGTATATACCACATCCAATGCTAGGGCATAGAGTAGCGGGAAGCAAACCGAAACAAATTGACCTATATCCGATACGATGGTAACTGGCTGAAGCTGTCAACTTTTGCTTGATTGGCGTGGTATCTGAAGTGGTCTTCCTTTTTCTAATTCCGTTTTCATTTTCGGATGGCTGAACATTAAATAACATTAAGCCTCATTCGTACCGTGCAAAGGGTTCCCTTTCCCCATTTCGTTCCACCCAATGGAATAGAAAGGGAGCAGGCACTAATGGAAGAGGAAAAAACGAGAAAACATGATATTTCTCGTTGTCGCTACATGATGATGATGAACCGTGTCAAGTAAACGTAAGGTGTAACGCCAGAGGAATACAAAAGGAGGACAGAAAGGAAATCCTAATGCGTTTTCTTTACTCTGCGGCAACGGCACGGGCTAAATTGAAGAGAACGACGTTAGTTTATTCCACCTCGAGGCTCTTTTGATATATCCGATTCCACGGTATCAAGCGTGCTGTAGGTCTGGTAGGAGTGTTGACATACTGTAGATGTTCATCTTAGAGTGACCAACAACCTTCTTGATCTGACCCTTCTCCTCGAGGTCGGCAAGGGCCTTTCGGGCAAGGGAGCCGTTGATCTTTAGTCTGTCGACGAGGGTTGCGACGGTGATCAATCGGTAGGACTGGACATCCTTATAGAGCTTCTCGGAGGTGGTCTTGTCGAGAACGACGGCGTGGACGGCCTTGTCCTTGACTGCCCAGAGCATTAGCTATTCGTTCTCTTCCTGCATTTGACACCTTGTACACTCGGTTCATCGATGACGTTCTTCCGCCGCATCTTCAATTGAACATCGCCAAACAACCCAGTACAAGCGAGCGCACCTCATATCCGCGCTAGGAAT
>OJKM01000045.1_pt1 | contig 16351 bp, 21 predicted proteins | sample 1596631 | NCBI WGS metagenome assembly OJKM01 (sample SAMEA3904683, study PRJEB24821) | metagenome | biome: Builtin; feature: hospital; material: surface | place: USA | collected 2013-06-06 | reverse complement strand
GTATTGTTGCTTACGTAAGCCGGCTATCCACGACGTCGAACTTCGAACAACCGGAAAAAAACAACAACAACAACAACTTCGAAGACTTCTCCTGCTCGTTCATCAAATTCCGCACACGCAGCACTCATCACTCATAAACTCGTCTTGACATTGCTATACCCGTACTTTACTTGCTTGATTCACCCGAGACATCCGTTTTACAGCGATTTTCCTGCCTACCATGGCGCCTGCACGAGCTTCGACGCGTGCCAAAGCAACTACAACAAAAGCACCCACCAAGGAAAAGACCTCGACTACGATGACCAAAAAGGCTGGTGTGAAGAAGGCAGCTACCGCGTCTGCCGTGAAGAAGAAGACTACAGCTTCCGCCTCCGAGACGAAGAAGACAAAGCTCAAGACCGATGCTGCAAAGGCTGCCGTAGGCGCCAACGCGAAAGCTACCACCAAGCGCAAGACGGCGTCGAATGCCCGCGCTACTGGTGCTGTTGCAGGAGCCCCGGCTCCTCCAGCCCGCAAGCGGAAGACCTCTGCCGATGAAGAGGTAGAAAAGGCGGCTGCTGAGCCCAAACCCAAGAAGGCTCGCGTCGCAAAGGCCCCCGTCACCCGCAAACCCAAGCCAAAAGTGGTGATAAACAAGGCTCCTACGCAGAAGCTAAGAGTCTTTGTTTGCGGAGAAGGCAGCCAGGGAGAGCTCGGCCTCGGAGCTGCCAAGGGCACTGTTGACGTGAAACGTCCACGTCTCAATGCCCTGCTGGCGCCCGAGGATGTCGGCGTGGTTCAAGTCGCCGCAGGCGGAATGCACTGCGTTGCGCTGACCCACGATGGCAGGGTTCTCACCTGGGGTGTCAACGATCAAGGCGCGTTGGGTCGTGACACCACCTGGGAGGGTGGCCTGAAGGATATCGATGACGCAAAGAGTGATGACAGCTCCGACTCCGGCAGTGACAGTGGGTTGAACCCCTACGAGTCCACCCCAACAGCCATCCCATCCGACGCGTTCCCCGAGGGTACTGTCATCGTTCAAGTTGCTGCTGGTGATAGCTCATCTTTTGCGCTCACTGACGATGGTTTGGTCTACGGCTGGGGTACATTCAGAGTACGTGTTTTTACATTCCCTTACTTTCCTAAAAGAATAATATTGCTAACAAGATGATCCAGGGAAACGAAGGAATCATCGGCTTTGATGCTGACACGAAGATTCAGACAACCCCAAAGCTTATCTCAGGCCTCAAGAAGATTATTCATGTTGCTTGCGGCGACAACCATGCCCTCGCTATCGACAATCGTGGCGCTGTTTTTGCATGGGGATCTGGTCAGCAGAACCAGCTTGGTCGCCGCATCGTTGAACGCAACAAGCTCAACGGACTACAGCCTCGCGAATTTGGCCTCCCAAAGAACATCATCCACGTTGGCTGTGGCTCATTCCACTCGTTTGCAGTTCATAAATCTGGCAAAGTTTACGGCTGGGGTCTGAACAGTTACTGCGAAACTGGCATTCAGCAAGGTGCTGGAGATGATGAGGCTGTTATCCTTCACCCCACTGTCGTCGACTCCCTTAAGGACAAGAATATTGTCCAAATTTGCGGCGGTTCTCACCATACCCTTGCTCGCACAATTGATGGAGATTGTCTTGTTTGGGGCCGTCTCGACGGTTTCCAATCTGGTCTCAAGGTCGATACCCTGCCTGAATCTGCCGTCATCAAAGATGATAGGAACCGTGCTCGCGTCCTGTTCGAACCCACTGCCGTCCCCGGCTTCAAGGCAGAATATGTTGCTGCCGGTGCAGATCATTCTATTGCTATCGACAATGAAGGTCGCGCGTGGACCTGGGGCTTCTCCGCCAACTACCAGACAGGACAAGGAACCGACGATGATATTGAAGTTGCTACCGTTGTTGACAACACCGCTGTGCGCGGAAAGAAACTGAATACCGCCGGCGCCGGTGGACAATACTCTATCTTCACTGCCATTGCCGAGTAATTGCCAAAAGGAATACTCAAAAACTTGGCTCCTCTACAGAATGGTCCGCATTTCGCCTGTGTCTCCTGGAGGTTTTAAAAACCAAGTTGTCCCAGCAAATGGCCATTGGACCTTCTATACCTCATCACCCCCTCTCCTCTCCCATTTTTTCCAACATTGTAACCTTACTCTTCCGAGCTTTTTGCTTTATTTATTGCGTGGAAAATGCCCTTTTGATTTGGTTCGTCTCTCCTGTCCTTGTATTTACTTGGCGTTACCGGCTCTACGTTTTCAGTTTCCTACACCCATTGTTTGTTCTGATATTTGATATGGCCTCTTTTTTCACGCTGACTGGGCTACTGACATTTGTTGACTGTTCCTCTTTTTGTGAAGGTGCCATTGGTTCCCATCTCCGTCAGATATATCTCCCAAGCATCTTTCTAGTGCTTTAGGGCTCTTGTCTGCCTTTCTGTCTTACTATTGCCGTCTGTGGGAGTTCTCATTTCTATCAACCCTCTACTAAACAATATCCCAGGCACCGCACTTAGCTGGGGCCTTTGGGTGTGTTTACAGAGCTTTTTCTCTGGTATCTTTGTTGAGCGATGCTTCATATGGTTTACTGTTTCTTCATCGTGTTACTTACCTCCAATCCTCCCTCCAAGGTTAACCTTGAGGTGTAGGTGACGAACTAGGTATACTCTGCTACTCTCTGTATTTATTTCAAGGTGTTTTTCTACAAAAAAAGGGGGGAGGGGAGGAACAGTTTAGTTCATTATATTAATTCTTGTTCGTTACTATAATTATTACATATCATGCTCTTGCATTGCTTCCCAGTCATTCTCGTAATCGTCTACAACTGCGTTGGATGCGGGCGCTTCGGCATTTGGCTTATGAATGCTGTTGCTATTGATCCCATTATCATCTTCGGCTAGTAGTCGATCAAGGTCATCTTCCTCATCAGGGAAGCCGGCTGGGACCTTATTAGTCCCGGCATGGCCTATATTGTCTTTAGGCGGATCGCCTAGCACCTTGTCATTCCACTCCCACTCGAAGAGTTCGTCATCTATAGATGTAGTGTTCAACACGCTGCTCTGTCCATTGCCGTCCCCACCGAATAAAGTCTTTACAGCACCCTTCGTGGATGAGGTTGTCTCCGGATGTGGAGAATCCCTGAAAAGGTCTTCCTCCTCTGGGTTCGGGAGAGTTCTATCCTGTTGATTCTCCTTTTCTCGTGTAGGGAGGTTTTGTTCCTTGCCGAATCGGAAATCATCATCGTCTACCTCTGGCATAGGCTTCCCTTCATCAATCCATTCTCTCCGCATCACCTGGAGTCGTTTAGAATGACCAAGTTTCTCAATGGTAGCCAGGGTATCAGTAAATTTGGCACGAGGGTATAACTCATCCAGCCATAGCCGGTAAAAGTTGAGCAATCGCCCAGCATCAGAAAACTGTACCAAAACGATTAGCAATCTACGCATATACACATGTCCATAGCTTCCTTACCTCATGGCCTTTGCCCTTTAGTTTCAATGATGTTCTCGCCATTTTCCGCAGCCTCGGAATTCCATCTTGTGATAACAACCTGATAACATCGGTTAGAAGTTAAACTCGGGTCTCATATTTTAATCCAGATTGATCCAAGAAATGTCCGAACTCGTTTACCTTGCTTCATCAAGTTGAGCTACCGGCGCTCGCTTTCTCGAAACTTGGAGTTCATCATCAATACCAAGAACCCCTTTCCCCGGATTTGGTTGGGCTTGACTAGAGCTGGCAGCTGTGGTTTTGTTTGTATCTTGCTCTACTTGGCGAAGAATATCATCCAGCCCAGCATCATAATCAAAAAGGTCGTCCACATTTTCATTGACATCCATTCTTCCAAGAAGCTCAATATATATTCCACCGGCAGGTAGTGTTTCGACCGTCATTTACAATGTCCCCAATATCAAATTCAATTCAGACTAACGCGACCTCGCGAAATACCGCGATCAGTCCGCGCGTTAGTCACGTGGATAGAATTCCTTTGTAATTTGGTTAATTAGTCATGCATTATTAGGTCATCTTTACATCACATGACTCTCCAGTGAAAACCAACTTGGGTAACTAAGCCAAACGTCAACTTGTGCCATCGCTCGAAGACCACGCAGTTGACAGCGCTTTTGAGGGTCAATTGCCTGCCAATACATCAGTCGCAAGATGGCAGCCGACCATGCAAGGCCAATTGTGCCTCCAAAACAACTCAAAACCGACTATCCCGTATGTTCGTCCCGTATAACACAGGCCGAATAGTGTACTGACAGTCTCCTCACAGTTAATAGATTCAGACCCGTATGAGGCTTCCCTAGTCTCTTGCTTTCTTGATTATGATTCCGATGTGGCGTAATTTACTGGTCACCAATGTTAACAATCTTGCGATTATTAGCCATGTACGCCGCGTGTTTGGATATGCTCGACCCTCAGATTATATAATGGGAGCCGGCGTCACCGTTGTGAGCCCACTGCTTTTCGGGATCATGGAACGTGTTCAACCTGCTGCATCTGGTGCTATTAACTATACACGATGTATGAGACTGGCCGGAGCCGTTGGATTGGCAGCAGGAATTATTACCGTTTACCAGCGGTCCAGCAGTCAGTTATTCCCCATCCACGAATCCGACAGCGCTGTAGGATTCTACATAGATCCTGTTACTGATAGCAACCCTCTTGTAGACCGATTTTACGGACTCACGGAGAACTCTCGTGAAGAAGAGATGGATATGCGGGAAATGGTTGACAAGATCAAGAAAGGAGAGCCACTATACGGGACCTCTGTACTCTCACCATACATGCAGGGCGTTGCTGCACGGAATTCCCGCTACACTTCGCTCTTTATTCATGTGATTCCCTGGTTCAACGTTGTCAACCACAACCAGGTAGGCACAATTTCAATTTCTGATAGAATTCTGTAGATGAATGCTGACGATACCGTAACCTTTAGCACGGTGTTGACACCGCAAAATATTATCGTCAAGCCGAGCGAGAGTTGGAAGCTGAGCGTGAAAAAATGATGGCTAGTCAATAGGTAGCCCCTACTATTGATGAATGCAACAACCATTCTTTTCCTAACTTTTCCCTGTATCTATATCATACTTGTGGCAAATACAAATGACCAGTTTCCATTTTTCTACGTCATTCTATAGACAATATACCTTCGATTCCTTTCAAGTGAGGAGCGTCCTCTATCTCGTCTTTGAGCTTGCGGTCCTTTTTCCCTTTGGGATTTGGGGCTATATTCCACAGTTAACAAATGGTTACTTATCACTCATCGATAGAACTTTCTCACCGTTTTCATTTTCTTGCACATAAAACTTCCGTAATAGCATGATGGCCTCTTTTCTATATATACCGCCGTAAACCGGGTATGGCTGGTCTATTGCAGGGCTGCTATAATTGTTAGCCGCCACAGTGCACTGTTGTAGCAATCTGCTATCCTGTTGGGTTTGGTTGGGGATGTTTAACACTGACTCTGAATGGAGGGTAAGGACCCCCCCGGTACCCCCAAAGCGTTCATTAGCACAACCAAAATACACGCTTCTTATCTGATACTGCCGTAGTGCTGAGGCACACATGATACATGGTTCAACAGTCACGTATAGATCAGTTTCACGAAAAATGGACCGTGGGTGGCTTCGTAGCGCTTCTTCGATGGCTAGGAACTCCGCATGCCTTGTTCCCTACACAGACTAGCGCTTCAGTATATTATACACCAAAAAGATTCACCACACGAAATTAAATCAACCTACATTCAAAGACTTATTTGTGTCATTCATCCCAGATCCAATCACCCTGTCTTTATTTACAAGAACACAGCCTACAGGCGTTTCGCCGACAGCAAGAGCCGTTTCGGCCTTAGAGGATTGTCAGTGTCCATAAGATGTATGAAATACTACATATTTGAGCCTGTTAATACCATTTTCAAGGCCATTTTCATAAAGACCTCATGTTTCGAAAGGTTGGACACAGCCTGCATCATGAAGGTGCTCCGTAGTCATTAATAAGGGTATCAAGAGCTATTATTATTATCTTGAACTTCGCCGCTTTTGCGTGGTTGAGCATTTTAAAGTAGCTACCTAACTAGTGTCGTTATGGTATTTTGATTTGTCAGCTAATATTAGAGAATTTATTGGTTAATACAGCAATAAAGTAACGTGACTCAAGTAAACTAGACCCATTACTCACTACACTCTACGAATGACTAAGAATTTGATGACAAATTCGCCTTAAGTCGCAATGTTTTCAGCCTCAAGATCTTAAATGGGCTTTTTCTCGTGATTTTGTATCTTGATTGAACGACATCCCATTAAATCCATGGATTTTCCTCCCTAGCCCCTTTTTTACGCGTCAATATAGGTACCGCGCTCGAAGTTGATGCTCTTGTTTTAAAGTGTGGTGAATCACACTATATTCTCTCTCCCCTTTTTTATCCTCTTCACCTCCTTTTGAGTCTGCATGGGATGGATCACTCTCATGGCTAGCCAGAATGGTTTACAGTCCCGACGCTCCCTAGGGAAACAACGAGACATTAAAGCCAGGGATGTGCCTCTGTCTTCACTTATACCAAGCCATCTTGCATCTCATTTAGCCGCAGACACGAGTGGTGAGCATGGAATTGACCGGGAAACCTTCTCACAGCTCCGGCGGGAAATTCTTAGCCAGAGTGAAGATGGCGAAGCAAACACCAATGATAACATCGATGATATCTACAATCTAATATGTGTGGTGGTAAGAGCCGGCTTTGAACAATCTCTAAAGCCCCAGGGTGCCAGGGCTTCGGGAGATGATATCATAGGCCAAACCCTTGACTGTCTAGATATCATTCGCCTGGCCGTACAGAGAGCACCAGCAGTTCTAAATGGAAGTGCAAAACCAGAATTAATCAAAGAAAATACTCTGCAATCTCCCTTGTTCGTATGGGTCCTGTCATCCCTCCTGACTCTCCTTTGCTCTTGGAACGATCGAAGTATACAGGACAAAGTATGCCAGGTTGTCTCAGTCATATATGGTACTCAGTTCAAAACTATTCGGCTTTGGTACTCAGTGAAATCAATATCTCGATTTCTCCAGGCCTGCATTGGTGGTTAGTTCATGTCTCCCTTAATCGATTCAGCTTTATCTCCTTCTAACCATATGACCTAATGAAGAATTAATTCATTCAATCGAGACCGCTAAGATGCCATGTGGAGGCGTTTTCCCCGGCAATGATTTGTATTTTCCAGTGCCCACTGTTGAATTTTTATCATGTCTAGATGAGCTTGGCCTTCCGCGGGATTGCTGCGGTAAAAGTCAGCTAGAAAATCCACAAACTGTTGCCATGGCTTGCCTTAGACTCATAGAGGCTATCACGTGCCCAGTTGAGCTTTCTTTAACCGATTCAAAAGCATCCTTATTGCGTGAAAGCTTTAACTATGGTTTGCACTTTGGAGTAAGACTGTGGAAAGCAATATTCGCATGGTTTGATGCGAATACAGTGGCTGTAGGCGAAGAAAGTCTCACAAGCCTTCTGGTCGAGTTTGTCTCGTTTTCCAGAAAATTATGCTCCTATTCGACTCGGCTTAGTTCACGCATTGATCAGAAGGTGTTGTTGCCTTTATTTCAATGTGTCGTCGACCTTGTGGACCCTGAGAAATTAAAGCGAAGCAATGAATTACAACAGGTTCTAGCTGAATTTCTGATGGAAGTAATTCGCCTAAGCCAATCGTCAGCAGGAGTGGAAGGCTTGGTCGAGGAGCTGTTTTTCTACCCCTTATCCGACATTGGTGCTAATTTAGACTTCTTTCAAACACTACATCAATCACTCCAGGTAAACCAGCCATACCCAATACCGGCAGCGACGAAGCGGACTAACAAGGTATAGCATGTTGTTCTTAGAGTGGTCGCCGGAGAGCATAGAGCGAAGCTTGGGTCGAAGGCAGTCCGGCGTGTTGGCTTATTTGATAAAGATAGGGGGTCTACTTCTCGCTCATATATTTCTGACAAGAAGGATTCCTCCATGGTTGCGTTAATTGATGCCTCTACAGATGAAAGAGCCTCAAAGAGGCCACGACTATCCAATGCAGAAGATCAGAACGGCCACTCAGATCTCTCGAGTGTTGTCTCGAATAAAATATACAGTACCCTTGGGGTATTTCCTCCAAATGGCCTTGAAGATTTAGATGAAGATGCTATGTGAGTTACTTGTTAGCAATTATGTGGGTACTTTCCTGTTGACATGTTTTAGGCAAGATTTCTCTAATTTGTCTGCTGCCGACAAATGCATTATCATTATGAATCTGGGAAGACTTGCTTGTGCCTGGGCACAAAGCCTTTGTGGAGAGGAATATGGTAATATTGCGGGACAAACGTATATGTGCAAGGTGTGTAATGATGAGGTGGAGAAGTGCTATACAAAAAAACCGATATCTCCGCTTCAGTTTGGCTATCTTAGAAGCATTATTGCCGGCATTCTGCCACGAATCGAGGATTCAGGGAGCTGCAGAATATCTGCGATGATTGCTATTCGCAACATTGTTAACCATGATTTGCGTGATACCGAAGACAGGCTAGATATTTCTCTATTTGGAGAATATTGTCTACGGTCTCTCAAAAGCTCTATTCGAGAGTTGAGAGTTGCCGCCGGGTTAGTACAAATCATTATGACCCCTCGACATAACACACTGGGCTTGTATAATTCTAACTATCATGTCTTATTAGGAAAGCATTAGTATCATTTCTCAGAGGCTCTCGTGGATCAGATTTACGCTGCAGCAATTTCATTGTGGCTCTAGAGTACCTTCACAAGATTTTTGAGAAGAATGAGCTTTTCTTACAGGAAACATGCGTTATGGCTCTGCGTCAAATAGCTGAGTAAGTTTCATTGTCAATACTACTACTGGCTTCTATTAATATCTGAATAACAGGATTTCAAATGACGAAGAGATGAACATTGTGCTTCTACGGTTACTTGAGTATTTAGGTCATGCTAACCCATTCATCAGTGGGATAGCATACACAGAGGTAGGTGATGACCACATCCTTTTCAAATACATCTGTTATCACTAACAAAAGTATAGATATCTAAATTGACAACTCTGTTGAAGTTGACACCTGCAGCACTCTTTCGGCCATATTGGAGAACACTATCTCAGTTGGTCATAAAAAACTTTCAAGCTCGGCCACAAATGGCGGATCAGTTGTGTGATTTACTCGGGATGGAGATTAATGGGTTCTTACGCTTAACCACGTCTTACACCTTGCCCTATCTCGTTCTGACCAGAAAAAAAGATATTATCTCACGAATTGCCATGACACACAGCAAGAAATCTATCTCAGAATTAATCAAGACCCGGTCGCATCTGGCATCGATTCTAGCGCTTTTGTTGGTCCAGCCTCTCCCTAACCCAGAAGCTGCAATACCCTGTATACTCCAAGAGCTTTCTGTGAAATTCAACGACCCAACCCTTTCAAAGCTAGTTCGATCTGAGTGTGTCCCAATTACCTGTGAGCTCCTGCGAGGACTAGGTAGTTCAGGTGAGGGGAAAGGGTCTAAGGTAATGCACTTTACCAACATCATACATGAAAATACTAATACTTGAGTAGTACTACGATGCTCTTGAATACATCGCATCCGTTACACCTCGGCAAGTTGGCCGGGGCGTAGTTGAAAAGTCAGAGAATCTAAGTGTGTTCATCGAAGAGCACGTTCTTGGGGTGGTAACAGAGTTTGTCCATGTTATCAACGACTTTCAGGTTTTGCAGCCAATTCCAGAGAAGAAACGGGATATAATCGCCTTGGGAGAGATGATAAAAATTGCCAAGGGCAACATTGGCATTGCCTTACCACAAGTTAGTTTTTCCCACCCCCACAGCTACCAAGTGAGCTGTGCTCTGACCTGCTCTTTAGATTTGTGCCTGCTTGCGCGCTGCGTTAGACACAGATGACCTTCGTGACCATGCATTTGCTACCTGGAACGCCATGATACTTGCTCTTAATGAGGCTGATCTTGAGCCATTGGTTGATCAAACCTTTGCTATCATTCTCAAATACTGGGAGTTCTTAACGGAAAAGTCCAAAAAGAAAGAAATCGAGCTTGTGGATTACATTCTCAGGGACAATGACGATATCCTTATTGCTGTTTTTGAGACCTTACCATCTCTGGAATCAATACCTGAACTGTCTGAGCAAAACAAAAAAATCGAGAACCTCAAACAAATGATGGATATAAGGAGTAAATTCATGGCTCTTTGCCGACGATGTCAAAGCGATAATTTTGCTGTCGTCGAGCGAGCTCTTGTTGAGCTTCTGCCAAACCTCGCTAACCACGAAGAGTTCATACACGGCTCTGTGTTTAGTGAACAACCGGACAAAAGCCTGGTTGGAAAAGTGACAAGAACCTTATTGGATTGCTGCGTCAAGTATAATCCAAGCTCCCCAACCATAGTCTCACTATCTGCCCAGTGCCTCGGTCTAATAGGCTGCCTTGACCCTAATCGCATAGAGTCGATCAAAGAGAAAAAGGACATAGTTGTCTTGTCTAATTTTGAGAGATCCGATGAAACCCTTGACTTCATAATATTTTGTCTTCAAAATATTCTTGTTGATGCATTTTTGGCAGCGTCCAACAGTCGAACTCAAGGCTTTCTTGCGTATGCTATGCAGGCGCTCTTGACTACTGGTAACATAAGCACGGCTATTCCGCCAAGGTCACAAGATCCCCAGTCCAGCGACTTGTATCGACGCTGGCTAGAACTCCCTGAGCTCTCTAGAAACACGCTAACCCCATTTCTCAACTCCAAGTACTCTGTGACAATCGGTGCGATCAGTACATCATGTCAATATCCCTTATTTACTCCGACTCTAAACCACTCGGAATGGCTTAGGACCTTTGTTCTTGACATCCTTCAAAAAGGCAAAAGCAGAAATATCCAAATACTTTTCAGTGTTTTCAGTCGGATTATTCGAACCCAGGAAAAATCTATATCTGTGTTCTTGCTCCCTTTCGCTGCTCTTAATGTTGCGGTTAGCGCTATTGACGAAGAGCGTGAGCATCTCAAGGGGGAGCTTACCAACATCTTAGAATGCCCACTGCCAGACCACAAGGGACCTGAGCGGGAGAATCTGATTTTATTTAGCGAGGTATGTTGGAAATTCCGGAAGTGATGGGATATACTAATAATGATAAAATTTAAGAGCGTGTTTGCTGTTTTAGACTACCTTTCTCGTTGGTTGCATGGAAAAAAGAAGGAGTATACTAGCATAACCTCTATTGGGAATAATGCCAGCCGCAGTCAAAAAGAATCCCTCACGGAGTCTGCTGTCCAGATAAAGAGGGTGGAACAACTTTTATCCTGCATACCAGCTGAGATAATTTCTAAACGGGCAGTTGAATGTAAGTCATATGCTAGGGCGCTCTTCCATTGGGAGCAGTACATACGCCAGCAGAAGTCTCGCCCAGAAACAAATGCCATGGAGCTGGAATCACTTTATCAAAGACTACAAGATATTTATACCCAGATTGATGAGCCAGACGGTATTGAAGGCATATCATCGCACTTGCATGTCCTTGATCTTGACCAGCAGATATTGGAACATCGAAACTCAGGCCGATGGACTGCAGCACAGAGCTGGTACGAGCTGCAATTAAATAAGTCACCAAAGGACCTCGACACCCAGATAAATCTTCTAACATGCTTGAAGGAATCTGGACAATACGGTATGAGATAACGATGATTGCTGCATTGTCTTGATGGTACTGACTTCTCTAGGTATACTTCTCAACCAATTTGACTCTTTGAAGAAGAACGAGGCTATTATACCGAAGATGCTCCCTTTGGCAATCGAATCCTCTTGGGTGACAGGGAAATGGGGGAAGCTTGAGAAGCTCACATTAGACCATCGTGATGAGATCACCACCGACTTCAACATTGGCGTCGGTGTTGGCCTAGTTGCATTTCGCCAGGGGAAAAAAGATGAGCTGGAAAAAATTATAGAGGAGCTCCGGATGAATGTTGCATCAGGATTCACCCTGAATTCCGTGTCAACATTCCAGGCTAGTCACGATGGCACCCTTAAGCTGCACGTCTTGAGTGAAATGGAGCTCCTGACCTCAGGTTCTTATGACAACTCTTCTACTCCACGGAATGAGCTTTTTACCATATTGGATCGTCGTTTAGACATGTTAGGAGGCTGTATTTCTGACAAGCAGTATGTCCTTGGGATTAGACAAGCTATCATGGATTTGTCGTAAGTCTCCAAATTGTTTCCCACGTAGTTTGAGGCGTGACTCTAACCATTTATAGCCCTGCATACGATGACTTAGAAGTTGCTTCTGTTTGGCAGCGGATTGCAAGGCTGGCCAGGAAAGCAAACTGCAAAGACCAAGCTTTCAATGCAGTGTTACATTCTGCCCAGCTTAACGACAAAAATTCTACAATTGAATATGCGAGACTTCTATGGAAGGAGGGCCTTCATAGGAAGGCTATACAAACGCTAGAAGGAGCCATTTCTGCCAATGTCTTTGGTCCAAATGGTCGCTCTGAAACTAGTGATAATGACGCCTCTGTTCCCACAAAAAGCTACGAGCAAAATTTACTTATGGCAAGGGTATGTATAGTGCACGTATTTCTATTAGTAATATTCAATATCTGCTGATTGACTTTCGTAGGCCTATCTCCTACTTGCGAAATGGATGGATAGTGCTGGGCAGACACAATCAGATTTCATCGTCTCGAGATACCGGCAGGCTATCCATTACCATTCGAAGTACGTTAATTTCAGAAATCACCAGCCATATCGGATAGCTAATCGTCATTAGGTGGGAAAAGGTCCATTATTACTTAGGAAAGCATTATGCGAAAATATTAGACTCCGAAAAGTCCAAACCCTTGGGTAAAGAGGGTCAGAAATAGTACGTTACCATTTTATAACCCTACATCAAGACCACGTACTAACGTTTTATTTTAGCTTAAGCGGTGAAGCCTCGAAGTTGGTCATCAACAGCTATCTGCGATCTCTGACCTTTGGGAATAAGTATGTTTCTCAAACACTACCGAAGGTTCTTACGCTATGGTTAGAACATGCCGCAGCAGTCGACCAACCATTTGACCCAAAAAGAGGTGATAATGAGTATGTATGCCAACCCTCTTAAGTGGATTGCGTCTAAATGGTATTTTAGGGATTTCCAAAAGCACATCATGTCGCAACGAAAAAAGAATCTCGATGAAATGCACTCTCAACTGAAGAAATATATCAGTCGCATATCTCCGGCATTGGTAAGCTCAGATTTTCCACGGTCATATTCCTTCAATACGGATGCTGACACTATCAGCTCTTCACAATTCTACCCCAAGTTGTGGCTCGAATCTGTCAATCTAATACCACTGTTTATAATACGCTCACGTCGATGATAGTGAGACCTGTTGTTGCTTTTCCCCAGCAAGGGTTGTGGACTGTGCTTGCCCTGCTAAAGTCTTCTTCAAAAGATCGTGCTTCCCGTGGAATTACCATCCTTCAGAAGATAACTGTAAGTATAGCCTAGAGCTCTGTTTAGCAACAAGCTGAAGAAGACTACTACGGATATTGAAAAGAAGCAGTCTCTCACAGCATTTTTAGGAGTCTTCCAGGAAATCAAGAACAGAGCCTCCAGCGGGGGATATTCGGTTGATTATTAACCAAGGCCAGAAGCTTTCAGAAGAGCTCTTAGGACTCTGTCTCGCGCGCATAGAAGAGAAATCTTCAAAAGTCAGCTTATCTAAATCTTTGCGTTTTAACCACAAAGTAGCACCGTGCAAGCTCGCGATTCCTTTACAGGCTACATTGACTCCAACGCTGCCTTCAAGTCACGAGCCTCACTTCCTCAAGACGTTCCGTGCTTTTCCGGCGGATACCATAACAGTTGAGGGTAGGATAACTGATAATATGTTTCCTCCAAAATAATTCGTAAGCTAACGTTGGCAAACCAGCTATATTGGACGAGGCTTTGGTTCTCAATTCCCTGCAAAAGCCGCGTAAGATAAATATACGCGGATCAGATGGAAAGATATATGGTCTTCTATGCAAGCCGAAGGATGATCTACGCAAAGACCAGCGTTTAATGGAGTTCAACAGCATGATCAACCGATTCCTTATGAGGGATCTTGAGTCAAATAAGCGACGCTTGTGTAAGGCTGTTCTCTTGATTTAGCATTTTCGTGGCTTAGTCGCTAACCCCAGGTGGCACACAGATATCAAAACATATGCAGTCACCCCATTGAATGAAGAATGTGGCCTAATTGAATGGGTCAATAACCTCAGAACCCTAAGGGATATTGTGACAAGACTTCTCAAAGATCGAGGCGTGTCCGTGAATGTAAGTGCAGTGATACCTCGACATGTCTAGCAGAGTGATGCTAAAGTTGATAAAGTATTCCGAGATACGCCGGAATTTGGATGAAGCATGCTCGGATGACTCCAAACTTTCAGTTTTCAGGGAGAAAGTATTGAAGAAGTGCGTGATTTTGTTCATACCACCTAAGCCTCCCCATGTATCTAAGGCACAAGCTAATATAAAATCAGGTGTCCGCCGGTCTTACATGAATGGTTTGTTGAAACATTCCCAGAGCCAGCCACATGGTTTGCGGCTCGCCTAAAATACACAAGATCCAGCGCTGTGATGTCCATGGTTGGATATTCTCTGGGGTATGTGAAGATTGTATTTCCCTTACAACCCCCCCAACAGAAAACATGAACCCAGGCTGATCTTTTTAATGAAGACTTGGTGATAGACACGGAGAGAATATACTGTTTGAGGAAGAGACTGGAGGAATTCTTCATGTTGATTTTAACTGCCTCTTTGACAAGGTATGTCTGCCCTCGATTGTGTCTCTATGCAATGGTTCTAACTCATATTGATTAATAGGGATTGACTTTTGACAAACCTGAACTTGTCCCGTTCCGGCTTACCCATAATATGACTGATGCGTATGGGGCATACGGATACAACGGTAAAAATTGCCCGGGACATGTTATCAACAGTACATTTAATGGCTAATTCACTACCCTTATTCTTTCAAGGCCCTTTCCGGAAGACTTGCGAGCTCACTTTGGGTCTCCTTCGACAAAACGAAGATTCTCTTATGACTATTCTCGAAACCTTCTTGCATGAGCCCACTACAGATTTCATTGGAAAGAAGGTTAGTTTACCCATTGATCATGGAATACATATCGCAAGCATCTGACAGATTGCAGAAACGACATAACCCACGCGTTCCAGATACACCAGAGGGTGTGCTCGAACTTATCCGTAACAAGCTCCGAGGACTTCTTCCCGGAGAATCCGTCCCGTTATCAGTTGGAGGACATGTGGATGAACTAATTCTACAGGCAACTCAAGACAAGAATCTTGCAGCGATGTACATAGGCTGGTGCCCCTTTTTCTGAGACCAGAGCGCTTGCACAATCCTTGTCAATAGATGTATATCATTTCAGCAGCTGACTTATGTATACCGTTGAAGCCATTTTCTGTGTTTAATGCAAATATAAGAAACAGGGATATATAGGCGTGAGCGCAGCCCCAGATGCAAAAATAGAAGCCATAGATGGTTTTCAATTACTCCCAGCCCGATGTTCGCCCATGTTATACATCTGTTTCGAATTAAATAGAACAACACCATTTCACTCAAGAAAAAAAAAAAAAAAATCTTTGAAACTCCATAGTAAATCATCTGTCTCCAGCAAGTCAGTGTAGTAATGATGATAATGAAAAGATGATTATTGGATGTTGTGCCTTGTATGAGGTGCTCAGCGCCCGTAACGGCCCCTAGTCCTGCTGGGAGATCGACTTAGACTTCTATTGCTGACACTGCTATAGCTCAGACTTCTCCTACGACGTGGCGGGCTATCTCTTCTCGAACGTCTCATACGTGGAGGTGTAACTGATGGAGACCTCGAGGAATATGAAGGTGACCTTGCTCGCCCGACAGGGGAATGGGATCGTGAGACTGACCGCGGACGGTATATATCGTGTCGATCCGCAGCGCGGCCTCCGCGAAATCTGCCACGGCCTGGCGGAGAGCGGTACCTTGAAGACAACGGCGGTGGTGGTCTGCCCGAATCAAGAAAAGCTGAACCCCTGCCGCCTCCGTACCGCCCACCACCATATTCCGTACGAGAGGGTCTGGTGGCCGGGGGAGGGGAGCGCGAAAATGTGCGGCGAGGGAGTATTATAGAGACGCTTAGTACGGCACCATCAAGCTGGGCTTCGTGCATATGAGCAATTGCGGACTCGGCATCTGCAGGATCGCGATAGTGAATGTACGCAGCTCCACGGTTGGTCATGACTGAAATCATAACATCTGTCTCTTATACACATCTGACGCTGCCGACGACTCCTTACGTGTAGAT
>OJKM01000044.1_pt1 | contig 16459 bp, 13 predicted proteins | sample 1596631 | NCBI WGS metagenome assembly OJKM01 (sample SAMEA3904683, study PRJEB24821) | metagenome | biome: Builtin; feature: hospital; material: surface | place: USA | collected 2013-06-06 | reverse complement strand
TCCTCTCTGGTCTCGTGGGCTCGGAGATGTGTATAAGAGACAGGTTAGAAATTTAACATCAGCTTTGATACTACCTATATAGCTAGTTAGTTAAGTCAATCTGTGCAAGTTAACCATTAATTAGTTATAACTATAAAGTAAATAACCACCTAATATCCTGCTGTTTCCTTCCTTAATATGACAAATGACTATTCCAGACCCATAATGAAAAATCTTATCCCATGTCTTTCCGATATCCGGTATTGATCTCCGATAACTACCCTATCACCATGCTTGACTTCGTTGTTATACTTGAAGTCCACTTTGCCCACTGCGCCAATTAGTGCGAGAGTAGGGGAAGGTGTATTGATAAGTATTTAGTTAGCACAAGCTAATCCATGGCCAATGACCATGTCACCTCTTAGCAGGACTTTCCGCATCCTTGCTGCAGATACCACTGTGCACTCGGATGGTCCATATACACTCGTTTTCTGACGTGCGCCGGCCAGCTCTGACAATCGCTCCATTTTTGAAGTTCCCCTCCGAGGGTGACACATCTGATGCAAGGGAGGTTATGCGCCTTCAATAATCGGGCGACATATTTATGGTGTTATAAAAGTAATAATCGCATTGAACCTCAATATCGAGCCTTCTAGGTCGTTTTTCCTTTCGTGTGCTGATGGGATGCATAGATATGCTCCATGAGACAGGGATTGCAATGCATAACCAGGCAATATCAAAATCATACGACGCAAAATCATAGACCCTCTCACCAGGTCCGATCCCAAAAGCTTTCCCATGTTGGCTGATTGTGGTTGCGAATGATGAAAGTGTGATAATAAGCGCGTCTTGGCGCTTGCGCTTAAAAGCAGAATTTAGCGCTTGGTGTTCATCAGCAATAAACACCATCGATCGTTTCGCTTTATGCTTTCTGGCGACGCTACGATCAGCTTCATGCCGGTCAAACCAGAGACTATATTCTCCAGCCGTCCCAGGCATCTCGACAGATTTTCGAAGCAGAGAGGAACAACTAGTCCCTTGAGACCGGTCCCGAGCTGTCTGTAAGTTAAAGCACCATCCCATACGGCCAATTCCTGTGGCTGCCGTTCCATCACCTCCATGACTAAGTTATGTACACATTTCTTTGTAGATGTTGGAATTGTTCGCGTTCCAGTCCCAGATATCATTGGTATCCCCTGGAGGTGCTTTTTTCAACTAGTTGTGCCAGTGTGTGAGACTCGTCTGCCTTTGCGAGCTCCTGCATCACAAAGCTAAAGTATGCGACCATTCTTTTCACTAACCATGTCTCTAAGATTGAGGCATCAAATGCGGCCGTCATCTTAATCTCTTCCTTATTAAGGAAACACTGAATAGGTCAGGGCATAGGAAAAACGGCCCACATCCTTTGGTCACCACATGGCCTTCCTCTCCTGGCTGCGCAACTAACAACGACTGGAAGCCACATGCCTGCTTGGCTTAATCGTGAAATATTCTGTAAGCCTGAGTGGTTGACAGGTTTCCTCTTTGCTATTTGTGCCTGAACCCTTGTCGGGTATGCCCCAGCAAGCTCGTTGCCATGATGTTCATATCGACTCTCACTGGGACTATTGCAATGGCATGTCCAATTAATTCTTTTACCCCTGGCATGGGTTCATCTCTGCCAGACATCGACAACTGGCATCCCACTGGATTGGGCCTTAAAGACCTGTCTAAATGAACCACACGCTATCGCATTGAACTGTCCAAGTTCTCAAAAGAGCTGTTGTCTTGGCCATATCTTTAATGGCAGAACGAAATCTGTTCATATCTTTTTCGCTGGCCAAAGACGAGACAATTTGCTTGATATAGGCTCCAGAACCGGCGGTTGATAAGCTTATCAAAGCCTCTTGCATAGGGTTACATGGGTAGCCGCCCTGTATTTTCGCCCTGTCGATATGCAGAGATGCAGTGATTCGCTCATACATATGGTCCTTTCCTCCTGTGTCAAAGTCCCACTCCGGGGGTTACAGTCCCAGCGACAAGCGATTTTCATCCGTTAGAAACGGCATTTTTGCGAGCAACTCTAGATGTACTATATGTAGAAATGAATTAAAGTTGCAACGGAAGGTAAGCTTGTCAACATTCTCAAATGTTCTAACAAGCTTTCTTGGAACTTCACCGAAGCTTTAGAGCCACGAGGCACCAGCGGTATCGAGTGGGAGCAAAAGGCTTACGCATGCACTATCAGATTAGAGGCCCCTGTGAGCTACCACCAAGCCGCAACTCTTAAACTTATTAAGGAGGTAGATTCCAACTCGGAGGATGTTGGAATCTGCAATGCAGAAGGATATGTTGACACTAATGCATCAGACATGCAGTTGCTAAATTACACACCCCCTCCTTCAGTTTCAGTGTCCGGCTCACCATACTCCGGGCATATTTGTACCTATTCGCCATCAATTTGTTGGCAGTATCATTTATGCAGCCCCTGAGAGAAAACCGGAATATGTTCAAATACGCTAAGCAACGGGTGACCACGGGGACAAGCATTCTGCCTTGGATGGAACTGCCCCGTTTACTCTGCGGCATATTCTCGCTTGAAGATGCGTGTAACATTGCCATCCATTTACCGGTTCCGGCATTGATTCCTGTCTCCCGGTGCTAACTATGTCAGCACTAACCAACAATTAATTTGCGAGGAAATCCCATCGACGGTTATTCCTGTTGGCCTTATTTAATACCTCTACCTACACAAACTTTGGGTCGTTTCCATTCTATAGGAATCTCGATACACTTAAACGGAATACCAAAGATATTCTAGCTTTAAACCTAAGGTACAGGAAAATTGTCTGTCATGCATGACATGTGTAAGGACAACTCTTTTCGCCCAATTACAAATGGCTGCCAACGTGGCTGGGACTTTACTCTGTTATTTGAAGACGCTATCTTGTCAATAATTCCATCATTACTATTTTTGATCTCTGGACTTGGGCGACTTGTCTATCTGCAGAGCCAATTTCAATTTGTGTTGGCTCGTAGATTTCAGCTTTTTAAGATTGCTGGTCCGTTTACTCGATCAATTCCTCAATTTTATCCCATTTACGCAATTATTGAATCACAATACCAAATATTGGATTTAATTAACTGACGATGCGCTTTCTTAGCTTATTTCCTTTACGAATGCTGCAAATAGCATTAATGGCAATATGGAGCATCCATGACACGCTGAGGACTTGACCATCCATTACAGCAGTGGTATTCTCACTTGCTACTTTCGCAATCTTATTGCTACTCTCATAACTTGAGCATGGACGAAACATTAAACCGTCTTCCACTCTCATCATATACCTCTTTTTTTATATGATGTTTGACGCAACACGGGCACGTACGGTCTTCTTAGTAGAGCCATATTCAGTCATTTCTGCGTTATCCATTGCATCAACAGTTTTAAAATATTTATTCTGATCTTGGAATCATGGGAGAAAGCAAAATATATACAGCGACCCATCTGTGAAGGGTATGGACCGGAAGATACCAGTAGCATACTTAACCGTGGCATATTTTTCTGGCTTAACCGCTTACTACTGAACGGGGCTAGGTCTACGCTACTTTCTACAGATCTTTACTGCTTGGCCCAAGGGATGGATGCTGATTCTCTTGAAACTTACTTCCTAGATGTCTGAGAAAAGCTAAAGAAGGATCAGCGTAGGTATGCAGCCATCAAAGCACTTTATATCTCTCTAAAGTGGCCCATTCTGATGGTTGTTCTTCCACGGTCGATTTTGATAGTATTAACAATCTGCCAGCCCATTTTATTAAACCGGCTTCTGGACTATCTGACTGAATCCTCGGAACCAAAAGAAAAGGACATTGGCTATGGCTTAATAGGGGCATATGCTCTTGTATACTTTGGGATCGCTATATCCACTGGATTTTACTGGTATTACCACTATCGAGTTCTCACTATGATCCGCTGGTGTCTGGTATCAACTATTGGTGTGAAGACATTGCAGTTAAATACGCATTCTGTGGAGGATCCGAAAGCAGCTGTGACATTAATGAGCACTGATGTCGAAAGGATAATCTTCGGGCTGCGGAGTTTTCACGAGTTTTGGGCAAATGCTATCCAGGCTGGCTTCTCAGCATCCTTTTGGAGAGGCAGCTTGGTACGGCTTTTATGGTGCCGCTTGTTATCGCAATATTATCCTCCGTGTTGTCAATATGGGCAAGTCGCTCATCCGATAGTTATCAGACAGCTTGGGCAAGCTATTCCCAACTTCGAGTTGGGACCATCTCAAGAATGCTATCTTCAATCAAACCACTAAAAATGAGAGGGCGAACCGGGATACTATCGCCAATTTTTCAAAATATCCGACCACAAGAGATTAAGCTAGTCAATCGGTTCAGAATGCTTTTAGTATGGACCACAGGAATAGGCTATGTTCCGCAATTCATTTCACCACCACTTACATTTTTGCTATTCATCTTGAGGGTGAATGGAAATGGACAGCCATTTGATTCCTCAAGAGCATTCACGTCTCTATCCTTGTTGTTGATCTTGGCTCAGTCGCTCAGCCAAACACTCCTTGACCTGCCTCCACTGCTTGCTTCGTTTGGATCATCCTCACGTATTGATAAGTTTTTATCAACGGAATCCCGGGTGGATATAAGGCATTTTCCTGCCCTGTCGGACGAACCGCGGGAGACAACTTTTGAAAAGAAATATCACCCTGAGCAGACTATCATTGAAGTGACAAATGGGTCTTTTGGATGGAAAGATGACAGAGATGTTCTTCACAACATCAATATTACTATCCCCCAGGGCCAAAGTACTTTTATTGTGGGACCGATTGCAAGTGGGAAATCCACTCTCTGCCATGCTTTTCTTGGAGAGACGCCGATTGGCTTCTGCCGTCAAACGCCACATCTAACTAATGGGACAGTTCAGCAGAATATAATTGGGTTTTCAATATTCGAGCCTAGTTGCACACGGTTGTTAAAGCCTGTGCACTGGTTACCAATATCGACTCCCTGCCCCGTGGAAATGAGACCATAGTCGGAAGTGATGGAATCAACTTGAGTGGTGGACAGAAGCAAAAGATTGCAATTGCCAGGGCCCTCTATGCCCTGAAACCAATACTGCTCTTTGATGATGTGCTCAGCGGACTTGACTATACCGGGGCAAGTCACATCTTTCGGGAGGTTATAGGCCCAAAGGGACTTGCACAGCAACACGGCATTACAGTGATTATTGCAACCCATGCCACGGAGTACCTCCCCTTTGCAGACCACATTATCGCTCTCGATAAATCTGGCCAGGTAATTCAGCAAGGGAGCTTTCAATCGCTACGATCCCAAAGTGGCTATATTGGTAGCCTTACCATTGCAGAGAATTTCGAGAAAGAAGAAACTGTTGTTAATACTGATCAAGCGGCTTCAAAGAGTGTGGGTGCTTCTGTCAATAATGAAAAATACAATGAGAACCTGCCAATCCGACAATCAGGGGATTTCAGAATCTACGGTTATTACTTTGAAGCTGCCGGTATCTGGATATCTTGTCTTCTACTGGTACTGGTAATCTCCTATGCTACTCTATGCATCTTTTCCACCTACTGGATGAGGATTTGGGTAGACACTTTCAGCTTCTCTCGGCCTGCAAGACTGGATGATCTGGGATACTGGGCTGTCTACACAGTTCTTCAGAGTTCGGCGCTTTTCCTACTGCTTGGAGTGGTATATCATACCCTCATCCATTTCGTCAGCAGAGCAGGCTCAAGCTTACACAGAGATATCCTCGACGTCGTTATAAATGTCCCATTGTCATTCTTTGGTTCAACGGGTATCGGTGTCACCATCAACTGCTTTTCTCAGGATATTCAACTGGTCGATAACGAGCTACCCATGGCATTGTTGAACTGGCTGTTAACTGTATTCCTGGCTCTTGGTCAAATAATCTTGATTATCATCGCGTCGCCATGGGTGGAATTTGCATTTATAGACATTGTTCTGATATTATACACGATGCAAAATTTCTACCTACGAACCTCTCGCCAGCTAAGACTGCTGGAACTCGAGGCAAAAAGCCCTTCATACTCGAACTTTTTAGAAAATTTGAATGGACTATCTACACTCAGAGCTTTTGGCTGGACAGCTCAGGCAGTAGAGACGAGCTACAAGTGATGAGTCGCAGAAGCCACTGTACTTACTCTACATGGTCCAGCGCTGGCTTACGTTCGTTCTGGATGTAACCATTGCCTTTCTTGCAGTCATAATTGTGACCTTAGCGGTGACCCTCAAGGCGAGCGGTGGGCTTACTGGTGTTGCCCTAACCCAAGTTCTATCATTGAACTTGATACTTACTTCGATTATTATAGCGTGGACCGCTCTAGAGACCAGCATCGAGTCTGTTAGCAGGATCAAGCATTTTACCAAATATACCCCCTTCAGAGCACAAGCCTGGAGAAGTATTCCAACCGCCATTAGACTGGCCGCAACATGGAAAAATTGATATCTATAACATTACTGCTTATTACAAGTAAGTTCTTCCCACACCGCCGAAGTTCCCAGATTCTTTTTTTTTATTGACGTCTGCACCTTATAGGTTTCGGCTTGAATTCCCAGTACTCCGCGACCTGAACATAACGATAGAGGAAGAGCAAAAAGTTGGTATATGTGGTAGAAGCGGGAGTTATTACACTCCCAACGATTGAACTAGTTATAAATCTGGGCTAAGTATGTTAATTTCAGTGGTAAATTATCTCTTCTTTTGCTCCTATTACGTCTGGTTGCAGTCCAAGTTGGTTCTATTACAGTGGATGGCCTTGATTTGGCCAGCCTACCTCGCAACGTGATTCGGAGCCGTTTTAATATGATACCACAGGAGCCTGTATTTATCCTGTTACTGTTCGCTTTAACCTGGATCCGTGTAGCCAACATTCCGATTGTGAATTTATTGAAGCTCTGAAGAAAGCTCTACTCTTTGATGTGATAAGTGCCCAAGGCGGGCTTGATTCCGAATTCCAACCCAGCTCCTTGAGCCATGGCCAGCGCCAGTTATTTTCCCTTGCAGGTGCTACTCTTCAAAAGTCAAAGATTGTCTTACTAGATGAAATCACGGGCAAGTAAGGTCATGGAGAGCGTAATATATATCAAGGTTGCCTTGCTAATATCAAGTAGTGTCGACCAAGCCAGGGACGAGTTGATGCAGAAGATTGTTCGAGAAGAGTTTGAATTGTGCAGCATTATTGCTATTGCTCACCGGTTAAACACGAATATGGACTTCGATAGAGTGATAGTGCTTGATGGAGGGCACATTGTTGAGTCTGGGAAACCGCAAGATCTGCTCTCGAAGGATTTTATGTTCAAACAAATGTGGAAAGGTGATACCAGGCATACTGAGCACGAGTAAACATGTAAACACATATAGCAAAATCCTTAAGTAGCTCAATATTGACTTGATGACAATGTTTTTGAGAGTTTTGGGATAACTTAGAGCGATCAAGAAGCGTGGAAAGCTCATTAGGACGGCCCACTAGGTCGTTGTTTGGCGTGGTCGTGCCCTCCATCTTGCCTAATTATGAATTGTCAGCCAGAGGATGTTTAATGGGATCGAACTGAGTCAATATTCGCATTTAGGTGGATGGGCTAGAAGATGTTTATGCTATCTATGCAGTATTTAATTTATATAACTAATGTGTCTGCCTACGCCCACGGTAACCAAATAATGGGATGCGCTGGACGACCTGGAGTCGGGTAGCGGGGGGTATCACGAAGACCCAGTGATTGGCATATCCCTGGTCAATAATGCTACATATGCATGTCTGCTAACTGTTCCCTGATTAGGACAGCCAGCATAAAGATCTCTTTTCAGCGTATGTATATCCGTCATACACCGTGTTATGGAGGCACAGTTCTTCTTTAGTCTGAATATAAAATATAACTAAGAGTTAACATAAGCTAATCTACTTTATTGCTCTCTTGCTCGCTGCACTTATCTATGTTGTGCTAGCCTGCTTAGAGGTAACGGTAGGGTATATAAATACATACAAATTAGTTATTTATGGCTATAAAAACAGACGTGTTTCCCGAGATATTCAGCCTAACAATTAATGTTGTGGCTTTGATAGATATTCCTCGTCACGTTGTCTTGTCCGATAAACGGTCACCCAACTCCAGTAATGAATTTGAGCCTCCTTCTCACACGAGAAGAAGCCACAGACCATGGATTGTTGGGAGAGTGCAGCACCATGTCGGAGCATAGGTGCTCAATAATAGGGCTCTGTCCTAATTGAAAACGAGGGCCTGACGGCCTAGGAAAGGGACTCAGTGAAGGCGATGAAATGGCAGCAAAGGAAAGGAATGATCAATTGTCCAAATCAGGAGTAGATATCCACTACCAGAGGTGGAACAAAGCAAAGCTCTACCCCACATCTGCTGCCGCCCCTAGTCCATCGACAAATAAGGCTCAAAACAGGTCGAAAGGTCTGCCATTTCACCAAGAGTTGTTTCAGGCAATCTAGAGATTTTACTGCGTCTGCCGGTTAGGTAAAAGAGCACGTAGTGGAGCGGCGGGTATAGTGGTACTCAAAGTGGGTGTATGGGTACCATCATCCTGCCTCCAATATATAAGGGCAGACACATTAAAGTTATTGTTCTCTGGCAAGACGTCTCGAACGAGCTCTTAGGAGCTGGAACTTGACACTCCATCCTGTTAGGCTTGGCTTGGATGGAAAAGTTATATAGGCACTGCAGGCCCCCTGCGCTCTTGCATCCTTTTTAAGGACTCCGCAGGCTATCCTGCTCTGCCTGAGCAATTTGAGCCTGGTTTGTATGCTCTAGCTCTTCCACCTTCCTCTTCCTATTTCGTATCTCGATGGAGAGAATATTTAAGTCTGTCGTGCCTTCTCCGGGATAGAGTAGTTGAAAGCGACCAATAGAGTTTTTTTTCTAAGCCAACACGGGCTTTAGCACATCGTGGTCGCCAAATGAAATGGTGTAAAAAGTGGTGTCCAATCATCATCTTTAATATCTGAATGATCACTCCCATCACTAGAATGGCCAATATCAACACCAATATATAAACCAGGCAACTCCACATGATAGAGCACCTATCTTGGAGAACTTAGAAGTGTCCACTGATTATACCACAAGGTACAAGTATCACCATTCCATTCTTCGAGAAGTCGGGACAATCTGGCGTTCTAAAGGAAGCATGAAATCACCCATTTGTTAAGACCCAGTAGTAAGGCGATGACATGTTTTCCGAGCTCCCAAACACAACTTTTCTCTTGTCACCACTCATCACAATCAAGAGTTATAGTATGGTGAAACTCCCCCTGTCGTTAAAAATTATCATCAATAAACGAAGGGGCCGATTGAGCTGGATAGGTATGTGGAGGTTTTATCGGTAAAGATGGGACACTCCACACCGCAGCCCTTACGCGTTCCTGTTCGCTGGTGGTGTATGCGCGTGGGGTAGCCGTAACAGGCGCTCCATCAGGATTGTACGAATAAGATAACACCCATCCCACCCCGGGCCGTGAAATACACCTGCCGAATGACGAATGCACAGATTGAGGGTAGCTTAAGTGGCAAGGACGCCGGATTTTATCTTCAAACGGACTCATAAGTTGAGCCGGCTCCCATGCCAGCCATCCAAACCTCGTGCGGCCATAAAAATTTGGTACTCTGCAAGCACGGTGCCACAGGGAAATACAAAAACGCGAGCCTTGTGAACCCTCGTATTCAATTGGCAGGTATCCGGTGCACCACAAGTGACAAACAAATCGATTGAGCCGCGAGAGGTGGCATAGTGAGGAATACTCCAAGATTGTGCGAGATTGCTTGTTTCAGACACAATGCCATGCCTGGTGGTGATGGTGGTGTACAGGACTGGGCAGATTTTTGTTGGGACTCGGTTACCTAGCACGGCCTTGCTTTCGTATCGAACGGGACGAGCTCGACGTGTTTATCCAGCTGTGTCGGCGCTTTCAGTGGATGTTGCAGATGGAAAGGTCGATACATAGTCGGTACGGAGTAGATCAGTTGCCTAAGTCAGGCATAGGACCGGGATCCATAGTATTCCCAGTAGAACGACGTGGTATTTTATTAGTATCTCGAACGACGTTGCCACGGTTCCTGCTGTATCCCTTGAGTGCCTAGCCATGTATAAAGCATCGCTTTCCGTAGCGTAACTGGCACTCGTCAAGAGATATACGATGTACATAGAGCCTGGTGAAGTCTCACCTGACCTCAGTCAACGAATCTAGCTGCATGACCGTGCTCTGCTAACGCCGCTGGTTCTACTATGGCAGCAGTCCAAATACCTCCGTCAGTATCAGAAGGATTACCCTGAGCTATCTCTAGGTATGGCCTCAACCACGCCCAGAGCCACGCGGTCTTCCTCTAACACTTCTTAGCCCCTGGATGGGCGTTTCTCAGTGGGTGGTGCCATTATGGATGCGTTCAATATGAAGATTGACGAGAACTATCGCACAGATAGTCTCCTTGTAGCTAGCTCATAGCATTATAGCGTGATGTCTAATCAACGGGTAGAATAACGATAATGGTTTGTGGTCAGGTAGTGTGTAGCTCGACAAGAAATCTGGTCGTATTTGTTTTTGTTTTTGTTTTGTGTTTTGTTTTTGTTTTGTTTTGTTTTGGGAATAGAGAAGCTGAATAATAGGGTTTGCCACTAGATCACCTTAACTCATTTAAGGTTAGTAAGTTTAGTCACTTGTTACGTAATAAACTCTAAACCTTCCGTAAAAGTTAAAAAAAAAAAAATCCCGTCTTGAAGATCTCGAAGATCGTCCTGCAACACCCGGCCGGTGCAACAACGAGAAGGCCACGGGGCTTTGTGTATCCCTCTGCTCCAGGATGAGGGATCCCGAGAGTCACCCCGTTCATGGTAATGGCCATTCTCTCTCAATCCTCCTCCAATATACTGTTATCGAAACTAACATTTACGTCGCAGTTTTCGACCTTCCACAGCTTTACACCAAACCCCCCGCAGATGATATACTCCAGGCTTTAGACCTATTAACCATTCGTCCGCATACATTTGCCCAGTCTTCTGCTCAAAATATTACGCATCTCCAAGATGGAGATATCTGCAGATATCTTACCTCGATAATCGGCAGCTCCTTGGCCTGGATTGAATCGGACACTTTAAAGGAAAAGATATGGGATACTGCAAGCTCCAGGCTCTGCGAACGCGCCGGTAGAAATGGTATGGCCCTTGTCGTGCTTTGATACATATATATATTGTGTCTGATAACTTGGTTATACAGCTATGCCCTCGATGTCCCGAGAATTCTCAATCCCAGTGAACGCTGATTCCGCGTTCCAAGTGACACTACATGAGCCATCCCTGACATCCGACAACCTAGGAAATAAAACTTGGGTATCCTCATATATGCTATCCAAGAGGCTTCACACTTTCCATTCTTCTGGTTCGGTTCCCATTTCCCATGATCAGAATCCCACTCTACGGACCCTTGAGCTTGGAGCAGGTACCGGTCTTGTTGGCATATCTTTTGCTGCAGTATGGGGTGCTGCAGCGACGGTCAATCTCACTGACTTGCCTCCAATTGTGCCTAATCTTGCGCACAACGTTTCTTTGAATAGCGACCTTATTTCCAAGGTCAAGTCAAGCGTCACTACGGGCGTGCTAGACTGGTCTCTTCAGTTTGGCGTCTCTTTACAAAGTACTGAGAAGTACGATGTAATTCTCGTTGCAGACCCTCTATATTCTTCTGATCATCCTAGGTGGCTTGCTCAGGCTATAGAGGTGCATATCTCTTCCAACAGCTCGTCAAGGCTCGTGCTGGAACTCCCCCTACGAGAAGTTTACCTACCACAGGTACACGAACTCAAGAAAAGATTGGACCATATTGGCTTATATATCCTCGAAGAAGGGGAAGAGATTGGCTATGACGACTGGGCGGCTAGGGATGGATCACCAGTGGAAGTCCGCTGCTGGTGGTCAATTTGGGCCTGGAAGTCGCCTGCATAGACGAACGCGATATCTGGTAATAATGATTTAACGAAAGAGCATAATAGATTCTGGATTTCGATAGACTTATTTAACGAGCGGAAGAAGGATAAACTAAATACACCACCTTGTTTACTCATTCAACAATACCACTATCAGCTAAAACTAGGCTCTCACCGCCGTCTTTTTTTTTTTTTTTTTTTTTTTGCCCTCCCCGGGCACCTCCCTCCGCTTTCCCCTTTAATATTCGATCCTGGTCCTCAGTTTGTCGACACGTTTGGTAGGCACAGGGTGCTTTATTCCCCAGTCGCCATCAGCTTTTCCAATGTCTTTTTGCCTTGTTCAGTCAAGTCTGGATAATAGGTAAGGGAACGAAGATCCCTGAAAAATTCTGTTGCCTCTGGGTATTTATCTTTGATCTTGTCACGCATGATTGTCAGCCATCGTTGTTCGTCTGGGTTTCCCGACCCAGCAGACACATACTGCCACCAGACAGGATAATATCCACAGAATTCCCAGTCCAGAATCCCAGTCACTTTTCCGTCCTTGACCACGATATTCGATGAGCTCAGGTCATCATGTGTCCACGTATATGGCTTGCAGGCTGGCATGCGCTTTTGAAGATTTTCCAGAGCTTTTGCTGGGACTTTGGCTAAACCATTTTTCATGCAGTCCCAAAGCTCCTCGTCTGAAGAAAATGGGCCAGCTGGCTCCATATTGTTAACGAAAATCCACCCATTGTGTAGTGGTGTGCCTCCGATGCCACCAATTTGAGGGGACTGCAGTGGCCTAAGCTGCTGGATAAGCTCCGCCACTTGGTCAGCAATAGCCTCCAACTCTGCAGTGGATAGTTTTTGGTACAGTGTATCCAGAGTTTCTCCCGGCATGCGCTCGATGAGAAGAAAATGGCGGTTGTCACTCTGCACCCAGTCTTTCACAATTGTCGGGACAGGAATTGTGGTCTTCTCCTGAATGAACTTGAGATTAGCAACCTCCGACGTCTTCCACTTGTCGTACGGATCCTCTTTCAGAACCATGTCACTGCCGATATGCCACCAAGCTCGGTTGCTCACGGCATTGACGAGCTTGACCTGACTTATGTGGCTGCATCTGCTTCGCCGTAAATCAGACCATCCACATGTTGGGCACGGCGTAGGGTCTTTTTTGGTAGTATCAACGGTGGTATCAACCTGGGCCATGGTGGACGTGGATGAATGGGTGTGATAGCACTAGCTGGAGTGTCTTGGTGAATATGTGAGTAATAGATCGGTGATGGTTGCGTTGCTGCCTGGCAGGAAAACATCAGCCCGCTTTATAGAATCGCTGTGCCGCATTTGCGAACCACCTTGAGAGGACCCCTGTTCTTGAGCCTCAAAAACCAACATCTCAAAGCTGACGTCTATTGGCTAACTTAGGTATACAGGATGATACGCCGCTGACGTGTAGAGAGGGGTCGTGCGGCGTTAACGAAAACTTTTCCTCCTTGCCAATCAACCCTGGGCCAAGGCAGCGCTAATGCAAGCACCCTGGCATCTTTTTACGGCCAGTCTCTTTGTGCAAGGGTCTACAAAAAATGCGACTCTGGGTAAAGTTAGATCGACGGTCTATGGTCCAACCGTCATACCACTCTCCATTTACCAATTGCTGATTCGCTGCTCTTAGTTAGTTGCCCCTTTTCAGAAACGCCGATTTCCCGATATCTATATTGCAAAGGCATCCGACGAAACTAGACCCCGGCGAAAGCGAGAACAAAATCATTCTCTAAGCCTGATATGATATCATTGATTTGTATCATGGTTACCCTGTCTGGCGTGTTGGTATACCAATGCATGAAAAAAATTATCCTTTGGCCATGCTCCCCACCTCTAAGCCTCTGGAGCATTTTTGTTGGTTTTCCGTCGGAAATCAAACCAAACCCATTCCCATATGCCAAGTGGACAAATGCCATATACCCACCTGCATGGTCTATGCATTACAATTTCCTGTAGCCTCACTTCGGGAGCAGTATCTCCAGCGGGGCGAGCCGCACCTTAACTCTACCAACTGGTACCCCAATCTGCCAATTACATGAACAACATTTTCTACAAATTATTCCACATCTATTGAAAATTCATGCAATTCCCATGCATCCCAAAGCTCCAAGGCACTTCCCAGGGAGGCTTATACCATCATGTGCCTCGACTATAGCAGGCAGCAACGCCATGATGAGGTTAGAGGAAACAAAATATTCCATGAGGAGTATTATTTTCAGCAATATATAAGACGAGCTAGATCTTGCAGTTTATTCTCTTTTTTTATCATCACTCAGACCAAGTCAATTATCAGCCAGCATCAATCCCAGCAAGCCCACTACAGCCTATCACCGTTGTATTTAGCGGACAAATTTTATACCTTCAATCAACAATCCAAACACCCCCAAATCCAACATTCACCATGCCTAATACCTGCCCGAACCCCAACTGCAAGTATGACAACCCCAAGTACGCATCGACTTGTGAGAAATGCGGCTCCTGGCTCGGCCGTGCTTAGAGCTTCCGAAGTACGCCCCCACTTCCGCAATGTACTGGGATAAAGAGCGGCAATACTAACCTACTCCACAGACTCGTAAAATGCCGTTAAGGAACGCAAAATAGGATTGCGGACCATGATTACAATGCTGCTGCATCCACCAGCCAATACATATATTCAACATATACAATGCAAACCTTCGCCGAACTGCAGAGAGGATATTGGCTGGTAGGGCACGCATCCGCGCGGAGTCTTCGAATATCAGCCGTCCGACCGGTTTACAATCTACTGTTGCTCTATTATTTCTAGCCCAAGTCACTCGTTTTGAATATTTCATTTGTCCCACTGTGATGTTTTCTGGCCCATTATTAATTTTCCTTGACCCCAGTCACTCGTTGAATAGATCTCATTTGTTATCTGCTATATCTACTATTTTGTTTATCTGCCCCTTTGCTTTTTTACCTGCTAGTGCATTGCCATGTATGCCCTAATGAACGACCTCCCCTGTTGTCTTGATGACCTTCTCCCCGTTATAGAATTTGCGTTCGTCCTGCGTTTACACACACATATATATAAAACCCAAATGCGTGGGATTCTCTCGCCCTTAGTCAGTCGTTGAATCAACTTGTTACCATGCGATCTACACTTCGATATCTGAAGGTTTGCGGCTCTACCCATGCCAAGAATCCTGTGCAGCCAATGAGACATTGAGACTGTCTTACATCAGAATGTAACTTCTATGCTTATTTTCACCTTCCTTGCCAGAAGCATAAAAGGCTTGGCACTATCAAATTCTTTCGTCCGTCCTTCGCACACAGCACGAAGAGGAGCAGCGAGCAGGTCAGCTGGCGTGATACGAGGCTGTTGGCTTAGTATTGCTGCCTACTATCTATAATGGTTTTATTCTTAGATGACAGGTTGCTCTTAAAGCTCTGTTTACCATGTCAACCGGGAGAGGTAGCGAAATTTTCATGAGCGCTTCTGGTATCCTCGCCATCTGCCATCCAACCGGACAAAACCACCTAGGAATCGGGCTCTTTTTGTCTCGCTGAAGTACTATTTTTGGCTAATTCATAAACTACGGATTCTCTATAACACCTATGACATAATCTTTGTGCTGGTACAAAGAAGAAAGTCTTTCCAGAGTCTTCCTGTTTGCATGGTCCACTACGGCATTTCCTACTATACTAGTGGAATGACATAGGACATACCACAGGACTTATGCCACGTGAGCCACAGGTGAACTGTTAGACCTATCCAGCTTCAGGCACCATATCTACAATTTTACCTACACACTCTCTTTTCATTTCACACATATACCACCTCATCCCCCCTTTAAAGGTGGCTTTCCTATCATTCCTGCTTTGCTACACAGTCCTCTGTCGCTATGACGGGTAAATCAAAGTTAAGCAGAAAGCAGAGAAATGCAGAAGGGTTTATAGAGCGAAAGCAGAAGAAGTTTAATAAGCTAAAGGTAAGCTTCCTGTTATCCTTGCCTTGATATAGAAGCTAACTATACTTATTATAGCAGGATAAACTACCTAGTGACAGCACGCCAAACACTGCCCAAGGAGATATCTATAGTGGTTCTGAACCAAATATCACAGCTGGTCTTGTTTGGTACCCTAGCTACTACGACCCTGCTTGTAACCCACTGCCTTATTATCAAATGACTGAATATCCTATGATCAATCATAGCCACCTACAATGGTTCGGTACTCCAAATAGAATAATTTACGCGTCAGCGCGTGAAATGGCTAGTTTTAACCAGGCGTATTGGTTATCAATGCCGGGGGGTTATCCACCTTACAGCTGTCCAGGCTCTATTCCTTCCCCTGTGAATAGCAGTTGGACCCCAAGCGTGTGTTATATCCTTTCGAGTTCATGCGGTTGGAAACTTAGCTAATAACATCACACAGCCTGGTTCCCATGAGAAAGGAGCTCGGGGATGGAATCGATCACAGAGCTGTCTCTTATACACATCTCCGAGCCCACGAG
>OJKM01000043.1_pt1 | contig 16563 bp, 20 predicted proteins | sample 1596631 | NCBI WGS metagenome assembly OJKM01 (sample SAMEA3904683, study PRJEB24821) | metagenome | biome: Builtin; feature: hospital; material: surface | place: USA | collected 2013-06-06 | reverse complement strand
AGCGTCAGATGTGTATAAGAGACAGGTGAAAAACCGATCGAATATGGCCCTTTTGAATCTGAATCTTCCTTTAATGAAGGTATTATCCAAGCTTTGCGAAATAGATTTCCCCCAAAACCCCGTCCAGTCGACCCCGAGTCGCCCCGTTACGTTTCAGAATATATCAATCACCAGACAGTTCGAAGCCTGAAGGGCCACCAAATTGTCTTCACCCATGGTGATTTACGTCCTGATAATGTTATTTTCAAGCCGGACTGCAGTGTAGTTATTATCGATTGGGGCCTTTCCGGCTATCGCCCAGAGTATTGGGAATACTTCCGTGCTATGGTCACTATCCCTATCAAAGAATCTTGGGATTTGGTCACGGAAAAATATATACCACCCTATTACATCGTGGCTGCAACTATCAAGCGCATAGCGGCAATTATGTGGGAATAACACCCGGTCTGCAGACCGATCGACTTGGCTCGGATGTTCCCTGACGATTTGCGGACCGGGGTTGGAACATATACGGCGGAACATGGCAGTCACAAATCATAAGACATCATCAAACATGGTTGCTTCTAAGGCATTTATGATTAATAAATTCATCTCTGGGATTTTTTCTGGCTGAAAAAAGGACTAGAGACATAGGGCCGTTGAGGATCGTTATCTTCAGAAGTTGAAGGGCCAAGACCAGATATAGAGGCAAAGAGAGGTTCCAATTTCCCCTCTATTATAGAGCCATGTGCCAGTTTCCCGACATTTCCCTCTTCACGATCCGAATATCTAGCATCAGGGACCCCACTGAACGGGATCTGTCCTGGTCCATCAACCCACTGTTTCCCATCACCTTCACAGCGTTTCTTCATTTGGTCGGATGTCAAGTTGATCATATTTCTCCAATAATTTCCCTCTCCGTCTGGGAGAATACCATGGCGCTCGAGTTCCTTCACTACTCCTGCAAGCCAGTCCTGACAATTGCCCACGCCCACTTCTGGGATATTGGTAGAGTCAAGGCCGAATTTCTCGAGAATCTGGCTAGCCTGCTGCTTCTCGGGTTTTGATAGCTGGGTTAATTCACATCGGCCACGAAACACCGAATCCTCGAGGGGTTGGGTTCGACGGTCATAGATGTACTGGTCATCCTGAGGGCAACGGATATGATGCATTTCACAGATGTTGGAGCCAATTTCGTACACAGCAAGGCCGACGTGGCACGGTCTATCGCCGAGGGAGCGATCTCCCCGCCCATAGATATTCGCAGATATTCCATGTGTTTTAGACGACACGTTGACTTGGGTATTTTCTGCGTTGCTCGTATGAGGTTTAGTTGGAATATTGCCGAAGATCGTGAAGTGTAGAGATAGGGAGCAAGAAAGAAATGGATTATTCTGCCTTCACTGAACGAAGAGTAGACTATATATCAGTACCGGAATTCGGTTGCCTTGCGGCACAGCGTGAATACGCCGCACTCATATGAGCTGAGTGAGGCAACCTAGCTTCACCTAATCCATGTTGAGCTTTGCAGTAGATTGCATATATTGAAAACCAATGGAACAATAATGTCGCTGCCTGGCAAGATTTCCTAAAAGAGCGGGGAGTCCGAGTGCATCACCAAGATTTCTAGTGGATAAACACTGCTCCCTCTGAATAGCCATATCGCATTCTTATGTTTCAAGATACAACTACTGTCCCGGCAGATGCACATAGGTATAGGCTGAGTGGTAGGTAGAAGGCCCTGCAACCGCCGCTAAAAGCATCGCTGTTGCCTTTAGCTTCCATTCGTGCCTGAGTCGTAAATTACATAACAGTTATTACTAATCCGGGAGAATGGTATTCCGTGATTAGGTAATAAATTTTTATTTGAGCTTCAGAAGAAATTCTTTCAGTCTTTGAATTCAATTGAATTGACCACGCGATTGAAGGGACGAACGGCCTCCAATTCTACGGCCGGGCCGCATTTTTCATTGAATTGACGAACGGCCTCGATGCTGTGACTGGCTCTAGGAGCTCAATCCGTCACAATGAGCGTCACACGACCGGCAAGGTGCCTTTTCTGTACATTTTCCAAGCCAAATCTCATTCGCTACCCCCGACGACAATTCCACTCGACCCCCGTACCGTGTACTCCTCGGAAACCGAAGCATGAGAATATTAAAGCCTCAGACGTTGAGGGCTGGCTAAAACAGCATACGCCCGAAAAGTCAAGACCCTATACCGAAGCTGAAAAGGCTCACATGAAGACTGTCTACTCGCCAGAACAAATCAAAGCAATTGAGGCCGGAGAGAAAGCTATTCCTGATAAAGATGTGGATGAGTTCAATCTGAGAGACGATCCGTGGGCACTCAAATATGTGGATGATTTTTCCACCATCGAGCCTGTTGTCGACCACCACATCCGTTCTCCCATCACCAACCACGACCCTAACTCCCGCTTGAAAACCCACGATGAATTGGTGGATGATGTTGCCAATTTCATTAAGGACATGCCCGATGAACCTTCAGCGTTAAGCTTACAAAAGTTCTTCGAAAATGTGCGATTGACCACCGGAAAAGCAGAAGCTGAACTTGACCCTCATAGTGCTGCTGTGCCAGACGTGTTTGAACCGGGCGAGAACTTCTCTAACATTGGTCGTCATGAGCCTCCCCCCCTATTCGAGAAGGAGAAAAGTTTCGCATCCACGTCTGAACTGACGGATTCGCAAAAGAAATTGATGGCTGTAACCGGATTGAGCGCAAATGATCTTAAGCAGATACAGACCAAGGTTCTCGTCAGTCATCGAGTTGTCAATCAGACTCGTCTAGGCAAGATTCAAAAGGCCTACGTTCTTGTTGTTGCAGGCAACAAGAATGGTCTCCTTGGAATTGGGGAAGGAAAGTCCGAGGAAGCACCTGCTGCCAGAGAGCAAGCAGAATACCGAGCAATTCGCAGTATGCAGCCAGTCCCAAGATACGAGAGGCGGACAATATTCGGAGATGTCAAGGGAAAAGTTGCAGGAACAGAATTGATATTGATGAACCGACCACCCGGTATGTACTCTATAGAGCAGTTACTGTATATTTCATTATGCTTTGTTCAGTCTCTTTGCTAACAATAATTTCAACATCAGGGTTTGGCCTTCGCTGCTCCCAGCGGATTTGGGAAATGTGCCGTCTTGCCGGAATCAAGGATCTGGCTGCCCGTGTTTCTCGTTCCAGAAACCCTATGAACACCGCAAAGGCTGCCTATAAAGCGCTGATGAGCCAAAAGGATCCGGAAGAAGTTGCTCGGGCCCTAGGAAAGAAGCTTGTAGATGTAAGGAAGGTTTACTACGCCGGAAAGGTGTAAGGAGTCACCATTTGGTCTCTGATATACCTGATGTATTACCACAGGATAGGATGGAGTGTATTTATATAATCTTAAGAGTATCATGTTCAATTTCATGTTGATATACGTTTTTTTTTTCAACCTTTACCATGTAGCAGACATATCTTCCCTGTCAAACTCCAAACCCCAAAAGCTCCGAGCTCCTATCAGCACAATCTAAGGCACCATCCTTTCCCTTGCCAATGCACCAATCGTTCTTCCTTCATGCCCTATAAAACGGTAACCTAGGAGCTTCCTATACCATCCCAAACTATACAATTGCATTGTGAAATTCTTAGCTGTCTCCAAGCTGCCCCTCATCTCCGCCATTGTAGATCTGCTGTTGGAGAACTATGCTGTACACGCTCGCCTTCAGCAAGGTATAAACGGTAGCGGTCTTCCTTTCAAGTGACCGCAGAGCATCGAGAGTATCGGATGAAGGCTGAACCGCGAGATCGTTCAATGATGTAGAGAGCTATCATACGCTGGTGTCAGCCAAAAGCAGCCCTTCAAAGGCTTCACCAGAAGCACGCGTACCTTGTTCATATTCTCAAGCAACTTCGTGTATTCGTCCAGCACCTCTTGCTCTAGCGGAGTGAGAAGAGGGTTATCGCGTACGAGTGGGTTAGAGAAGCCAGACTCAGGCGTATCGTAGTCCATCTTGCAGCCGTGGGTGGTTGAAGTGTGTTTTATCTTCAAGGACTCGTTGCTGCTTGGCTGAAAGGTGGGAGATTCGACTTGGTGACTGCGCTAACCAATCAACTAGTTAACTAGTTAAGCAAACTACTTCAGCCCCTAAGACATTCCAACATCACTATTTACATACTACAATGATGGCTGCTTCTACCACCAGCAATGCTTCACCTTGGTCAAAGGAATCCCATGCTCCTCAAACATCAACTAACACTAGTAGGCTCCGTCCTCTAAGTACTTCAGCGCTGCCCTTGGCTGGGACGGATTTCGAACTCGCGTGCCAAATCGCCCAACGGAATGTTCGCTTATCAAAACTTGGGCTGGATTTCTAAGTAATAACTACGTCACCTTTTATCAAACGGGCTACCTATTGCAACCGTTATCACAATTGGTAAACCTAAACATGGCTGTGGATACTATGGTCGCGATCAATGCATCTCCTGGCTGTGTGAGTGCATTTACCCAATCCATCTACCGTGTTCTGATAGCGAAGCATGGTATTCATGCCTTACTCAGACTCGAATGGAGAACGAAGTTTTTGAAACAGCTGGCAACCTCCCGCCCCAGAAAATCCTGGTCTCTAGTTTCCTTGGAAAAGACGTCGAGACAGCCAATCTCTTCAAGATTGAATTGGCGCTGGTGTTCTCCATTCCTAATAGTTATAGGGCTGGCTTATGTTGGTATAAGCGTATCAAATACCACTCTCAGCTTAAGGGAGGCTATGCTTCGCTTATTAGGGATTATCGGGTGGGACTTTGCAATATTGAAACGCATATATTCTCCAGTTGCCCTCACGATACCCAGCTTATACCAGGCTATGAGCTCCCGCAGCCAGGCTTCTGGCCACCTGGACTACGGCCAACACATTCATCTATGCAGAGTATGCAGGTGAGCACCCATGGCGGGCTTAACATGTGACGGTGCCATGCTCCTGACGGATGCATCCATCCGATGTAAACCCCGATTCTGCCATCCAGATGCACATATTCGTGATAAGCATGAACGCAGGCCACTCTAGAGGTGTATACAGTTCGAACATAGAGCCCACAGGTAGCCGTCCAGCAGGAAGTCCGGTTAGCAAATGTAGACTATGGGTCGGAGCTGGTATCTGTATCCATGGTTGATAGCTTAACCATTAGTACAATAGTTAATGTGATCTTCCTCACCTCCAGAATAGTAGACTGTCTCTCTCGTATCCCCTGCCGCTGCCTCTGACAGCTGCTAACAACCTACCAACGCACATCACCTTCTCCTTGCTGCCTTGTCATGTCGTGTCGTCCTTCATCTGCTTCTTCTTCAGCGACGTCCAGATAGTGTTATGAGTAAGCAGCCGCGTCACTGGACCAGCCAACCTCGTCCTCGCCAAATGAAAAAAAAGAAGCGCCTGCTGCAACTTCGTCCGTCAACGTTTGCTTGCTTGCTAGCCGGCATCCAACCTCTGCTGCACCAGCGTCTCCTGTTTCGCGCTCTCGCTACCCCCGGCTGGCACCCTCGTTTGCTGCTGACGGATGACCAGTCGTCTATCCTTGCGCCTCCCAGTCCGTGGCCCGCTTGTTTCACCAGCGTCAACGCCAATGGTGCCGAGCCGCTGCCCCAGCACCACTCTTTACCCGGCCTCCCTTCGTCCATCCTAGCTCCTCACTGCGACCTCCCTGCCTCGCTCTCCGTCGACCGGACGGAAAAAGAAAAGTAGAGGACACTTGCACTCCTGGCCAATTGTCGACATTCCCGACTCCAGGCTTGTCCGCTTTGCATTATACAACGCTCTTCTTTCGACTGGCCGGTGATCGCGGTTCAAGAGACGGACAGGCATTTATAAGCGCTCCTGCTGGCCCCAGTCGCTAGTTGTTCTCTTCCGCCAGATTCGCTGCCACGTCGGAAGCAAGCAGAGTCGTCGCTATGACGCAGTTATTCAACTCCTCCGCCCCTGCGAATCCGAATTCAGAGAAACGGAATTTCCCCGGCATATCATTGACTGGAAAGAAGCAGGAGAAGCACGAAAAGAATGAGAAGCATGAGAAGCCTGCGAACGATTCCTCGCATTTCCCGACAAAACTGCGAAATTTCTTTCGAATAAATAGCTCGTCGTCGACCACCAACTCGAATAGCCAGGGGGGTTCAGGACAGAACTCCCAGCAAAACAAGAACTCCAACCTTACCGTACCCAAGCAAGAGTCCAAGTTTCAGTCCAGATTCCTCCCTCACATCGGCCGGAACCGGTCAACCACCGTTGCCAGTGAGGGAAACCCGCTGGACGACGATGGCGTCTCCCCAACTGCACATGCCAACCCATACTTTGCGCATCAGGGATATCCGGCCTTGAGGCATAGAAATGATGACAGTGTTCCCTCAACTCCTCCAGATACTCCCGGCATACATATAGACGGAGCTCCGGGTGCAGAGCAGCCGACTGCAGCCAACAAAGAGGAGCTTGCAAGGAAACTCAGGAGAGTTGCCTCTGCACCCAATGCGCAGGGCTTGTTTGCAACTGGGAAATCAGATGAACGCCCCCGGACGGCCGAGCTGGGCAAGGAACCTTTGGTCGAACAGGCGGGAGATACTGCGAAACTAGGCTTCGTTGAGCAGCCATCATCGCAAAATCTCACCGTCCCTGACGCAGACACCCTCGGCCCTATTCCAGCGCCTGGACAAATACGGAGTAATGCTGGGTACAGACGAACCTATAGTTCAAATTCAATAAAAGTACGCAATGTGGAAGTTGGCCCAGGGAGCTTTGATAAAATAAAATTGATCGGCAAGGGAGACGTTGGTAAGGTATATTTGGTGAGGGAGAAAAAATCCCAAAGATTGTACGCCATGAAGGGTATGTGCCAGTGTTCCCGTATATATTCCGCACGTCTTACTAACGCCTGCTGTAGTGTTGAGTAAAAAGGAGATGATCAAGAGGAACAAAATAAAACGTGCGCTTGCAGAGCAGGAGATTCTTGCTACAAGCAATCACCCGTTTATAGTTACTCTTTATCATTCTTTCCAGTCGGAGGAACACCTCTACCTCTGTATGGAATATTGCAGTGGTGGTGAATTCTTCAGAGGTACGGCTTGGCCTTCCGTCCTTGAGCTGGAACCCGACTAACTGAGCCAATAGCCCTTCAAACACGGCCTGGAAAATGTATATCCGAAGATGACGCTCGGTTTTACGCTGCTGAAGTGACTGCTGCTCTCGAGTATCTTCATCTCATGGGCTTTATCTACCGTGACCTTAAGCCAGAGAGTAGGGAGCCCGTCTCTTCCCCTTTTATCATGAATATCTCACTAACATATATCCAGATATCCTACTCCACCAGTCTGGACATATCATGTTGTCAGATTTTGATCTCTCCAAACAATCCGGCCCAGGGGGTGCGCCGACTATGATCATTGGCCGCAACGGAACTTCCGCCAGCTCTCTACCAACAATTGATACCAAGTCATGTATTGCCGATTTCAGGACAAATTCCTTTGTTGGGACTGAAGAATACATTGCTCCTGAAGTCATCAAAGGAAACGGTCATACCAGCGCCGTAGACTGGTGGACACTAGGCATCCTTATCTACGAGATGCTCTATGGTACAACCCCATTCAAGGGCAAGAACCGAAATGCAACATTTGCAAATATCCTAAGAGACGAAGTTCCGTTCCCCGAGCATGCTAACGTACAACAGCTTTCCAAGTAAGTGATTCTATATATACAATTATTTTTACCCTCCGTCCCACGTTTTTCTAACTCCACTTTACAGTCTCTGTAAAGGGCTTATACGTAAGCTTCTTATCAAGGACGAGTGCCGTCGACTCGGCGCCCGCGCTGGTGCTTCGGATGTCAAAACTCATCCTTTCTTCAGACCCACTCAATGGGCCTTGATCAGACACATGAAGCCTCCTATGATACCACATCAGGGCAGAGCAATCGACACAGTCAACTTTAGAAATGTCAAAGAAAGCGCCAGTGTTGATATCGGCGGCTCCAGTAACTTGACTGGTGTACCAATGGACTCTGGGCTAGCCACGCCGTTGGGAGAAGTCGCCGATCCCTTCGAAGACTTCAACAGTGTTACACTCCACCATGACGGTGACTATCATGAAAACCATCTGGTTGACGACAGTAATATCCATAAGAGCTGACACGGCAACATCTATGCTTATGTGTCCCCGTCCTTTTCTCGACCGTCATACCAATCACCGGGCAACACCCATCATCCGGCCAGTCGCGGCCACCAGTCCCATACGTGCTATGAATCCTCCAATGAATTTTCCGAATTGCGTTTTATACAGAGGTGTTAGGGCCCATATTTTTTCTCCGCGCCACATCGGCCCGTGCGGGTATATTCTTTCCCTTCTGTGTTCTCTGCAAATACACTCCCCTTTAGTGTTTTGGCCCAGCGCTAACCCCAGATGCTTACTACTTGTCCATCCATGTCTAAACCCCTTAAAAAAATGTCAGCTTGGCTCTTACATTCTTATCCCTTTTTCTCATTCTTACATTTGCTTAATTGCTCTAGCCCATGTGCGTTGTATGCAACATCTCTGGTATTGAAGGGTGCAGGCGCGCTGGCGTCTTTATATTGCATTGAGTGTTATCATTTTGTTTCCTCCCTTCTCCAGCTGGTGTTTCTTTCTTTTCCTCTCATCACTTCTCTCGGATTTTTTTTTTTTTATCCCTCTCTCCTGGTCGAGTTACTTGCGTTGTGTTATATATAGCATAGGCATACCCCATATGCAGGGTGGCAGGGCGGATGTAAATCGTCAATTGTTATTTGAAATATAAAAACACCCGTTCGTCTAGATCAACAACAGTTGTCGCCCGATATCAACCTAGACAAATATCCAGCAGCTCCTTTTAATCAAGCCGTCTTCGCTTTGCTGCCGTCCAAAACGCCCAGGGCCAGCAGGCCCACGACCATGACAACAGGCGCATATCCCCAATGATTCCACTCTCCAGCACCGTTTACTGCACAAATAGCACCGTCCGCAAACGCTACCGCGCTCACACCAAGCAAGATCCAGCCCAGCGCCTTTCGCTCCCCGGTGAGCGTAGCGGCCCAAATGGCCACTCCCATAAACACGTCTCTCGCTCCGTAAACGGCCATCAGGCTGTTGAAAAGGGTCTTCTCTGGACCGTCGACGGTGGGCGGAGCAAGCTCGAAGAACGACACGCCGTGTTCAGGGCGCAGTATCGCGTTGATACCGAACCCAACGCACATGGCGGCGAAGAGATTGGCAACGACCAAGACCGGTAATGAGTTGGAGATGGCCATGGTATCAGTGTCTCGTTGGTAACTTGGTCTGCTGGTTAGTTAACGGTCTCATACTGGCCGGCAGTGGGCTTGACATGGCGAGTTACCTAGTCGAAGTAGTAACTACAACAGCTACTGATCCAATGCTTAACAGCTAGCTAACTAGTTGACTAGTTATGAACAATCGAAGAAAGTCGAAGAGAAACAACTGTGAGAAGATGATTTTTTTTTTTTTTCTTGATTGTTCTTTCTACAAGACCGCGCCAGCTCTTTATCAGTCACCAGTAGCTAGGCAGCAACAGCAAGCTACCGGATCCTTCATGCGCAATCTTCCTCCAAAGCCCACTAATTAGCAGCAAGATCCTTGGAAACAACTAGCTAGTTATTTAACTAGCGGCTGCAAAGTCGGGCGTCGGGGTTTCCGTCCATCCATGTCCCAGACATGCGCATCCCTCGAGCAATTTAATTATGGCCAGACTAGATGGTCGGCAGACCTGGTGCATCGACATCGAGATGTAGCTTTTACCAACCTAAATACCATGATGAGCCATGATGCTGTCTAATATAAAGGCCTCTCTGCCTCGAGGATGGCCCTTTAATTCTAGAGAACCCGTTGGTTATCCACTCTGTGACATACTGAGGCTCAAAATTGACTGCTTTTCTTTTTCTTTTCTTTCTTTCTTTATTTAATTTTTTTTTTTTTTTTTTTCATCTGCAACATGATAACCAACCATTGCTCGCCCATGCCCTTCACTCCAACATGCCCCTCGATATAACACTTGAAGACCTCACAGTCCCAGAGGCTGACCAGGCAGTAGCTGCCATTCAGAACCTAGATATTTCTGAAAGTGTTGCTCGCATCTTAAGACAAAGCATTTGTTATGGAAACAAGGCTTATTTGCATTCCATCTCTCTCCCACGACTTTGGAATAGGTAAATACAAACTAAGTAATCTGTAACTTGAGTTCAAATTAGCAGCTCTATGGCCTAATAGGAACACGAACAACATTAAATTCAACTGAGTTAAGGAATAGAAGGCCCCAAGAACCTCAAGGTATTCAGCTTGACGTCATGGCCAAAGTGACAGATATATTACCTGACGTATAACAACATATCCTGTCTACAACACATAATTTATTGTAGTATCCTTATACACACAATGGCCCATTCAAGTGGTGCAAATAGAGCAACACCAACGTATGCTGCTTCAAAATTTGATTGGACTTCCTGAGGGAACACCCCAGATCACATATACCAATATGAAAACGCTCAAACACGTTATAGACACTCAGGCCAGGAGATGTTATAGGGACGACCCCCAGAGCCCGTTCCTAATAGTAACATCTTTACCTCCTTCGTTTCCAAAAGAGTTTGAGTCTGACACAAATCGACGTTTTACTGCAAACCTACAAGAAAAGATTCTCGTTATTGAAACCATGGCGAAGCCTTCACACGCGTTGATGGCCTACGACTTGATGCAGCCCATCCAGCGCCAGACAGATGGCATGGGCCTTCACAACGAGCTCCATGGAGTGCATCCCTTCAAGGTAGAGAGTATGACTGGCAACTGGGTTAGAGAGGGAGATGGCGGATTTATGCGAATAAACATTCTAGATTGGCCTATAGTAGCCATCGAAATAGGGCTGTCGGAGACTGAAAGCAAATTAGCCACTGACGCACAAGGGCGGCTCGAGGTAGAAGGATCATGGACCGAGGCCGTGATTATGGTCAAAATTGATCGTCGGACACCAAGAATCACAGTCAAACGATGGGAGCACGATATGCCACCGTTCCGCCCTCAGACGCGCCAATACAACCCAATTGGGTCAGTTATGGAGACAGTGATCGTGACCCACGAGATGGGAGTGATGAAGGTCCAGCAACTGCTTGACCATACCCTTCGAAAAGATCTTCGGCAGAGCCAAACGGGGGCCCGACGAGAGAGATATCGTGCCGAACAAAGATGACCCGGCGGAGATTCATGAATTGGCGTGGAGAGCACAAGGTTTCATATAGTAGAAATCACAACATCAAATCATCTGTGTTTTACTATCCAAGCACGCCTTTTGGGGAGTCGATCAGGGGACACTACTTGGACTTGGACGTTAATTCAATGTCTGCTTGGAAGCAACTCGAAAGGCAGCTAGTCCAGAGATGGTTGAACAAGCAGAATGTTGAATTAGGGTATATTTCAATAAGGCAAGAAAAAGACAGCCACTTCCCTCTTTTTCTATTATGATGGAGCCGGATTTTCGGATTCAGATGTGGTAGATCTGTTCCCTCCTGCACCTCGAAGGGATGTTTCTAGAGCATTTGGCGGTCTCTGGCTTAACTCATGCTGTCTCTTCTTTTCATCGACCGTCAAATCGCTTGCTGCAGGATTGACTCTGACAAAAAGAACAATAATCAGCAGCGCAACGCTTGCACATGCAGTATTGAACCAGAATACAACGCGGTAACTCTTTTTCCTGCCTTGGTCCAGCGTGGCCACCTGGGCAACATCGGCGAAGCCAAGTAGAACCGCGATGCTTAGGAATAAAACAGAGTTTATCAGAGCACCGGCTAGACCTTGACGATGCTTTGGTTGGCTTGTGGTGATGAAGATGTTGGTGATGTTAAATGTGACATCGATGCCTAGTGTGGCCCCAATCATTGCCGGGAAAGCGTAAGCCCAGTAGCTTGCACCATCAGGCATTATTGCGAAAAGGAGGCCAGCCATTATCCAGCCTATTCCGGAAATAATAAGTAGGACAGTTCCAGAAACCAGGTGTAAACATATTCCGACCATGATAGGGAAGGCAAAACCTCCTACTACCATCGGAGTGCACCAGGCAACGACTTGTAGAGATGTAGCGCCCATGATGTGTACCATGCTAGGAAGATTGTTAGTCAGATATGAAACCATATTATATAGCTGCATGGAGGACACTTACTATAGAGTCCCATAGAGTAAGAATACCCCCAAACACCCGTAAAAGAAGAGCAGTGCCAGTACCATCGCCTTCATATAAGGCGCATCAAACAAGTCGAATGGTAGCAAGGGCCACTCTGCAACCCATCCCTCCACATAAAAAGCCCCAGCCAAGAACAGACAGCCAAGTATGAAGGATATATAGACGTAGGGTGTCTTCCATCCTTGAGATGCATGTGCGCTGTCTGTGATTGCAAAGACAAAGAGGGTGAGGCCGACCACGACAAGGGTCGAGCCCAGGTAGTCCATCTTGACTCCCTGCTTGCGTTTCTCGGCCGCATCCGAGGGTATGAAGAAAAACGAGCTAACAGTAGTGATAGCTGCGAGAATGGCGCCGATGCGGAAATACCACTGCCATGCGAGATATTGAGCAGCCAGTCCTGAGCAGAAGATACCAATGAAGAAGCCAAATACCGCACAGGTTCCGTAGAGACTAAAAACTAGGTTCTTTCGCGGTCCGGGACGGTACACGATTGATAACAGCATCATTCCGGATGGCAAATAGGCAGCAGGGCCAAGGCCTTGCAGTGCTCGGCATAATATGAGCATGATGCGGTTATTGGAAAAGCTGGCGATGACCGACCAAATGCACAGCCATCCCATCCCACCAACGTACATATAATAGCCACCCACCATGTCTGCCAAACGGCCAGAGATAAGGAGGGTGGAGGACACAACAAGCGGAAAGGCACTGGCCGGCCAGACAGCAGAGGCATCTGGGATATCAAACTCATCCACCAGCCTGGGTATTATGACATTAAACCCAGAAATGAAATACTCCTTTGTATGTTGTCAGTCTAGTTCATGACTATTGGTCAAGGGTGGATATGAGATGGCCGTACCGTCAATACTTGGGACATCACAATTGAAAAGCAAAAGGCAGTCTCGGAAGCCCAGTTTTTAAACACTGGCGGCCGTTGTCTGCCTAGCCGTTCTATATCGGCATTCGGATCAATTGCACCTTCAGCATCATATTCGACAGTAGCTATATGAACTTGATGCGTGTATGTCGATGATATCCGGCGCAGGGAGATAGAACCAGAATGAATCCTATGTCCATATTCTGTCTCTTCGTTCGTATGTGGTTGTGTCTGTTGTTGCTGGCTCGTACCGGTCTGGGTCTCGCTGGATTGTACATCCAAGCCCGACTTCTGCCAGAACCGCCAGTGTCTGCCACCTGGTATGAGGCCCATTGTAGCTCCAGCGCAGTAATCTATACTATTTGTCCAGTGTATCCGTAACTATAGACAAACAGCATATAGGGCGCCAGAAGAAGATGACTTGTATGAGTCCATACGAAAAGGGAAAGAAAGAAAAGAAAAGAAAATCCCCTTCTTTCTCAAGCCATACCTGGAACAGGATAAACAGATAATAACCGGGCAATTATGACAAGGCAGACCCTTTATCGAAGCCAACAAGCCCAGAGACTGTTGCAGCTACGGCCCAAAGGGGTAAGTATACACGGATATAAAATAGAGCTGGCGGGAAACGTCCAGGCGAGAAGAAATAGAGTACGCAATATATAAATAGCCTGCTTCTCCGGCTTTTTACTCTTGGGCAAAATAGCGTGCAGAAGAAATCCTCTTAATCATCGCTTAAGAGAGGAGGAAAGCTAAGAAACGCGGAAAGGGTCCCCCAGGCCTGTGCGGCGAACAGGCCCGTCTTAAAGGCTCCCCAGGAGGCGGCTAGACGGAGAACGTACCCCAGGGACGTATCAAAAATACGAAACGTGGCCGGTAGGAGAGCCGACATCAAGTCATCTCCGCCTGACAGTGGGGAGAGGCGGGAAGAAGTAAAAATAAAACAGAGTTGACATCGGCTTTGCGGAAGGCCTGAGAACAAGCATCCATAGCCAGCGTAGTACCTGAGGTGACGCAAGTGGCCAGAGTAGACGCCTGCTCCAGTATGTTCCGGAGTTGCAACCATCTCCTGCTCCAGCAAGGCTCCCCTGCAGACAGCCTGTCCATATGCACTGCTTGCTATGTTTTTGATGTGCCTTTGATGTGCGCTGCGACTCGTCTCTGCCGTCGCTTTTCGTATATCAAAAACGACGAGGAGGAGGCGAAAAAAGTTCGAGATGCGGTTCGCCTTTCTCGATTTGGAACTCACGTGGCGGCCAGTCTTGGCTGCGGCTCTTCGTTCTTCCGTCTTTGATTATATAATCTTACCTAATCTCAACATCACAACAACCAAGAAAGCGCCAGGGATGGAGGGAGAAGCCAGGATGTGAGTGCAGGATGGGGGAAGGACAGAGTAGATCTACGGAGGCGCCGGATGGGGTTTCACAGAGGGTTTCTACGGACATTCCATGGCCATGGTTGGTAGAATCATAGTGGCTCTGTTATTCTGCTCGACTACCCATTACTTATACTATGTTGCTAGCATGAATCTGCTGCTTCTGCCCTCGCTGCTTCGACTTCGTGAACTATCAATGCATACATTAAAAGCCAGAGAAAGTGATAACTGGGGAAAGGGGAAAGAAGAAATGATAACAAGAATAAAGGCTGGATAAGAGATATGCAACTTCGAGGCCTGGAGCCATCGGTTTGGCAAGGGGGGTGTTGTTCATCACGTCATCAATCTCATAAATGAGGTGCTCTCAACTTTATAAGGCAAAGCAATGGATTAAGCAAGCAAAGGGAAAAAAAAAAAAAAACATGCGGTAAATAAGAGACTGGAGAGCCATGGAGAGCAGACATGAAACAGTCCTGCTAGCCAAATGCTCTTCGGTCACCCTCTTTTCGATACTTATCAAGGGCAGCAGAGTCTTCGTCACGGAGCAATTTAAAGAACCGACGCACGTCCATCGGATTGGCATTTGGTCTGGTGCGGAGCAGGTCCATCCATGTATTTTCGGTTCTGGGTGCTGCTGGCTTTGCAGCCTCGACCTTGTTAGGCTCCGTCTGACTGGCTCGTCCAGGGGCATCCCCGCCCCCATCGAATGGCGGTAAATACCCATGAGCGTTGACCTTTTGCTCCATCGTCAATGTCTCTCCTTTTTTTGAGTCGTGTTTTCGACAGTGCTGTTTGCAAGGCGAGAACGAGAGTGGACTCTGTTGCAGCTTGCTCAGCTTCTTGAATTGCGCTGGCTCCTTTGATGATCCCGTGGTAGCAGCAGGCGTTTGAACAGGTTTGGGAGTTTGTGGGGCAGCAGCTTGTCGTGCCTTGGGATCTACGATCTCCAGTCGGGCACTTGGTCGTCCCCGTGGTACTTCGATTTTACCTGAACCCGATAAGTCAGGGTTGCGGCCTCTGTTCGTGCCTAAGCGAGTTATATGTGCCGTGACCTTGGCTAGTTCCTGGAAAAGAGGCCCCAGGGGTTCGTTGTGCTTCGCCGCCTGCTCAATTTTCTGGTAAATCACACTCAGCTCAGGTGGTGCGCAGGCATTGCGAGTTGGTTCTCCAATCTTCTGCCCTGTTGCTGAGGTGATGATTCTCATATCATCCTCGTCGTCATCATCTGGGAGACTTTCTAGGATACCCATGTTATTTATCCCTGGTGCTGTCCAGTTGTTTGAGGTGGCACTAGATGCCGACATATTGGCTAAAAACCCATTTTCACAGTATGACTCTGGTGACATGTAAGGAGACTCAGTTGCCTGGACAGGAGACATGAACCCACGGACATCACTCATGCTGAACGAGCTCCCTCCAGTATTGGTTAATCCACTATGGTAGTATCCTCCTTGGGGTGTCATAACCGGCGTACACGGTGGAGCTGTGATAAAATCGTGAGAACCTGCATTTGGGCATTTTTGGTGAGACTTTGCCGGCATTGCTGAATCGTTGCTACCGTTAGACCGCAACATTGCCTCAATGTTCTCCTTGAGAACCCTAGCTGTGTCAAGCTTGGTAACCAGCTCCATTCGCTGAATGACGAGGATCTTCTTACTCGAAGGATCGATATCCCATGTGTGCACGGCCATGTAGCGGTCCAGGTTCGAAAGCTGTGCAGATATTGTTTCAAATTCCTGAATGGCATTCTGCAGCATGTTACTTAAACCACGAGAATCATTGGGCTGAGAAAATGTCTGTGCTGCATTTAAACCCTGCGCTATATGCCCGGTGAAAGAGCTGAAGGCTCCTGGTAACTGATACATCTGTGCCAGGTTTATCATTCCCAGTCCTGGCGGTGTTGGGTATGGTATAATATTGCAGGCGGGACCAATAAACTGAGCATGAGCAGCTCCATGGGCTTGGTCTGGGGCTGCCTGGGCGATGCCAGCTGGAGAATAGTATGTTTGAAGGCTGGGGAATGGGAATGCACCTTGGTCTGTCTGTCCTTGTTGCATCGATAATCCGTCCATTCCCACATTTACTAAATTCGGAATGAAATTCAT
>OJKM01000041.1_pt1 | contig 16707 bp, 21 predicted proteins | sample 1596631 | NCBI WGS metagenome assembly OJKM01 (sample SAMEA3904683, study PRJEB24821) | metagenome | biome: Builtin; feature: hospital; material: surface | place: USA | collected 2013-06-06 | reverse complement strand
TCTACACGTAAGGAGTCGTCGGCAGCGTCAGATGTGTATAAGAGACAGGGAGTATATATTCCTTCATTCGCCCTCCCAGACTTTTTTTTCTCCTTGTACCTCCCAACTTTCTTTAACATACCAGACTTCACTCCTTCAAGTCTCTCAGTCATTCCTTACTACGCTTCCGCGAAGCGTGCCAATCACTACCTTGCCGTCATTTACAGTCATTCATTCATATCAATCCACCGCTAGAAATTCCTTGCGCAAGCATCTGTCGATTACAACCTTAAATCACGAAAATGGTCTCCTTCAACGCTCTTTTCGTTGCTGCCGCATTGGCTAGCTCTGTCATCGGTGCTCCCGTCCAAGGAGCCAATGGAGGCAAGCGTGGTATGGCCTACAACGATCCTCAGGCCGTTGCTGCCTTCAAGGGAACTCGTGCCTCCGCCTGGGCCTACAACTGGGGCTCCAACTCCAACAACATTGGTAACGGCATCGACTATGCCCCCATGCTCTGGGGACAAAAGTTCTTCAACGACTGGACGAAATCCACCCCTTCGATCCTCTCCACTGGCTGCAAATATGTCCTCAGCTTCAACGAGCCTGATATCCCCTCCCAGGCAAACATGTCTCCTCAGGATGCTATCCAGGCACACAAGCAATACATGAAACCCTTTGTTGGAAAAGCCTCTATCGGTTCCCCTGCAGTCTCTAACGGTGGTGGCGAGATGGGTCTCAGCTGGCTGGGCAAGTTCCTCGACGGCTGCGCTGGACAATGCAACATTGACTTCCTTAACGTCCACTGGTACGACTCCGCTCAGAACGTCGACGCTTTCAAGAAGCACATCACCGATTCCATCAACTTGGCCCACAAATTCAACATCGACAAGGTCTGGCTCACTGAATTCCGCGGAGACGGTGACGAGAACTCTCAGGTTCAGTTCTTGCACCAAGTTCTTCCATGGCTTGACAACAACCCTGGTGTTGCCCGTTACTCCTACTTCATGGCCGACGACCTCGTTAAGGGTGGCCAACTCACTTCTGTCGGCCAGGCCTACGCTTCTTAAAAGATTTTGAACTGGCTTTTTTGTTCATATTTGGAAAGGAGTTTTGTATCTAGTTGTCAATTTTGCTCTTTCTTGCCTGACCAATAAAAATTGTTTGGGCATTCACTCGTTCATGACATTTTGGCGTTTTGGTTAAAATATGTATCTAAGCTGGATCGTTTGATACGACAACTTGGTACAGAAATACAGTACATACCTACGAATGTTTCTACCATTCGTCTCTTCAGCTTCCGCGGAGCCAATGAAAGCACCCCTGGCCATCAATTGATGGTTAGGATGCAGAGAACTCGTATTTTTATATTTTTCAGATATATATCGTGAATGGCTGCGGTCTATCTTGGCTAACTAGTTGGCCTCTTAGCCGGTTGTTTATTAAATGTTCTCGGCCCTGGGGTTACAGGGGTGAGGCCTGGGCTGTGGGCGCAAGACGTCCTTGTTTCTCCTGAAAACCCACTTTTTGAAGGGTCCTTGCTGTTGTTAAGTTTAACTTTCGATGTCCTTCTCACCTCAGCAAGCAGGGCATACCAACTAATCCCGTCTCTCTGCGTCAACCCAAGACTGCGCTGGAGGGTCAAAGAGGGAGGCTAGCCGAGACATCCGGATTGCCAATACGGTCGACAAAGCCCGTTACTTGGACCTGGCTGAACACATCCACTTGCTCGTGATTCTGAAGGCGCGACGCAGTTTGGATCATGATTTCTTTGGTGCCGTGCTATTAGTTAAGCCACAGAGCTGGAGTGTTCTCCGTACCAGGTATGGAGTCCCTCGCTTCACTGAATGCAAGTGACTGTTTCTGACCAGGGTTGGATAACGGCCCTAGCAAACGAATGGCCAACTTGCAAAGCTGGTGGTTATTATATAGGTCAACTATCAATATCGACAATAACAGGGGCAGCATAGCGACCAGACAGCTTGCAAAGCAAAAGATAAGTCCCAACCGCGCCACAGACCACGACTGAAACCGACAGAGAGAGAGAGGCCCATTCGCTGAGTCGTTGAAGACCAGTAGATGGTACCAAAGGTCCCTAGATACCCCCACATTTTTAGTATCCGGCGTTTGCATAGTTGTCTCGTTATTATCGCCTTCATCAGCTTTGTCGGAATTACTGCTGGACAGCGGATCAGTACCTTCTCCCCAAAGACTCAGCTTCCAGCTCATAAATGTCCCGGACAAATCATTCATCATAGTATCTTTTACCACTATCGTCCAGTTGCCAATGCCGGTTTCACCCCTGGGAACGGTTAATGTTACCTAGCCCTGCTCCACGACGCTGAATGCGTACTCTGAAAGCAACATACCAATGTGCAACAGACATAAACGCCCAGCCCCCATAGCCCGAGTCTCATTACCATTACGTCGAGTGGTGCTTAAATTCGGGGCTATGCAACTCGATACTAAGATCACCTTGGCGAGTATGGTTGATGTTAGTGGTAATGGTGACATGCTCTAGTCTTTCAAATGCAGATACTATCGGTGGTTTCACTTCAAAAATACTGGAGAGACCTTTTGCCCCTTGTGGAATATTCTTGTTTACTCTCACCCATGGAGAGTGTACGATGTCTGGGGCTTTACCAGTTTCCAGCTCCTAGCCGTCTAGACCAAACTGTAGGAGTCGACCTTGCCATGCCCGTAGTTGTGGCTAAACGGTTTCCTAAGCTTCGTCATCTGCCAGTCATCTTCTTCCTCGTTGACGGGTACTGCCATTGCATACAGAAGATACTGAATATCTCGCCATGTGAGCTCCAATCTTACACTTAGAGCAAGAGCAATGGCGCCGGCAACCAACGGCGCAGCTGCGGACGTGCCCCCATGGCCAGCAACACAGTTTTGGACTCCGACATCAGTCGTATAGATACTATCTGCTCCCTCACTTTGGTAGCCAGCGCTCGCGTATGCAACAACAGATAAAGCAGAACATGGTTCGGATTATTCTGGATGGTTCCCTTCCCGATCGATAGCGCCGACTGCAATCGTATGAATGCTATTTGCGTAGCCGTCGAAATTATAGTCATCATCGAGATATCCCCCATTACCAACAGAAACAACGAATATCGAACCCTTACCCTGCCTGCCATTTGTCACGCCGTTTTCTAGGGCACGCTTAACCAGTGTTCCTGATCCTCCAATTACCCTGCCATTGTCAGGAGAACCCCATGAGCAAGAGTAGATATCATTCGATTGATATTGATAATTGATGGCAGCAGCCTCGTCACTTTCATCTATTTGCCCAGACAACAGACGAATCCCTGATATCTTTCCATCGTATGCCATTCCAAGCCCACAAATTCCATTTATTCCTGGAGCGATCTCCCCTACGCATCGGGTTCCATGAGTCTGGTTTACATGTTTTGGGTCAGGCTCCTTTGAATTCTCGACAAAATTATAGGACCCAGCAGGGAAATAGTTTTTCTTCAGATCGTTGCTGTGGAAGTCCAAGCCATCGTCGATAACGGCAGTGACAGTCCCTTTTCCAGTCACCCCTTCTAACCAAGCGCCAGTAACGTTCATGTCCTGCGTAAGCTGAACTGTATTGAACAAGTGCCACTGTGAGTTGAACAAAGGATCGGTGATTCCCAGCGTCGACGAGATCCTACTTCGGGTCTGAACCGCAGCCGCATCCTCAACCCAGCCTGTAATATTTAGATGCGCCACTCGCGGTCGATGGATCCGTTTATGCCGTAGCTGGGCCCCTGGGGTTAAAATTTGGGACCAAAGCACACCATTGATACAGTTGATGTGACCAAATGGCCCCGAAATTGCCGGCAGACAAGCGCCGGCTTGCCCAGTTTTTGACTTCGCCACAGAAAAATTATGATGGTCCGTCAATTCTCCGATTTGGCCTTCGTACCGTGCTCCGAGATGGGTTGCAACTTTTTCGGGAGACACGATGGACAAGTTGAGTTGTACGGCAAAGAAATCATGAGTTTGATGAGTTCTTGGGTATTCATCTGTTACTGCCAATGTACCAAGTGTACATGCTGCTAGGATGGATAACCATCGCTCGGAGATCATTCTTCTAATGAAATGTTGAACAGCTTGGGCACGGCTTTAGGTGTCTAAACAGTTTTCGCGGCGATTTCAACCACATCATCTATTCTCACCCTAATTATTCTTCCGTGCGGAGGTCCATGGCAATGGATGCATACCCAATAACCCCGAATGACCAGTTTGATGCTGAACGGAGAAAGCCCAGATAATGCCCATGTTCACAGCTTAGGGTAGCCAATCATTTGCCAATATTGTTACTCGCATCCGAACCGCCCGGCTACATGATGCGGATATCCAGCCCATCATTTTGATAATATCCCCCTTATTCTCGTACCCGCTGCCGGCTCACCGCATTCCTATCTCTGACGTTTTTTAAGATAACAATCGATGCTGGGGTACAGGATATGCTGCGAACACCCGAGTCAAAGCGGGGCGGGCGTTGACAATAGATCTGGCAGAATGGTTTTGAGAGGACAACTCCATAAGTTTATGTATATGCTTTGCATTTTACTAGAGATTGTCAAGGGGGTACTAATAGGAATTATCAATCCAATTATAACGAGTGAAGTCACCGCTGTTACTGGGCACCGCATTCATCAACGCAACCAGCCGAAGTTCAAACCTCCACTTTGATCACTCCGTATGGCACTTCAAGTCACTTCAATACCCTTGAAAAACACAGTTAGCCGCTACCAGCTGCTCTCTAGATAATTAATGGAGTACGCACCAATTCGTGGAGCAACTAGGTCGACCCCTTCGGCGCTAGTGACCTGAGTTGGATTCAAGGCAAGCTCGGGGTATGACGGTGCCCTCTTTTCTATAGAGCATCAGTCAAATGCTCAAACAGTAGGTAAAACAAATACTAACCGCCAGTAATAGGGGCAGCGATGGCAACGCTTGCCAGTGCACAGGCAACGACTAGAGAAAGCTTCATACTGGCGGTTGGTTAGAACTTCGGATGTGAGCAGAATAACTTATTATATGTTCTCAAGTATGAGTAATTGCGGATCGAAAGCACTTTAGATTTAGGTGATAGCTATCGAGGGATGTTGTTATAGTTATCATATTTCTACTGGTACGCTGTCTTCAATGCTCTGCCAATTCAAGTTACATCTATTAACTCTCGCATCAAACCCCTGTCACACGTCTTCCAAGTCAACATCACATGCTAATAGTACTTCTCCTATGTTTTCCATAGGGTTCAATTGGACGTCGGGTAACTACCATGGGCATTGAACTTTCAATCCGTATTTGTCCTCATCTATCTATTCATTGACACATGACGGTAGAATATCAATTACATGCCGTAATCCCTGCTATAAAGCAAGCTAGATTTTCAACGTGTCTACATAATTATGCATCTGCATCTTTATACCCTGGCTAGAAACACCTCATTCTAGGATTATGGTCTTTAATGTGCCGTCGGTTATCTGAATATGGGATATGACAGCACCATATGCAGGCGATAGTATCTGAGGTCGGTATCCATGGTGTCATTCATCCCCTGCCGAAAAGAAGAGGCAGTAGGAATCATGCCTTCACGCTCCGCTGCAGGTATGCACTAATTATTTGCGAGGCTGCAATGCAACCTCACAGTAACCCGCACGCGAGAGAGATATATCCGACGTTCGTCATTCTCAGTATTTTATTGCCTTTGTGTAGATATGAGATTGAACAACCTAGGAACTCAAAGAACCGTTTGACACAAAAATTATTTCTTCAATATTTTATCTCCATCATTGAGCAGACCTTTGTGAATATGTTTAGCTTTAAATGGATGTCTGCAAAAATACCCTATTTGAATCGAGGGGAAGAGTATACGTCTCTTCGGAATGGAACTTCTTCACCTAGTGATGAGTGCGAAGTTGAAGACAAGATTCCATTATATTTAGGGACAATTCCACCCAACGCAAAAATCTGGTCGGCTCTGGAGATTTTCTGTTATATTACTTCTTCTTGTCACAAATGTGACTACATTTGCCGCTCTCTTTTTCACACGACATCTTACTAGTCAAGTCGAGGCAGCTGAGCCGGTTCATACGCCAAATTCATGGGGTATGCTCTCGAACAAGGCCAGGAAACCTGACCAGACCCATACGTTTGTTGCTCAAACTAATCTCTCTGAAAAGCACGTATTGACACTCTACCGTCCAAACTCACCCGCTTTAACTGGTGGACCGAGTACAGTGATAAGAATTTCACAGAAAACGATGCTGTTTGGGATTCAATGAATACAGCCCACGGGCTTCATTGCTGTGGACCGCAAATGGGCCAAGGAGCGACACTGGCCTGACAGTATGCATTTACCTTCAGATGACAGCAAAAACGTTTACCTTCTGGAAGCATACCATCTTCTACATTGCGTTGTGAGGCTACATCTACGCCCCTAAAATCATTGAAATTCACAGCTGACTCAATTTCAGGCTGTTAGACGCCGGACTTTCTGGGAAGCTGTCAACCGAGCTGATGAATATACGTTCAATCCGCCACACTCTGCCCACTGTATCGATACCTTACGCCAATATGTCATTTGTAAAGCTGATTCTACACCAACGTATCTATACGGTGACGACACCGCAGGGGACGAGCAGTATCGCAAATGTCAGGACTGGAATTCCCTAAGACAATTTGCTACGGACCACTCTGCCTGCTACATGGATACTCCGCGGGTTGCAGACCCAGACACCTTCCCCTTTGGAGCGCACTTCGGGCATTGCGATGATGGAACTGACGGGGTTGTGGAAGGCGAAAGGAGGGGTAACTGGAAGCATGGAGCCGTATGGGACGGCCCAGATGCATAATGTATGCATATACTCCGTATAATTTTACTGAATACCAACAAAAATGCTGTGTGCAGTAGTAGTAACATTGGGGTTCAGCAAGAAGATAGGGTCAATGTTTGATTAAAAAAAAGAGTTTGCGGGTGGTACCGCCCCGCTTCCGTCCCGTGTTTGTTCCAAGGCGCTGGGATTGCTTGGCGCGCCACTTGATTCAATGAGCTAACTTTGGATGTGCATTTTGAGTGTCATGATGCAAGTTATGCAACACAAACCATGGGCAAATTGTTGGTAAAGCGTTACGCAGTCTAATCGGCCAACCCCTGCACTGTGGAGGTTAGTGAGCTACGCTATATTTGTCTGGTCATATAGCCGGCCAACCCGTACAGCAGGCCCATATATAAACAAGTCATTACATATCAAAGCATTCCAAGCAAGAATCGTGCAGTTGGACAGAATCACAATCAGTCAGTACATCTCGGGCTACCAGGAAAGCTATCAGAATGAATGCCTGGAAACGGATAACCCGGATCAAAAAGTGCGGGGAAACGGTTGCTTGCTAACTCCGTTCCGAATATCCGATAGATAAGATATGCTGTGTTCGAGGGAACACCCCTTTGTCAATCGTCCTCTATGGTTCACCTCTTCAGCGTAAAACAGAATAAACACGGAAAAGAGCACCACTAACACAGAGGTGGAGATCTCTCGCGCATCGCTTTCAGACTTAGAAGATGCTCCCCTCGCACCTGAACTACACAATTTCGCGCCAAGAAGAGCACGGCAGCGATCGAAACTACGATGGCTATCGAACGAGAGCCCAATATGGAAATGGTACTCATTTGTGACGACCGTTTGTACTTTTACATTCATAGGGGTAATGGCATACGTTAAAAGAGATGCTGGCTTAGTTGTGAACCAACGGAGGCTACGATGACAATACCACGATACCCACACCCAGCCGAGGCCTGGAATCAAGGAAATTTAATCACTAGAAGATACTATCGAGATACGCGATATATGACCTTGGATAAATCAATGGACTATCTTTCACAAGATCAAGTTCACATGGCAAGTGGAAATATCAGGCTTCCAGATGGCAAGGGAAACATTACGTTAAAGAGTATTAGCATGTAAGTCGTGCTATTTTGTTCTGCTCCCTCTAGTTATATATATTAACCCGCACGCAGGTACCATCAGTTGCATTGTCTCGCTAAGATGCGTCTTACTTTGCAACAAGCTCGAGAAGGGGTGGATATTGGAGTTGGCTGGAGAGACGATGCACACTGGCCTCATTGCTTTGACTATTTACATTCGGTATGGAACCCATCACACGTTAAAAATTATAATTTAAGGTACACACAATACTTACTTATATAGTCTATTTTGTGTTTTGCGGATGGAACGCTAGAGAGTGTTAGCCTGCAGCCAGGCCCTACTGTGGGAACGGCTGTCAGGGTAATTGACGCCAGCCTAGAGACCAGACATTGTAGAGACTCGAAGCCGCTAGAAGAGCTAGTACGCCATTATGGGCCCAACTCCCACTATGGCGAGTCGGGAGATCTTTTTGAGGTCCCTGATGGATCGTAACAGTCTGGTCCTCGTTGTGGGATGACCATTTAATCCGGTCAATAATTCATTCATTCTTAAGTAACTAGCTAAGTCTGTTTCAATGCTACTGAGTAAACGTGGTTCCGATCTATCCAGCCTGGAGCAGGGCTCTTCTAGTCAGCTTGTTAAACCAACTCCTAAGTTAGTAGCCAACAATATAACCTTTACTTAACATTCTATCCCCTGTTTAATATCAATGAGTCATTGTGAGAAGAGTTTTACCGAGCGGGGAAAGTCTCCTCTCATAGTAATTATTAGAGCATAGCTTTTCAGGATATCAACGACTCCGAGCTGCCTATAGTCAGCAATAAGTTATGTTTAACTACTGAAATAGATCATTTTCCATTCACAGTGTCTAAATCTCGGATCGTCCAGCTTGCCCAGCTTATCAGCTCTGGAATAACCGTCATAGATACACATCTTGGTGACAATGGTCTTTCCACGCCATCGTTCAATCCAGACAGTCCTGTTCAGGTGGTCACACAAGAAGATATGGTGAGAGTAAAGTACGAAGTGCTTGGGGCCACCATCGAACTTCGGCAGCTTCTTGAAGGGCCTATGAAACTTCTTCCAGAGGTTAGTATATTCGATTATCTCTTCAGAACACGATTCCTCTCGATATTAGAGCTAAATCCAATCTACAGTCAAATTTCGCACCCTTGGCTGCTGTCTATAACTTCGACATTGCTTCAAAAGTCCCTATTGACGTAACAATCTCCTTTGCTGATCTATTCTCGAACGTGATGTCAAACGTATCGTTCGCTACACGGCTGTACATCACCGCGTCTTTTCAGAACCTCAGAAGGGCTATGTAGCGCACACAGCAGCGTCAAAAATGCTCGCTGAGAACCAGGTAGCGCGGGACTTGATGGGCCTTACGTTCCAAGAATGCTGGCCAGCGCATAGTCGGGCCGTCGAGGCCATGGCACACAAGAGCGAGGATGCCGGCGTTTCCGGCTACGCCCTAGCCAATAACTTCGCTAATTCTTCTATGACTACCTTTGATTTTCTCTCTAAGAATGCGGACCGCGCTCAGCGGTTTGCTCGTGCAATGGGCTCAACTTCAGCGGGTAGTCTGGCTGCGCTGAGCAACTATTTTGATTGGGCTAATGTGCCTCAAGGGGGTAAAGTTGTCCATTGGGGGTTCTCGAGGCCATATTAGCACCTATCTCGCGCGAAAATATCAACATCTCCTGTTCGTGGTTCAGAACCTGCCAAATGTAATTGAAGGTGCTGCAGCTGGGAATTGGCAAGATGTGGAGGACAGAATCTAGTTCATGCCACACGACATGTTCTCCGAACAGCCAGTCAAGGATGTAGATGTCTACTTTCTGCGGTTCGTCCTTCATGACTGGTAGGATTCGCTTTGTGTTAAAATACTACGGAATATAGTCCCATCTCTGAAGAAGGGGGCCATGATCGTCATCCAGGACCACCTTCTACTAGATCCAGGTACCATGACGTTATTGCAGGAAATGCAAGTTCGGTAAGCATTTTGTTCCCCCTTTCTGTCGCGAGAATAGTCCTAATTCGATGCCTTAGGTCTATGGATGCTATAATGCTTTCTCTGTTCAACTCTAGAGAGCGTGATGAGGACGACTGGAGACAGCTTTTTTTAAATGCAAGCACTGGATTTACGTTCATAACGATCAAACGGATTCCTGAAAGTCCGACGACCGCTATGATTACTGCTGAATGGTCAGGTAATGGCCCTATCGCAGGGTAGATAAAAGTTTATTATCAAGATGCAGAGATTTTGTATGGAGTAGTTATTGTCTACTATTTTTGACCTTCTCCGTGAGGCTATAATCAACGGAGAAGCGTCATCTCATCCGGTTTTGTGTGGATTATGCACGGTGGTATACACTGTGCGCAAGGTAGTACCTATAAATAAACGGCCAGGCTGTCAGCAATTACTTGCTCAGCCCGGGGGGCCCCTGACTCTTGCAGATCATAAGCCTGTTCTAACTAACTAGTCATGATTTATATAACGCAGAGTAGTGAGGTAACTTTTTTCCTCGTTAAACAGCCTGAAAGGAATGTATGAGAACTTCGCCCCCTTGCTAGGAGTAGAATTGAGCCGCATCCATGAAGACAAGGGATTTGAAAAGAAGCCTCGCTGTGTATAATTTTATATTTCATTCAGCCCCCTAAGGCTAGACCAATTAATAACAATGTTAAACCAAGACTGAACCGTAATTCCAGGTTATTGGAAAATGAATATATGAATAAAGAGAAATCTCATCTTTTCTATTCATAACTTTTCAAGTAACTGCGAAATTAACCATTAATCATAACCGTTAGGCATAGTGCAATGAAAAATAAGAACAAAGATATAACAAATGAAAAACATGATACAATCTGATGATGCAACGGGGCGCGTCAAAGTAAAAAGAACAGGTAGCTAGGAGATGGAGCCTGAAAAGCCAGCTGACAGGCCAAGGGAGTGGTATGAAAGTAGGTTGACTTAAGACCCAGATTTATTTAATGCTGCGTAATGCAGGGAAATACGTTGTGCTGATATCATTTTGCCGAGTTAGGCAGATTTCAATGGTAACCACTATATCCGTATGTCGCAAGTGCGTTTTGGCCTTGTAGTGGCATGCCTGTCACGCTGTAGCCCCATTGATCTCTGTGAGAGAAACCGCCGAGATCACCATCGCTAGGTGCTGTTGAGCTTGGTGATGTGGGATATGCCATCCACATGTCTTCGGTAGTATTGCTTGAGATACCGGCATCCATGTGGGGTATCTGAATAGCGTTGGCTTCGTACTGTGGTCCGAGGCTCGAAGTATAACATGGCGCGTCGTATTCAGTCAGTGATACCTCCTCTTGTTTCAGGAATCCAGCGTATGGACGGGCAATTGGGTCGGGCGTCGTGACCCCTTTTCCAACAAACCCATAGTCCGTGGCTGGTGACATAGTGGGCTTGAACTCAAGTTCTCCATAAAACGAGTCCATAAAGTAATCATCTGGTTCTGGTTTAATATAGGTCTCAGCCTCGCAGTGAGTTTTGCGAGATTTTTTTGACCCAGTATGGCTACTGGGGGTTCTTAGTGTGCTCATTGAGGTTGAATGATAGCTCGAAGTGATATCCATTACGTTCTGGGTCCTCTTTCCAACAGCCGCAAGATTCCTTTCATGGCGGCGCATAAGAATTGAATATCTATATTGAAGTTAGTTATGATATAATAAATTCGATCTAGGGAATGATAATGTATTGGCACTTACTGGTTCTTCAGGGCATTTGGAGATCGCAGAGGGAAGTATTGGTTACGGATATCCAGCCAACGACGGCCGTGTTGCTGCACTGCGCAGAGTAGACGTTCATTCTGGAATACCTTATATATCAGCATAGTGTTTTCCATTACAGTTGGTGTATAGTTGTCGTACCTCCTCTGCTGTCCACTCAGAGCGATCAAGGGTAGGATCCAGGAAATGCTGCCACCGTTTTGCACATTCTAACACTTAGTTAGAGTCTGATACGTTCCCCTGTGAATGCTATCAGGATAAAACATACGGTCTGCAGTGCGTTGGGGGACATGCTGTGCAACACGCATCCATCTGTGACTTCCTTTGAGTTCTTGTCCAACAAATGTAATGTTCTTCAGTTGAATTCTGATACTTACGACTTGCCCTCGATCCGCACAGCATCTCTCAGGTAGGAATCTTCTTCGGGTGACCAAGCACCTTTTCGCAGGCCCCCGCTGAGGACATTGAACCATCGTTTCCGGCAGTCTTTGTTCGACCGGCCAGGGAGGGCGGCGGCAATCTTTTGCCAATCGGTAGCTGCGCTAGGAAGGTCATCTAGTAAATATATAACAATATCAGCCACGGAAGATTGAAAAAGAGGGAAGATAGGTGGGACATACAGGTCTGTTGCTCGTAGAGTTTCTGGATGAGGATTGAGTCCTCTTCCTGAGTCCATCGGTTAATTCGACGAACAGTCTCCATTGTAAGAAAAGTAGATGGAAATGAGATAGTGTGACTGGCTTTTCCGAAGTAAACTTTGATGGGTAGAAGGTTGGTCGATCGGAAGTATTGAAATCCACCGAAACTCTCTGGACTTTATGCTTTATATATCTTGCCAGAAACCTCGAGAATGCAGAAGTCAATCGTTGTCCAAAACACCCTTCAAGATTCACAATTAGCTGCACTATCCCCAGCTGCAGATCTGCAGGGTGTTTCTGCTTACCAAGAGGGGCCGATTCTTTTCCCCTTGCCAGACAGGCAGATGCCCCATTCCACAGAGGTAGCATCGCATGACACATAATTGAAGCCCCCATTATCCGGTAAATGTGGCAGCGTAGGTAACTTAACCAAATGTACGTTACTCCGGCGCCTCTTCGGACTTAGCGCCCTGGCTGGATATTGCATGTCGATGGCTACGCCTTCACATCCTATGAGAGAAACGAGCATCTCAGAATGCACCGTGTTCGACAGGCTGATTTCACACAAAGTGTGGTAGCTGTGGATCCCACTGGGGCGGCGCGGGTGTATAGTTAACTATAGCATACCGAATGCACATAGTCGCAGGGGTCAATTGAGTGCAGGTTGTCGCACAGCCCACAGCCTGGGGATAGACCAAGCATTGTAGGGACCCCGGTGGGCTGGAAAGTTACCGATGTAACGGTCGTGGCAGTCTCTAACCATGGGCAGCCGCAGGTGAGAACCCTTCTTCTGTTTCGAAATCTCATACGGAGTACGCCTCTGTATTTTTGTAGCTCCTTCGCTGTTCCCCTTGTGGCACATTTCAATGAAAATATTGCTCACATATAAGTAATCATGACTGTCAAACACGAGAAGAGGGACGCCAACACGTCAACTAAATGCAGAGTTAGAAGCTATCGACCGAGGGCTTCTGCTGCTCGCACGTTGAGCATCCAATCGGCATATCCTATGGCTTTTCCCATTGCTGAGAAACAATAGGCTCATGCTGTCAAGACCCCGAACTAGTAGCTCGAAGGCACAGACATGGATTGTGCCTAAGTACATGCTAGCCTGTGAAAGGCTCAGCTTTCTCATGCCCCGGCCAGTCTGATTTTCGTCTGCCGTCTCTCGGTGATCAAGAGCAATGTCTCCCCCCTCCCCCATAATAAACCCCTGGCTTGTTTCTTGGTAAAAACATTCATGGCGCCAAGGACTTTGCGCAATTAGTAACTGCGCTTAATATAGGGGGCTAATTCCAGGTTAGTCCCCTGGACTTAACCCCCCATAAACTCATCACCATGCATGGAATGATGATGATGTGACTGCTATAAATATCCACACGCAAGATCCAGTACCCGGATATATACTCCGTCTAGGTGAGAGAAAGAGAGCGATAGAAAAATGAGTTCTGTGTTAAGGAGGGCGTGGCTACCCCCTTGGCTGCTGCAACGCCTCGAACCGATATTCTGAACACCACGCATGTCGAAATGCTAATCATGTATGCAGGTTAGTCACAGGGTGTCGCAAGCCTGACAATTGATAAAAAGCTGGGCAGTCTAAACAGGCTGCAGCAGGCAGAAAGGAGAGCCTCGTTCACTGGCTAGGTAAATATATGCGAGCTCGACATATTGTTGCTCGCTGCTGTGTGGCCGCCCACCAATCTGTTTCGCCGTCATACAGTGTAATCCCGACACCCAGGGTGCCCGGCTACACAGTTGGACAAGAATGCATGGATCGGAACTGCTGAGAAGGAAAATGTGTTCTCTTCATCCACCAACTACGCCGCAGTAACAGCAGCAGCCGTAGTGCTCCGTAGTCACTGGATAGTTGCCCTATAGTTGCTGCGTATTGGAGGGCAAGGAGTAATGGCCAACCTCCCGCTATCACAAGCGCATAGCGCCGTTAAGGACCCAGAAACGGGAGTTGAAGTGTTTTCCGTTTCCGGTCCAGCTATCTTCTCAAGCGAAATTTCCAGGGCATCCCTCGCCCTCGCCCCTCCTCTGGCAGTGCAGGGGGGAACGAAAGTCCCCACGCATACTCCATTTCTGCCAACGAGCCATCGAATGAGCAGCGCGATATGCAACAGTCATTTTGGAGACTTGGGGCCCACGAATAACTGCTCGAGCTATGCATCGCATCCCAGCAAAGCGCGGCCTTGCTAACCGTAACTATTCTATGCAGCCGACATGGCGTGGGTTCTCTCCCTCGAGCTTTTCATGCAGCCCGCGGGCGAATAGGAGCGAGCAAATGCAGCGATACGAATCCATTCTTGCTGCCTCCAGTCTCTGCCGCCCTCAACCGAGGGCCTCGATCCGCAGACGAGTCCTTTTTTCTTCTTGTGATAATACTGGCTGGCAATTATGAGGCTGAGTGGCAGGGTAGAAGCCCTCTGGAGTAGCACCGGCAAGAGTCATAGCAGCACCGGCGGCACAAACACAGCCTGAGGGGGCCATCTGGGCCGTGTGGAAGGATGAAACACGCCATGGCCGTGCCAGTCCGTTAGTCAACATAAGCCCCGAGCAGGCAGCAGGAGAGCCAGGCGCATCATGTCGAGATTTACGAGCTGAAGGCGATGGCCAGCAGAGGACGATATTGAAGTTGGTCAAGGCGAAGTTGTTTTGAGTTTTTGCGTCTCGCGGGTAACTAGTTGAACTAACAAACTTAACTTTCTTTGAGCACGAACGTGCGGAAAGTCTATACGCGCGATTGTTTATTGTTACATACATCAGAGCATAAAGACGAAGGTCCCAGGAGCTAAGTAAAGGAGAACAAATAACCAGTGGACTAGGGAGTCTACTGAGGTGCAGAGAGTCCGGTCTGACGATGGCTCAATATGATACTACGGATAAGGCTACATACTATGATGGCCATAGTTGGAGAAGGCGAACAGGCAAGAATAACACAGTAGTCTCTGGATGTAACAACAGCCCATCATGATAAACATCTTCCGAGACAGAGACATAATGAAAAGAGAGGGACACGCGCGGGTGTTACTCAGAACAACACATGACTTGCCCTATCAAAGCCGCAGGGTCTAATTAGTAGATCAGTTACTCATGGTATTTGGTTAGGTAACTGACAGGTTGGATGAATAAGTCAATGGCGGAACGGAGGATTAAGCAGTGATAAGGTTGACGGGCCAAACCCACGTAAGCAGCTCGAGCAGCATCTACTGCACCTGTTGCTCCTGAGAAGGCAGCTTTTGGCCCCCAGGTACAAGACGCTGAAACACAGCCTTGGGGTCATACTTGCGCTGGACTCGCCTGAGCCGATCCACATTATTTGGGCCATAGCTGGCGATGGCAGCTTGGTTGTAGCCACAGTATGTGAGCATGCTGTGCAAATAATCTAATATTAGTAAACTTTCGTCATGTACCATGCATAATATAGTAGCTGTCAGGGACGGGCCCGGGTTATATATGGTATGGTGGGTAGAGCCAGCAAGCTGGAGGGGCTAGGTAGGATGGGGCATACATATATGGATATAGCACCCCTCTTTCCTTAGCTAGCTCGATCATTGACTGAACAAACTTATCGTGCTCTGCGAAGATATGTTCTTTATATTGCGGGTCTTCGAAAGTTATCCCAAAGAAGAGGACTAAGCAGAGATACAAGTTAGATTGTTCACACTAAGCGGGTTACATATCTCCAACTCACCACCTAAAGTACTATTTCCAGCACCTTCCAGGCCAAGTGCATTCCCTCCCTTAAGCAGACCTTGGTGGACTTGTCGTGGGGTGATAGGCATGTTAAGATGGGCTCCTAGAAAACCGGGGACGTCTTGGAACCCCTGAAGCCACTCGCGAAACTTGTAAAGCACGTCTTTGTAAAACTTTTTATCTGCGTAGACAGTGAATGCTCGCTGCTCTTGTCTAAATCACGCGCAATTTTAGCATTCTCTTCGAATATATTAGGTATACTTGACCTACATCAGTCCATCGCCGAAGCCTTCGTTTAGATATATAGACAAGTTTTCATAAGTTCGAGGTGCAAGTGTGGAAAAAGTATGAGGGACGTCCAACCACGGCTTCATAATCAGGGGTAGCTCTTCCACATTGTCGTTATATATCACAGGGGTAAGATTGTAGGTGTCGTTCGTGGACCCGTTATACACCCACTGAGGCATAGCATGAGTAAGGAGGCCTTCCACGGCCTGGTGAGTATGATAATCATATACCAGGTCATCTACTGTGTCAAGAGATGATTCAGGGTAATGAATGAGGCCACCGTATGTAGGTCCTGGAATGGCAACTGTGTTGAAATCAAAATGAGTGACGACACCAAAGTTGTTGCTCCCGCCCTTGAGGGCCCAGAAGAGGTCTTCGTTCTCATTTAGATTGGCATTAACCACTTT
>OJKM01000040.1_pt1 | contig 16712 bp, 13 predicted proteins | sample 1596631 | NCBI WGS metagenome assembly OJKM01 (sample SAMEA3904683, study PRJEB24821) | metagenome | biome: Builtin; feature: hospital; material: surface | place: USA | collected 2013-06-06 | reverse complement strand
TTTTTTTTTTTTTTTTTTTTTTTTTTTTGTTCCCTTGTAACCCACGGCCTTGCGTTGCAGCATGGGGGTTTGGAACTGCTCGTCAGCGAACTAAGTATAGAAGGTAAGAGATTGACCGTTTATAATTAACTACATATATTATTAGCATATATAGGTCGGAACCAGACTTGTCAGCTCGCATAGGGATGTACGTACATATTATGTGCATATGTCTATGTATAGTTATATTAATTAGTTATTAATTATAGGGGTAAGCGATGCACACTGTTGATCGCGGGTTAAGTGCGGTGCATCATCGTATACTCAGCTAATAGCACAGTTGATATTACTGCTCTTTGCACCTCTGGGCTGAAAGATAGAGAGCTGAGCAGGTCGCTTAATCTCAAGTCACCTTTGCGCGCCCGCCCCTTTTTTCTTCCACCCGCCTACGATTATCGTGTAGAGGAGCTTTGCTCATGCATCATGCTCTTCCTCCTCTATCCCAACGTTGTACCATCCGGTCGATCGCATTTATGTATGACTAGCGCTGTGTGACGAGCCTGTCTTCCCCGGAGAAGTATGGCCTGTAGCTTCCGGCATCCCCTTTGCACTACCACCCATTAACTCTAGAGAGCTAGAATGGACAACATGAACCGTCTCTTGCTCGCCCCCCCCCCATCTCCCTCCGTCCAGCATCCAACTGAAACATCAATTGCCGGCCGGCAATAACATATAACCCATAAGAGATAGGCGGCATCTCGTATATGTATGGTTCCTTCTCATGTATTATGTATATGTAGTGACTCCCCCACCCCATTTTTGGCTTGCGTCGCCTAGCTCAGCAACGTCCCAACATATTCGGCCTTTCTTCCAAATCCAAACCACCCTGAGTAACCAGCTAGGCCTTCCCACTGCACCAGGAACCGGTCGACGAGAGGGAAAAGGATCTTTCCCGACAAACTCACGGTAGTCACGCGAGCCCAGGACTCGATAAATATCGTCCGTAGATATCGTCTGGTTCCACGGCGTTGATCTCGAGGCCCGGAGTGGGAACGGGACTCGGGGCCAGAGTAGGTACTAGCCTTGGACGTGGAAGAGATATCTGATCTGGCCTGGGGCAGGATGCGGCATACCAGCGGGTCGAACAGGCGGAGAAGTCGGGCGGCCACGACCACGCAGACTCCCGTGCCAGGCCCGTTGGTAAGAATGATGTCAGGATATCCGGGGCAAGGGGAGCTTGAAGAACTTGATTGAGCGGTGAGGATGAGTTGATCGGGATGTCTGCCCATAAGCATCAGCATGCAGAATCCGAAGCATTGCAGCGTAGTCAACGGCGCAGTCAGGAAAGATTGATGGACCCTCCTTGCGCGAGGGACAGTAATGATGGTATAGTTGCTGCTTTTACTCTCATCCTGGCTCGTTTCTCCACTGGTTTCAAGGTTTTTCTCATACTCGACGGCTTTCCTCGCGCTGAAGGCGTCTCCAGAGCTCACGATGTACGTACGTCTGATATACACCGCTGGGTCAAGCTCTGCATGTCTGAGCATGGAGAGCATCTCCTCCGTATGTCCTCCGCTGCCTAGGACAACCAGAAGATGGACTGGATGGTATGGCTGTCTCGCTTGTGCCTGGATATCTGTCTTGCCCGGCCAGAACATTGCCAACTATCCACAGGTTAGCCCATGTATTCGGCCTAGAAGAGGTTTCAACCGTACCGTAATCAAACAGATAAAGGCCAGCAAGGCCACGGCACCTGTGAGAACCGGATACTCCATGGCCAAAAGCAGCGTTCACCGGGGTATCGATGGCATCAATCTATCAATAACCGCCTGTCAATTGTTTGATGCAGCCTTTTATCCGTCGGCTGCGTGTCTCATCTCCTGGCAGCTAGCAGGCAGTTAACGTCCGACTACAATTCACGACCGGCGTCTCCTCCCTTCCAGCATCTTCAGCCTCCTGCCCGGTCCTGCTGGCTATTGTCTATTGTCCGCTGTTGAGTGCTGGTTGTTATTGACTGCCGAAGTGTTGTTGTTGCTCCGTCGGCGATTAACGAGCTAGCGCGCCTTAAAGCCGCCAACCGCCCCGAAAAGCGAAAAGAAAAGTTGACGATAACCCAAAAAAATAACTACTTAACGCCTAAATAATCATAATCATAATAACCAAAATAATAACAACCGCCTTCTATCACTCCACGACCCGGGCCTTGCTTGCTTGCTTCATGTAGGCCGCGATGGCTCCCTTCTTCCAAAAGCGACTGCGATGCTTCTACTGCGGCGGAAACTCTAGGCAGATATACAAGAACGCCGTCCGGCGGTGGAAATGCGAGAGCTGTCAGGCTGTCAACTATCTAGACGAAGTACGTTGCCCATCGAAACAGCTTGTATCTACACCTATACTAACGGCGGCAATGGGTAGAATGGCGAAATAACCGATCCCCCGGTCGCTGAAGTGTCGACAGAGAAGCGGTTCCATCGGTACGCTGCTCCCGTCTCGCCGTCAATATCATCGCTATCGCAATCCTTCGAGGAGCAGCCTGAGCAACCAAGCGCAGCCGACTCTGCCATCTTCTGCTCTACCTGCCAGAAGAACCAGTATCTCTTCACCCAGACACTGGCTTCGTATCTCCCGGACCCGTCACACCCCGAATATGCGGCCTACGAGAAGTCATATCCGTCTTATAAACGGAGCTTGGAGGAGCGCTACCCGCAGGTGTGCGAGAAATGCAAGCCGCGGGTCATCGATCGCATCAGACAAGCCGGATACGCAGCTAAGACAGACCATCTGCGGCGCATGATGGAACGTAGCAAGGGTAAATCAACCCGGAAGCGAAGACAGATGTGGAAGTGGAAGGGCCTGTTGGTGTCTACGGGGGCCTTTTCGTTCTGGTCAAGTGTTGCCGGCCAACTAGTCTGGGACGTCGTCGCCTTTACATCTTCCGCTTACGAACTGCAGGAGGTAGAGGTGGCTTCAATGTCGATGTCCTCTCTCGGAAGCCACTGCGTTTCTAGCTCCATCCAAAAACTTCGCATTCCCGGAGAATGTGCTACGTTTCTTGCACCTTATGCCGGCCTCTCGTTGATTCTCGGCGCATTTGCCCTCTGGTGGAATCCGAAGCTCAGACTGAAAGTTGAAGGCCATCATGGCCGGTTGATTGGGCTACGAGAGTACTATCGTATTCAGATTGTTGCTCTCATGGTCAGGTTCATGGCGTGGGCCGGTTTGCAAGATCCTGCAATCACGGGCCTGCATCCCCAGTTAAACCCGTCGATACATGCTTTTGTGGCTATATTTACCTTGATTGTAAGTCGTGCTGCTTTTCTCAGTTACCAATATCTCAAAATTGTGCTCTCTAATGCTGGATAGACTACCTTTGCATCAACATCTACTATCAAATTCGAGAAGAGACCGCTTGTTGATTGGCATGATCATACCGAGGAATTGTTATCCAGTACAAACAGCAGCGCTGGAACGCAGTTGAAGAGTCCTCCAGAGCCACAAGCCTCTGAGATAGGCAGACAGTCAATTCCTAAGCGATTCCCTATTGCCAGCCTCGCGCCACGCCGTTTGGCTACCCCCGAGCCATACATCCCACCAACTCCTCCACTAGACTCTCGACAGGAAGATGTCGATGCGATGGACTGGACTCCATCCCGGCCGTCTCTGCAAGTCCCGGTTAAACCTACAAGTCAGCAGGCACCAGCACTTTCTTCTTCAGTGCTCTTCCAGGGCCCGCTACCCCAAGTGCCAAAACCACCATCATGGAATCTTCGGAACCCAGTTGCGGGAAAGGTGGAACAGGTCCAGAAAAAACCCAACCCATTCCACCAAGCTCCTGTCTTACAGCCTACACGACCCTCTTTAGAGGAAGATGAGACTGAGACGGAGAATGAGGAAGATCAGAAGCATAAGCCGGCCCGGACTGATGCTGTCTTCGCGGCGCCTAAATTTTTCCCGCCCGGACTAACAGCCGAAACTGGCCTGGAGAACCTGTTTGACCAAGCTTTCTCCATCGCCGATGGACCGAGTGCCCAACAGAACCAGTCTGGTCAAGCTTCTATCAACCAGAAGTCTGCAGCTCCTGGAAACAAGCCAACACATGTCTTGCGATTTACTCTCCTGCTATCCTGTCTGGTCTTGTGGATGAGCACCAAGGTATATACCGAGCCCGCAAAGTCTATTGAGTCAGTGATACTTGGTATATCCTTCCTTGTTGCTGCCTTTTCATTTTTGGAGACCCTGATGAAGCCAATGGTAGTCTGGAATGTGACCGAGATCTTGCTGTCTATGTTTGAATTGGTATCTTGTGTTTACCTGGCTGTAATCCAGGCTCGTCAACTTGACAGCCCCGTAGGCCTGGATAATGCTGGGATATATTTGGTTTCTTTCATGATGGGACATGAAATGTTTGGACTTGGGCCTCTTCTGGCCCCTCACACAAGCCTGGCAGAGCCCAAAAATACTACTAAAGCCGCCGATTCAGAGACAAAGACAGACAAGAAGCCTTCTTCTCCTACGTCATCCGCAGCCGGATCGTTTACTACCTTGAGCATGAGCCAAAACAGCCTCTCTCCAGGCAGCCGGTACGCCGGTAGTCCCCAAGCGAGACGGCCACAGACTGCCAACAACAGGATGAGTCCCTATACCAACTCTCCACCAAGCGTTCTCCCCCAAAGACACCACAATAGCTTTCCTGACTTTGCAACGCGATTGAAGGCCACACCGCAGCCATCATTCACACCTACTACTGCATTCGCAGGCTATACTCCAGCCCCGGCCGCTAGGAGACCAAAGCCAACTCTGTCATTCTCTTCGTCATTTGACTCAGCTTTGCAAGACAGCCCCTTCTCCCCTACCTCTACAGCATCAGACTCTGCCTCGTCAGTTGCATCAGAAGTCCAAACACCCGTTTCCCGGCCTAAATTTTCAAACATAGGCCCTAGCAACCCCAGTCCCTCCATTATCAAATCTCTAAACCTCAATGACGGCCCAGCGCCTCGAGCCACGCCTAATGCACGGTATTCACTGCGTCAGAGGCGTAACTAAAAAATGGTACCAGACAGGCCACTCTTAACGCCTTCTTTCTTCGTCTTCGTTTGTTGAAAAAAGAAATACCATTTAGCTTATGTTACCCTTGATGATCCACATTGACTGGGCTACCCTCGTTCTGTACACACAAATTTAGTACTGCATACCTAGACAGTATATGGCGTTTTGTGGAGATTAGCGTCGTACTGAATTTTGATACCTTGACGTTCCCTTTTTTATTAATGCAATGTATGTGATGATATGAGATATCTCTTCTACCGTTATATTTGGTTTACCCAAATCTAGTCAGGGTAAGAATAGTCTCGAGATATATTCAAAAATAAGATGCCGACATGTCCAGATGTATATGCATTAAGAATCTGAGATCTAGATCTAGCTGACCAAAGAAAATAAGGTAAGCACAGAAGCCGTATATCACAGAATGAGCTACCCTGAATCCTGCCTAATAGCGAAGATATGAGTGAAAGTTCACTTTGCCTATTCGTCCTTATTCTGGACCGGAGAAATCGTTGGCCGTGTTGGTATTGTCTGTGGCAGCGGAGGGAGCAGGTTCTTCGCGGCCTCCCTAGCATTCTGTGCCATAAGAGCATCTATGACGACCAGAGCAGCCATGGCCTCAACGATGGGGACGGCTCTTGGTACGACACAGGGGTCATGTCGTCCCTTTGCTTCGAGAACACCTTCTTCAAAGCTATAAGAAGCGGTTGTCTGGGCCTGTCCAATAGTTGCCGGCGGCTTGAAGGCAACACGGAAGTAGATCGATGCTCCATTAGAGATACCTCCCTGGATACCGCCAGAGTTGTTGGTCTTGGTAGTCAGCTTCTTTCCAGAACCGTTAGTCTCTACCACGAAGGGATCATTGTGAGTTGACCCAGGAACTTCACAGCCCAGGAAACCAGAACCGATCTCGAAGCCCTTTGTAGCGGGGATCGAGAGCATGGCATGTGCAAGTTTTGCTTCCAGCTTATCGAAGCATGGCTCTCCCAGGCCAACGGGGACGTTTCTGATGATGCAGGTGACGGTCCCTCCGATGCTGTCTGACAGATCGCGATGATGTTCAATCAACTTGGTCATTCTCTGAGCAGCTTCTGACTGCGGACATCGAATTGGGGCGAAGGAGTCCACAGTCTTCCGGTCAATAGTCTCGATGAGCTTAAGGAATTCCGGGTTGGTTACCGGGCTGGGATGCTCGGGTGTGGGAGGGAAGAGATGCTCGTGTCCAACAGAGGATACGAAGGAGACTATCTCTACGTTATGGGAGAGCTTGAGATACTTCTCCGCAATAGCACCGGCAGCCACTCGACCTGGAACTGTGTGTTAACAAAGATACTACCTATGATAATATGGCGTAAGTATAGTACCAAGGAAGCCATACCGATGGTCTCTCGGGCACTGCTTCTGCCGCCACCACTGCTGGCCTTGACGCCGTACTTTTCCAGATAAGTGAAGTCAGCATGGCTGGGTCGAGGGTACATGTCCATGGTGCTGTTTCCATAGTCCTTGGGCCGCTGGTCTTCGTTCCGCACCACCATGCCTATTGGCGTGCCCAGGGTGATACCGAACTCGGTTCCAGACTGTATCTCGACCCTGTCCTTTTCGTTTCGAGGGGTTGTCAGGGCACTCTGTCCGGGTCTCCTTCTTGTCATCTGGGGCTGGATGTCTGCCTCCGTGAGCTCCATACCGGGAGGGCACCCGTCGACGATGCAGCCGACAGAACGGCAGTGTGACTCGCCATAGCTAGGCCTCTGGTCAGCAAAACTGATACGGTATATGTCAATGGAGGGAATCCGTACGTGGTGACCCTGAAATACTCTCCAAAGGTCGACATCTTGAAGCTCTTCTAGCTAGTTAACTCTTCTTGTACTTAACTAGCTGGACGGTGGGGTTGAACGACAGGCAGGGATTGAGGGCGTTATATAGAGACCTGCTCGGTCGCTGTGAGATCGGTCAGTCAGGGAAATACGGGCGCCAGTCTGGTCCGTCCAGAGTCCAATCGCTTGATCTCAGCCAGCCAGGTTCCTCCTACGCTCGACTCCTTGTCTTCTTCTTCTTCTTCTCGTCTTCGCCTGGTCGTCTTTGCGACTTTTTATTCTTTTTCCTGCGTGGCCCAACGCGGATGACTCAGCGCCGATGACGGATCTCGTACCTAAAGACTGACGGATCGAACAGATGGGATGACAGCAACGGATGGAACAAGGGAATTAACAACTGGCTGGCCGAGCAGAGAGACGCTGGAGGACGGGGAGCAGCTTCATCTCTGGCGGACCAGAGGCCGGCGGTGTCTGTCTGTCTACTGAAGTAATTGACGGGCAGGACTGCATGGTTGGATTGAATGAATACACGTCACGAAGGCTCACTGTTACTGCTCTTTTAGCTGGGGCGTGGGCTGCTTAGGGGCCTTTAACTAACTCTTAGGGGCCAAACCTAGGCTTCGGGGGGGGCGTTCCTTTAACTAACTCCCGGGGCTCAGCGCCTAAATCTCGCCCTAAGCAAGCCTCACGCCCAGGCTCGGCGCTGCCCGGGGGGTCGCCCTTAGCTTCCGCCGCATCTTTCTGGCCTTTTCTGGACGACGTCCGTCTCCTGCTTGCTGTCTACTTCTCTTCGAAAACACCCACGATGCCTCTGTAGCAGGTCAGGTTGGCTTCATGATTTCCGCCCGTCCCCTGCAGCCACTGCACTGGTCGCGGTCTCTTGGGAACTGCTGCCAATGGACGGCTAGCAGGCCAGCCTCGACGTTTGCAGCGCTCTCGTCTCGTCCTCAGGCCAAACTCCAGGTCTACCAGTCCATCTCCAGCGACCCCTTTGTCAACCTCTCCCTCGAGAACTTCCTCTACGAACACTCCCCGACAGACTCCAAGATCCTCTTCCTGTACATCAACAGGCCCTGTGTCGTGATCGGGCGGAACCAGAACCCATGGCTCGAGACAAACCTGCGCCTGCTGAGGAGCAGCACCGGAATTGAAAACAAGGGGGAGGGCGGTAATACCGTCAATGATGGAAGTGCCCTATTCGTTCGACGACGATCTGGTGGTGGCTCAGTCTTCCATGATGAAGGGAACCTGAATTTCTGCGTGATATGTCCCAAGCCGATATTCCATCGAGATAAACATGCCGAGCTCGTGGTGAGGGCATTGAAGAACGTTGGAGCTTTGAAAACAAGAGTCAACGAGCGTCATGATATCGTTCTCGGTCAGGATGCCCAGCAAGAGCCGTCTCCTCTGGTAGTCAAGGCTGGGCCTTCAGACCAAGATGCCGAAAGTCCACCGCTAGAGAAACCCGTTCGGGCCGTCAAGATCTCAGGTTCGGCGTACAAGCTGTCAAGATTTCGTGCTTTGCATCACGGTACCTGTCTGATTGATTCGCCAAACCTCAGGCAGATAGGACTCTTTCTGAAGTCTCCTGCTCGTCCATATATTAAAGCAAGGGGTGTTGAGAGTGTCAGGTCCCCCGTTGGAAACATATCCTCCGCCTTGGACGAATCAGTCCGGCCGTTCCTCATGCAGCAGATAATCGGAGAAATCATGAAAGAGTTTGCTCTGCTATATAATCTCGACCGCAATGCGTTGCGGAAAGCTCAAAGAGCCCACGCCAACGATCCGGAGCTGTCTTCGGGCGACGACTGGGTTACCGGCATCTTGACTGACGAAGACGCAAGAAATGAGCCCGAGGTGTGCAAAGGCATACAAGAACTACATGTAAGTCAGCACACCCACCCGCTGCTATACCGTTTACCCGATTCCTGTTTCTAACACTGACATAAATTTCCAGTCTCTTGAATGGAAATACAACCAGTGCCCCCAGTTTACATTCTCCACGCATCCAACAGAGGAAGATCCCCGGCCTAGGCCAGAGATATCACCTGCCCTCTCCCCTTCTGTATGTCTCAACCCTGCAAGCTCCGCCCCATTGCCCTTCCCTCCCTCCATACCAGATGTAGTGCACGAACTGACTACGATTGACGGTGTCGTGACTGCAGACCAAGGCGTTCTTCCGAGTTAAATCCGGTCTCATCATTGAAAGTCACATTTCTACATCACCAGACCCAGATACTGCACAGTATGAAGCAAAATGTGTTCATAAAATCCTGCATAACAAGCCATTGCATGAAATATTGGACTGGGCATCAGTGCTCAGTTCTGCTTCTGCACTTGCCAGCCAAGAGAGTGCACACCCTGGTGCCTTTGCGTCGACGTCTCCAGATAACGAGCTCTCGAGCCTTGCCAAGTGGCTCGAGAGTAAACTTGGACATTGATCCGTCAACAGGTTGACAGATGTTATTGACGCTCAATATATGTACAATATAAACGACATTGCTTCACTCACATTAGACTTGGATACGAATATAGAGTACATGCTTACGCAAAAGGTCGTGGCAGCTACTTTTACCATCTACCAACTGGTACTATCAATGACATAAGAGTGTGGCTCAGCAAGCTGCCGACATACGAGAGGAACTTGCTTACGGGGCATGGTCAACCAGCATACCAACGAACCCCCGGGAAATACAGTACAAAACAACGCACGGAGTATCGAACCGAATAACAGAGACAGAGTAATTCGTTCCACGTATTTAATCGGTGTTAAGAAGCGCCTCTTCAACTGGGGAACCATGCCTGTAATTTTATATAAAAACAAAACTCCATCATAAATGCATGCAGGCAGGATCTTACTCTTTGTTTCGTATGCCCTCGTGCCCTTATGTACCTATATATTTCCATCCCATTTGGAATCTTTCATATCTTTCATATAATACTCCGTGCGCAATATTCCCCGGGATACGAAGACACGGCATGGGGGCGTTGCTATCTTGCTCCCGTCTTCAGGATCTCTTTATATTGCGGCATATAGCCACGATCCCTATAGTTAACAGGGATAGTCAAACTACCTCTCGACCTTCGCTAACTCATACACAGGCATGCCAACATGACGAAGCAGATCCCTCTAAACAGTTACGGGAGCAGTTAACAAGCCTGCTAATTCAATACCTATGGCTGGATTCCCCTGCCTGTCCGCCTAGCTGACTGGTTACGAGTGCGCGGGCCCTTTGCCGCGGGATTGAACAATTTACCAACCCGCCTCACTCGGCTTTCCTCAGCCTGACTAGAACCAGCTTTGCCGTGTGTGCACTCAGACTGATCTTGTGCTTGTCCCATGTTGACTGCCCATATCGAGCAATTGAACTACCCCCTGTCAGGATCTTCGGCAAGGAACCTGGGGCGGAAAACCAGCTGCGATTATCACTTTGTTTGCCTTTACCCCGATGAGCGGGTTGATCTTCCCTCCCGGGCCCCTGCCTTCGGCCTACATATGCTGCCTGTCTTCGGTGCAAGGCATATAATAACTGCGCAGTAAGGCAGATAGGCGAACGGGGAACCAAGGGCAGTTGGAGCCGGAAAGGCTATTAACTTAGATGCTGCATGTACAGGGTTGAGGCGCCAACAGTATACTGCCCCTAGATATACCGAGGCGGTACAGGCAATAATGCGGGATTGATAAGGGCCAGATTGAATTGAATTGTTGATATAAATGAAAATACTTAAATACATGTATTGGAGAAACGAAAGATAGAGATGGCTGAAAAAAAAGGGCCCCTGAGAAACAGCCCACATGTCCGCGTAGAATCAATATCAAATTCCCATCCTTTCCCAGAAAAAAAAGCCAATCATGAAAGCAATCAGTGGGCATATAACCCCGTAAAGAGCATCTCGGTAGAAAGACAGAAGAAACGAAGTAGACAAGAAAAGAAAATGGGAAGAAAATTTCACACAGGTACTCCAAGATCTAAACTCCTCGCCTGGCCTACTGATTTGTTGGCGTTTCGCTGCTCTCCTCAGGGGCATCTGTAAACACATCATCGATAGACCTCATAGATTCAGAAACTGGGATTAATCCCTTCGCTTCACCTTTCTCATGGTCATTATAATTGGTGTCGACTTGCTTTTGTTTCATTTTCTTGTCTTCATCGCGTTCATCATCATCGTCAATGGTATCCCCTGCGCCAGCGTTGACAACTCTCAGCCTTTCCTTGGGCACAGTGAATGTAACCTGTACCACTCGTCCCTCAGCAGCTGCCTCGACATCCCAGTCTTCATCGTCAAAGTCATAATCATCCTCACTGCTTCTAAAGCTTGCGCCCCCTACTGCACTTCCAATCTCGGCGGGTGAAGACTCATACCGGGATTTCCCTTGTCGTAATATTGAACTGTCTCCCGATTTGCGTTTTGCATTCCAATCTTTGGCACCTTGCTTGCGCCTGAGGACCGAAGAGCTTGTGCTGACTGCTCGATGGGGACGCTGTGACGCTCCTGGTACGGTTTCCAAATAACCCTGATTATCTTCGTCCGGTAAACTGTAGAAGCTTTTTGTTGGGCTTGTACTTGAACTTCGCTGGTTTGATGCGCGGGAATCTGCCTGGTTAGGCGCTTTATTCGAGCCTCCAGATGTTTCTGATCTTCTTAACGAGCCAAGAACTCGCCGAATGGTCCCTGCTAGCTCTAAAGTTATAGGCCCTTGGCGTTGGTCTGCAGGTTGATTTGGGTCTTGCTGAGGCATCCATGAGGGGTTAGTACCTAACAGAGAGGACCCTTCTGCCTGTAGTTGAGCGTAGGAGAGCTGGGAGGATGGTCTGCCGGAAAAGGCGACTCGGCCAGGAACTGCTCTGTCAGAATCGGCTGTGTGCCCCCTTTCAGAACTACCATAGTTGGACGGGCTGCCAAAATTGGACCTCTGTGACACTGAACGATCTAACAACTTTGGATTCGTACGATGTGAGGATGATGAAGTGCCTGAGGTGCCAGATAGGTTGGAGAGTGTGCGGTCTTGCTTTTCTGATGTGATGCTTGGAGGCTTCTCTAGCTTCTCAGAGCTCAGCGTATGTACCCATTCGTGTATGTTCTCATCGTTGGCCTGCGATCTAGACTGATCCTCTGGCACAAGGGATGGGAAGCAGTCCTTGGACGGGGAAGGAGGGTCTTTGAAAGGATCAGAGTTGTTAGAACACTTGCTATCCCGACATCCGGCCGCCCCTGCTGGAACTGGCTGTATAGCATCGTATTCCTCTCCTTCATCAATGGGCTGGATTTGGGAGAATTTGATATTTCGTCTTGGGTCATCCTGCAGAATGCCTGGCTGGTAACCTCGAGATCGTACACTAGCCCGCAAGCCTCTAGTTGGACTTGGATTGTCTACCAAGAGACCTGTCCTTTCCGCTGCAAATGGAGAATTTTGGATATCGCTATATCCACCAAACCCGTAGTGCTGAGCAGAGTCTATCTGCATCATTTGCTGATCAGGTGCTTCAAAATGAGGCCGTTCAGCACCTAATGCAAGGCTCCGGAGTGTTTGTTCGCGGGCTTTACGGTGCTCACGGGCGCGTCGATTGCGGCAGACGAAGAAAACAAGCACAGCAGCCAAAGCAGCAATTGGAACCCCAATACCAAGGCCTACTCCAAGGCCGACTTTCTGCAGCGTTGTAGAGAGGGGCCCTCTGTGGTGTTCGTTTGGAACAGAAGCAATATCCGGGGGAGTATAGGATGTAACCCAAGTTCCAGAACTGGCGTTGAAGAGAAAGGTCTGGTCGTTAGCTACAAACTCGTTGCTCGAGCTTTTCAACGACCGAGGTGGTATCCTGTATCCTCCGGTTATAAGCATTACATTGCCGGGAAGCATGGCAGCTCCATGACCAAACACTCCTGTATTTTCAGAGAGTCCGTCTGGTGAGCTCTTTGGAGGGATTTCCCATGTCCAATCGCCAGCTCCTCCATAATCCTCGCCGATGTCAAGGATAGCTAGCTGGGGTTGTGCAGGCACAGAAGTGTCCCCAACCCAGCCCCCGAAGATGATAATTTTGCTGCCGTCTGGAGTAAGGACTGCAGTATGACCAGATCGCGGCTCAATTCCGGATATACCTTCTGGTAACCTTGCCTGGGATGAATCACTCAATGCTTGGTTGACTGTAACGTAGCTCCAGCTCTCCTCAGGGAGGGAAAATAGCACTATCTGTGACATGTTGACGAAGGCACTTTGCGTATGGCCACCAGCAAGAACGAAGCTCTGGTGACGCAACCTTGCACCAGTTGATGAATTTGAGTATGCAGGCACAAGAGGGGTCATACTGAAACCTGCCTCGGCCACGGGAGGAGATCTGATGGATAACGTTTCAATGTTGTAGTCTGGACTAGGGGAAGACATTGCCGTTTGGAGATAGGTCATATTCCTGGAGTACTCAGCATCTGCTATCCAGGACTTGAGTCTCGTTTCGTCGGTTGGGCACATCCCAGCAAACATGTAAAGGTCGGGAGCTGAATCACTTTCCGGGGTCGAAAATCCAATCCCGGCTGCGAGGTAGTTTGGCCCTCTCCATGGCATGCCACTTCTGCCTTTCTTTGGCTGAATCGCAGACTTGAGCCATTTACCATTCAAATCAGCCGTATCTTTCGCATTTTCAGTTTCAAACCGCCAAACCTCGGCCTTAGAAGACCGGCAATCCCCCGCATAGATTGTAGGGATGCCGTCTGGATCCGCAATGGGAATTATCGACTTTGCATCGTTGGGAGAGAAGGGGGGCGGAGCGATGTTCGAGAAGGACGGCGATACGGCATCGAATGGCCTGGTGAGGTTGATGTATTGAAACTTAACGTCATTGGATGTCGACGATATGAAATAGGCAACTGTGTGATTTGCAGCGGTGGTAGACACCCATAAGGACGAAGGATTGTATGGTAAGTCTGTTGCTGCTGCCAGCACTATGAAGGTGCTGGCAGCAAAAGTTTTGAACATTCTGAGTCCGCGACCCAAAGCGGTCGATCACCTAGGCCTGTGGTCAACAATATAACGTGGGCCACTCAACCTCCCATGATCTATCCCAGTGTAATAATGAAGCGGCGCGGGCCAGTCTGGTAGTTCCGAGTTGTCTGAGGGGAGACTTGACGGCTCACGGCATGGTCACAACAAACTGTCCAACGAGAAGAACAACAACTAGCAATATGGCCTTTCGAAATGATTCCCAGCGAAGATCCAAACTGGCGGGGGAGGTGAGAAGGAGGCGACAAAGTGATAATAATAATAACAAGATCCAAATTAATTATTGATGCAGTGGGGTGGCTGGTGACTCGCATCGAGCGCTGCTGGAGCTGCTGGACCCCTCGGGCTCTAGAACCAGGTTTGGCCTCTCGGTGGTCCAAACGTCATTGGTGGTCCAGAGGGTGAAGGCCAAAAATTTTTTTTTTTCTTATATTGCGAGTTCCCACTTGATCGCTTCAGCAACGGCCGCAGGCCTCCGCAGCTTCGTATACACAGCGGACATGTTGGCGTTGATGTTGTTTGGCAGTAAACAAAAGAAAATAAGCGCCGCGGTTGCCGGGCAACAGCCGAGGCGCCCTATCACATGATGGCGGCTCGCGTTTACTTTTAGCCGGCGGATGTTTGTTCCAACCTCACCCATCCATCGCTTGCGAGATATCAAAAGGAAAACGACGACAGGGAGGTTTGTGGTCCGTCCCTTTCTTTTCTTTTGCGATCATGATCTGCCTGCTTCACACCACCACGGCGGCGAGCAAGGAACAGGAACTAATCAACCTTCCGTCGCCGGGCTGTTGCAAGTGGTGCAGTCATCTCTCTCCTTCGCACAACCCCCCTCTGCAGCCCTCCTCGCGCATGTCAAGGTCACGCCTGAGTTCTTCAGCAGCAAGCAGAAGGTTAAAGTGGTTTCGGTGTTCTACTTGCGACTCCACGCTATGGGTGTCTTACCTGCCATCGTCCAATGTCGTCATCGAACGCGGGCACTTGCAAGTGAGGACCATACCACCATCTTGAGATAGACAGAGTGGCATCCTGACGGCTACAACGGAGTGTTACCACCGTCTATGACACGCTCACTAACTATCACAGCAAGTGTCCCTAGACGTATACTCAATACAAGGATAATCAGAAGCTTCTTTGCCTTCAAAACAAAATCAGCAGCATAGCAAGCTCACATGGCTATAAAAAGGCAGTTTAGGTAGGCAGTAGAAGCAAGGCTGTGGCCAAGTTCGGGCTACGAACAATATACGTATATTATTATTACCCGTGGCTGTGGCAACCATGGATTCCGCCAGCCCGGTCGCCCGCCTCTCTTTGTTGGAACGGCTGCAGTCGAAAGTATTATTATTATTTAAATTCTTTATGGTTTCCGATCACTTCCGCCGGGAGAAGTGCAGCAGTGAGAATGCGTGAGCAAGAAATCTAGTGAGTTTCTCATGCTGCGTCCACACGCTCACACTCCTTGCATATCATTGCGGCAATGCTTATGCAAGGGCAAGGTGCGCATACAACGATGCTCAAACCAGGATTTGTGGAAGGGTCGACCACACCCTACAATTCCCTCGCGTGATAAGAGATAACAAAGTCTACAATTTCAACCTTCAATCTAAAATTACTCCCAAAACTGGCAATAATAGGGCCATATGACAAGTTCCATGCACATTTAGTTGCCTCAGAAATGTTGTGACGAATTCCAGGATACTCGATTTCAAGGCCCAAGCCGTACTTTGGCTTCTGGAAAGCTGACTGGCGGATAACAGTTTCCCCTAAGTTCGCCCTTGCCCTTGAAGCTTATAAAGTCATGCGACTGAGGCAAAGTCGAGAAGCTTAAAAATCCAATACAATCTCGATTTCGGTTGCTCCGGAACGAGTAATTCTGGGTCTCGAGTGGTCTATTCGTGCTCCTCCATATACCGACACAGTTGCCCAGGGATGAAGCAGAGGTCGATCTCCATGTGAGAGCTGTGTAGCTCTGCCACCTCCAGCGTAGTATATTACCTTTTTCCTTTTTTGTTTTTTACTCACGAATATATGGTTACGGCGTATGGGACTGTATGGATAGTCAGTTATCTGTGCTATCACCTATCGCCGCCACGGGAGGAGGGGACAATAGTAACCGATGACAACGCCAAAAAGAAAAAGTGGAAGATGAGCTACTAACAACGGTATTCTGGGAGGCAAGCAAAGCCTAGAGGACCTGCGAAGTCCTTCGGAGGAATTATCCAAAAACCAACTTGTTATCGCCGGGGGAAAAGTGCCTATCATCCGCCGCCCAGTTATGTACCACACAGTTATGGAGTACATGTGTATGACAGATGTGGATTTAACTTTCGATCAAGCTGGGAATTCCAGCAACTATTACTATCACTCTGCAGCATCATCGTCCCCCTTTCACATCGAGAATGGGCGGCATGATAACTGATAAAAATGGCCAAATGGTAGGGTGCACCTATTCTCCCTACCCAGGTCCAGGTGGAACAAAAATCAGTTTCATATCGGCGATAAGAGGAGGGCCTGGCAACCATAGATGATGGCTCGAGCCCTGTATACAAACAAATGGTCGTACGGACATGCTCTCGAAAGGCTATTTCCTGGTATATTTTACGGGGTTGTCCCCCCTTTTTTCCACGGAAGCAAAACAGGGCAGGACTGGCGATGGAAGGAACATGCAGTGCTGCCTTGTATTCTACACGGAGCAAGAATGCCGTCCTCTGTTCGTCTGTGTAAGGGCTGCCGCAACTTTTCTTTGGCTATGCTGGTTACAATTTTACCACCTATGACGAGCGAGTGGCAGGCGGGTGTACCGACCAGAAGACCAAGATACCGGGATTCGTTGACAACAACCTCACCCACCCTAAAAGCGACTCAAAAAAAAAAAAAAAAAAAAA
>OJKM01000039.1_pt1 | contig 16716 bp, 19 predicted proteins | sample 1596631 | NCBI WGS metagenome assembly OJKM01 (sample SAMEA3904683, study PRJEB24821) | metagenome | biome: Builtin; feature: hospital; material: surface | place: USA | collected 2013-06-06 | reverse complement strand
CTTCGAGCCTCAATTTGCGATCTCCTATATACCAGCCTTTTTCCCCCAGGAACGCCTACTTTACAACCGCGGATAGCACAACGTCTAAAACTAAGCCGAACCCCGAACCAGAGCACTGGTTTCTGATAGTTCTGGCAAAGTTTTTGTCAACGTCACACCAACCTGCCTTTTCGATACCAATAAAAGAGACAGAGCCCCTCCAGGCTGCAATATCAAATGAGACCTTGCGTACATTCTTCCGATCCTGTGCAGTCTGAACCCAGGACGTCCATCATGGCTCCATCCGTGCAAACCGAAGACGGGGTATTTATCTCCAACTTCCATCATCCCCCTTTTATCTCTGCCAGTTCAGCTAACATGGCGACTTTTCCAGCCGAGAAATAACATATCGAGCCTCGAAAAATATAAATACCTTGATGTAGGCACTTTTGAACAGATTCTAGAAATGGACGACGAGGATCAAGAGAGGGAGTTCAGCCGAAGTATAGTATATGGCTTTTTCGACCAGGCAGAAGCCACGTTCCTCAAAATGGAATCCGCCATGTAAGCGTTCTCATCTTCCCTTCTTATATCCCACTCCCTTCGCTTCCACCGTGACCTTGGTCTTGACATTCATCCCCTCCTTGACGTGTTTGCCGTGACGTCATCATAACATCATCCCGTGACCCCTATCTTTGCCTTTCCAATGACGTCATTACCCGCACCCTTCCAAGGAGAAGCCTTTGTTATTAACAACGTTATTACTACTTGTTTACAGCTCGTCCGAAGATCTAGCTGAGCTGTCCCAACTAGGTCACTTCCTCAAGGGATCCTCGGCTACCTTGGGCCTGACCAAGGTCAAGGACGCCTGTGAGAAGATCCAGAACTACGGCCAACAAAAGGACGAGTCTGGCACCCATCCTGAGCCAGATAAAAGCAGGTCGCTAGCCAACATCAAGAAGGCACTGGCCGAAGCAAAGAATGATTATCACGATGTCGTTAGCGTGCTCAAGTCGTTTTACGGCGAGGAAACAACCGCATAAATGACCTTCCTTGTATCCGCTTATATTCCCCTCCATTCCCCTTTTCTCATGTCACGACGATTCTTTTAACGGAGTAACTCCCACTACAATCCAGGTTTGTCTTTAGCCTTACGATACACGCGAAGCCAAGGTTTTATCTCACGGCGACTTGATGACCCGTTGCCTCCTATCCCCGATTCAATTTCTCTCAGCCAGACCAGCAAGCCTCTTTCTTCAGTCCTGTCTGTAGTCGTTTTTCCATCATGCTGCCTTTGTACTCACCAATTGTTTTAGACCCCCCAAAAAATCGGCTTTTTTCTACACACGTTCACGGCTTGACTGCAAAATTACCTTTTGTTCCCCTTTTACCCCTTTTTCCTTACTTTTACTCTATCTTATCTGATTCGCCCTCCGTTCGATACCATGGTTCACGCTTATATGCTTGTCACTACATTAAGTTTTGCTGATGTAAGTTCGAGCTGGCGTATTGATTTCTTCATATTTTTTTTTTTGCATTGGCATGATGGTGCACCAAAAGAACGACGTTAAAAGGAAAAAAAGAAAAAAAAGTATAAAATGAATAGGAATTTGCGTTTTATCATTGTTCTAGTCTGTTCTATTTTGTGCCTCTTACCATGGGACATATCGAGGGTGATGTTGAGGGCTATTCAATTAATATGAAGAATCGTTTGTAAGCACCAGGATAATACAATCGTCTATTGGTATAATAATGGTTTTAAAGTCCTTTTATACAGCGTCCAAGTACCAAAAGGAAAGATGGGAACCTGTGGGTTAAAGAATACACCACTTTGAAAACTTAATGCATGCACCGTGGCTGTCTAGTGAAACAGTGAAGAAGGCATGACAAACAATCAAACAATATAAACCAAAGAACATAATATCAACAAAAACAGAACATAACGGTATACACAAATAACAGGCTCAACAGTCGTACTCAATGGGTTTTGAGTATAATCATCACATACCGATCAATCCCAGCGGTAAGGTGTCAAAAAAAAAAGGATGATAGGATATAGGTAAAAGGTCAAGGTCAGGGCCAAGGTCAATCACGAGGTGGCATAGCTCCGTGCAGTCGTTATAGAAGGTGACTGTACACAGTACAGGACCAGGAATTCGTTATATAGTGATCCTATTCAATCACTTCCAGTTCTTCAAGCGGGCAAGTTCCTGTCTGAAAGCATTCCCTTCGCGGCGTTGAACTTCGTTGAAAGTCTCCGTATCGGAAACTATATGCTGACGTGATGGAAGTCGCTCAGGGGGGGTGTCGGAATACTGCTGTCCGCTATCTTCCATGTCGTCCAACCTGATAGAACCACCAGCGCCGCGTCCACTTCTCATGGCTCTGGCACGTCTACCACCGTAGCCCTTGTTGCGTCTCCCCATGATGTTGCTCAGGCCAATTCGGCGCTGGTGCTTCATACCAAAGCAGAGGCCGAGTAGAATCAGGAAAACGGCGCCAAGACCAAGAGGTAGACCGATAAGAAGGCCAAGGGGTTTGGGTGTAGGAGTTGGAGGGGGTGGAGGATGGTGAACTGGAGGTTTGTTGACGAGGGAGATGGTAGGGCCGTTGTGATGAACCTTTCCTTTACCCTCTGGAAACTCATCCAGGAAAAACGTGAGATTATTGCGTTTCTCGCCCTTGAGCCACTCCGGCTTCATCTGAATGGCGACATAGCTGTGGTTGTTTGGGGTCTCGCGGGAAAGCCAAGCATTGAGTCCTTCATTCATAGAGACATTGACATAGTCTAAGCCAACTCTAACAACAGAGTCGGAACCGACAAGTGAAGTAAGCCAGGTTACTGTTAAGACAGACACTGTTAGATAAACATGCAAAGCAATGTCTAGTTGAAGCACAGTATCATGCAACAAGTTACATACCATAGTAAGTGTCATCGACATATACTTCTTGTTGATCATGAGGCGAACAGAATGGTTTGATAGAGAGGTCTTTTTCGGAACTGCATGCCTGAGCTTCCTTGGGTTTGTCACCGGTGAGCTCTGGATCTTCCTGGGACCCTGACCCTCCAGTATCCGTGTCATCTGAAGGGGTCGGGGTTGGAGTAGGGGCCGTCGCCTTGGTCGAAGTAGACGAGCTGGAAGTCATGGAAGATTCAGCACCGCTGGTAGCTGTCGACTGAACAGTTTCGGTTCCCGTCGTCTTTGCAACAGCAGAGGTCAACGTTTCTGGAAAATGGAATCACGTTAGATCAAAGTTACAGGGGCAAATATAGCAACAAAAACATACCTTCGGGAACTCTTTTAAAGTAAGCTGCATTTGAAGCACTAACTCCGCTGCCCAGAGTGAGGGCGACGAGAGCTATGTTCCGTAGCAAGACCATGGCTGCGATGGCTGACCGGCTTCTTGCGGATGTGTCCTGCGAAGGAGGTGAAGGTATCGAGTTCAATTGCCCCTTTTAACCCGCAGAGAACACCTGGTCTGCTAGAATATACACAGTTACCCGGCGAGAGGATGCGTAGAGCAAAGAATAAGAGGACGACGACGACGATGCCGATGATGGAGACGAACGAAGAGAAAGAGAGAAAAGCGAAAAAAGAAAGAGAAAAAGACGCCAAGGAAAGCGCCTCGTAAAAAGCTTGTTTCGATCTCCCGGTATTTCGGCTGTGTTAAATACGTCCGGAGGAAGACGCGGCCTCTCTCTTATTGGTTAAACAGCTCGATGCTTTCCCAAAGCGGCTTAGATGCAGGAACGGAGTGTGTAATATTACGCGATCTAGTATTTGATTTACACCAAGACCAAAAAGCGCCTGAAACGAGCTTGGGGAAGACGAAGAAAACGAGACATAAAAAGGGAAAAAGAGGCAGAAAGACGGCGAGATTAGGAGCAAGTCAACAGAGATATCTCTGGCAATGATACGAATGAAAGATCAAGGCTCTGGCTTGAGGCTGATTTTGACAGACGGCTATTGAGACTGGCTTGAAGGACTTAAGGTTGAGCTAAGCCTTAACTTGGAGCCTCCACAAACTATACAATCTTTCGCGCAAGGCACCAGTATCAGGTAAAGACAGCAATAACATGCCTTTGAGTGACGGGGATACTTAGGGCATTCTGCTGGCCTGTGACTCCCGTTCAGCAGATGCCAATGCCATTTTTTGACGTTGTATTGCGTGATAGTTAAATGCATGCACTGTTTCCATCACCAGAGGAGCGACGGCATCCCACAGGGAGCATTTAGATACACTATAACCCACAACAGGGCAATCATATCCCAGCTCTTCACGAGTGCTTATGATTCGAATGAATATAGATATCCTCGCTGATTCATTGCTGAACTCTTGAATTTAAAGCATCAATTGTGCAAATGCATAAAATGTCACGTGAAATATTGGATAAGTGATCACATGACCATGACTATAACGTGACGTTGATATTGCCCATATCCTTTTACGGCCATTATCATCGACTCCCTATTCTCAGGATCAGACAATATCTCCCTATACTCGACCGTTCGACGTCTTGCATTCAGCTTCAACCCCTCTTCTTATTCCATAGTAACATTAATTAGATACCCTTGCGTATCAAAACAAGAAGATACAAGGGGATAACGAGTTACTCAACTAAAGGAGATGACCTCCCTCCTGGCAGTCCTCCTCCATGAACTCTCTTCTACTTTTACTATTATTACCAGGGCTATTAAAGCAGATATCGAGACTGATATTGGAGGCCGTATCAATTGACTTATACTGGTGCTTGTTAACTAGCATCCAGGCCAACTTTCCTGCTCGTCAGTTGCCCAAAATAAGCCCCCCCACTGCTGGGCATTGCAGGTATCACCCCGATTACCAACCCGACGACGACGACAACCCTACCGACCCTACTATGACGTCTACGGCAATGACTACTATCACCGTCATTGCTACCATCGCTGCTAGGTTCTAGCAGTACCAAGAATGATTATGTACAAAACATCATGTGCTGGATCTTGCACCCATGGGTACTTTTATTAGATCTGCAGTAATAAAAATGAGAGCAAGAAGTAGTCTCTTTTGCATCCCCATTCTTATCCTTGTCATTTCAACCTCATCCTCTATGCCTCTCTTATAACTACTTTTTCCTTACTTATACTAAGGGAATACCTTGACTGACCCCCTGATTCTCCCACCCTATCCTGAGTCCTATTTCTAGGAGTATGAGAAGGAGGTAGTAAAAGAGAGGTAGAAGAAAAAGTGGAGGAGAGATCAGCGGTCAGGTCCCAACGTGCATTTCGGTGATGAAATATCATGCGGAGTCTAACTGGTTCGATTAAAGATAATTTAGACGCAGCAAGGGGACACACTCCCGCCATCCCCACACCCAGCATTCGTATATCAAAGGGCTGACCAAGGTGGAGGCAAGGCTTAGAAGGGGGAAGATCTCACCATCGTACTTTGCGCACGAACTTTAATCTTTGTCCAGTCTCGATGAAAACAACACGTTAATCGTGTGCACCGATCTGTGGCCTCCTATCTGATCTCTTGATTCAAGCCCTCGAGTGGCAAATTGCTCGCCTACCAATCGCTTGCTCGACTAACTTTCTCAATTGGTCGTCATATGCAGGGTTGAGTTTAGATCGTGAAGCCGGTAACTGGACCTTAAAATCTGCCCCTTCACGATGAAAATTGCCACTCGGGATTGTTTGTTTGTTAGTTAACTATTCCGTACCCCAGATCGTCATAACTACGTCATACGATCGCTAATGCTTCAATGCCTCCTCGAGGGTTCGATACTTCTCGTTTCTCGCTCTATCGGAGGGCAATGGCACCATCATGACTTTTTCCGCTGAAATTGCGTTGGGACTCACAAGGAATAGGGGAAAATCCCCTAACACAATGGAGCTGGGAAGCTGTGATTCCTCTTGAGTTCCCCTCGGGGTTTGTGGCTGGTATTTTCTGCACTACACGTAGCATGTGCGATAGTGGAGGTACCCCACGGGATCCTTCACTTAGTTACCAAGAACCCTGTCCGGACGGGATCTCCGAAATATGACCGAATTATTGCTATGGGAGTATTCCGTATGCTGGGTATAATATCACTTGATGGTGATGGCTCGAGCACGGCGTCAATCCGTAACTAATTGGAGTGGGTTGGTTGATCTTGCCAGCTGGCAACAACCTAGGTTGAATTCAGGAAATGGACCACGAGGCAAGGCTGCTCTTGGGCGGGAATTATGTACGTGCCAGCGATAGAGGACACGAAAACGACAGAACTGCTCATAGGCTCACTATTTAGGGCAGTGCAAAGCTTAGGAAAGATCGGGCTCAACCCAAAATTCTAGGAGCATCTTTACCAAAAGCAACTTGTCGTTTGGCTGATAATTCCTTTGTCTAAAGTGAAGGACGCTCATACCCTATACCTGCTCCTTAATCCATTTCTTTTCAAATGCTAAGAAAAATATTTAATGCGAATGATCACGCTAGGGTGGCCAGATTTGCCTTCTCCGCATTCCATGCCTCGCCGTGTATTGAACCGATAGCCTATCTATAAAAATGGGCAGAAAGGGGTGCGAAGGAAACATGAAACTCTTCATATCTGGGCAATGGCAAGCAATCTTTATGATGAAGAGGAAGATTGCATAGTTAGCACCTGGCTGCAGGCTACCCTGATTCCCCGTTACATGCAGACCACTTCAGAATTACAGGCACCTGCAGTGGGATAGTCAATTCCCTGGCTGAGATTTAGTATAAGGCCACGTCAAAGAGCAAACCCTAAAGGAAAAGCATATACTCAGGGGCCGATTGTCCACAGTAAAAAAAGACAGGTGTGTATACGGGGAGGACGTAAGGGCATAGCCGAAGGGGGCTTATGATTGCCATCCAACCCCTACTTACACCAAGCCAGGACCTGCATGCATAAGTGTACTATTTTAGTCTGTCACTGGTATTATCTCTTGGACAAAAAGTTAGTTAGATTGTTTGTATGGTTCAGTTAGTGAGAATGTTTGTCGGCTTATGAGGCCGTATATACAAACTCGCGGTTAGAGGCCGGGGTGGTCATTGTGATCTGATTAATTATCGCTAAATCACCGGAATCTGAGGCAGCCTAGTGCGGAACGCACATAACTTGAACCCTTGGTCCCCGACAGCTTATTTAGATCCTTATACGACGGATAAGGTTACTCGAATCAAGGAGACGGGGTTGGAAACGAGGTTGACGCTTCCACTCTTCCCCATAGTTCCCAGAGACTCCGTTGCCGTTGGTTTGTGCAGGGGATGCAGAGACTTTTTATAAGTCGACTTCCTTTTTTTCATTCTCAAAGACGCAATGGATGAGCGGAGGAGAAGGGACCAGACATCATGAGTTCTTCCTTCCACGGGGTGTTGCGGTCAATATTTCATTCGCTGTAACACCGCCATTAAACAAACAGCCCAACAAATGGACTGGAGTGACCATGCAAGCAGGACCAGGGGAATAAGAATTGCAAAATTTTCCAGTGTTTCCCTGCATACTCCACACTCCCTGTTACCGAAATCAATAACTAATGCGTTAGCCGGGTAAGCAAGGAGGCTTGCATTAGGCGAACGGCAATACACAACGCGAGCCCTGAGCCAGTCGTGATTGGCCTTGGAAATGGAGCACCATGACCAAAGGGGCATTCAGCCTTTCTAAAGAAAAGCAAAAAAACTATTGGGAGGGCGGTTCGATTGCAACGGCTATAATCTGGGTCTCGACTACCGCAAAATGCGCGAAAATGTACCCACGCTGCAGGCTGATCCACATAGCTTTAAATACGCCAGCCTGTTCCTTGGTGTCGGCGGGAGAGGAGAAGAAAGTAGGTACCCGGATGGCCGTGTTGGCCCAAAAGACTGGAAAGGAATAGAGGCACGCATGTCACTGCATCCTGAAGAATACGACGGACGCTAACTAGTCCAACTTGATAGCTGGAAGGGTGGTATCGTACGCCAGGGTTATCATGGGATGCAGAGTTCGGATAATGGACAGCGCCGGAACGTGCTTATTGGGCCCCTTTTTTTTCGAGCTGATAAACATTACCGGATGGTCACTCCCATGTTGGCGGAATAGGCGGAATCACCTAGAAAGTGTCACCAATGACTCGAAACCACCGAAAGAGCATGGTAATTGTCGAACAAAAGGGCTTGATTCTGTCTCACAACGGGGGTCCCAAAGCCAACCAGCTACCGTTGTGCGTTTTCCTCATCAGCAACGATGTTGTCTGAATAGCCGGCGCAATAATAACATCGATATAAATATTAATGGCTGAGGAGTTCGAAGCGGATGGCACACGCATACACGCACACACATACGGTATCACTCAAGAAAAAGCTGTCACACCCTATCAACCCAACCCAGCTCATATCAACTGCGCTGCAGAATTAACAACCACGCGGGGATGATTGCCGTGGACGATGTGCTGGGAGGAAAGCCGCCCAAGGTTGGCTCCATATTTCGTCATAAAGTTCTCATGTGAACGGCAGCCTTGTCGAGAGACTTCCAGTCTGTTACTCACACAGTATGTAAGTTGCGGATATCCTTGCCCAAGCAAAGCCCTATTCTCCCACTCCCTACGGTGGAGGAGCCAATCCATTCCATGTTTTCTTGAGGGGGACGTTCCGATGGAGCGGTTACCGATCAGCATGGCTGCACTGCAAAGTCGACATTTGAGGTATATTTTGTCGATATATAGTCTTACGGGGACAGGGGATCCGAAATTTGTCCGAACCTTCCAGGCCTTCTGTATGGTTGGAAACCGGGGTCAACCTAGTCGCACATGATAAATAGGATATCATATTGCTTTTCCGTCGTATGCATCGAGTATGTACGATAAACTTACTGCATTGTGACGTTGACATATATCTGTCGAATTCGCGTTCAACCACCCCCCTTTCTCCCCTTCAATTGAAGTTTGTAAAAATAAAAGAAATAAAAAATAATAAAATCTAATCAGGGCTGCAGAGAACGTAGTAAGATGCATAATGTTTGCTATCAGAGGACTAAGCTCGATGCTCCTGAGGCGCTGGGGGTTGGAGATATAAAAAACCGCAGGGTCGCCGTGGATTTCCAGCTCCAAGCATTTCCACACTCAGTCTCTCTTACCACTTTCTTGTTCTTATTCATTCCTTTTCTAGCAAGCCTAGCTCTTCGTTATTCCGAGTGTACACCTAGCATTCAATTGAAGGGATCTGATGCCTGGTATACCTAAAAGAGGATTTGATCTCGCCTTGATCGATTATTGATTTACCGAAGGAAGAAAGAAGAAGAAAAGATGTCAACTCCTGTTGGGCCACGAGCATCAAAGGAGGATTTCATGCGCGCACTTGGTCTAGATGCAAACAATCCTCAGCATGAGCCATATTATCGTGCCATGAGGGTGAGTTGACCCAGCAATTTGGTAGAAGGAATCCACCTACCAATTACAAGCTCCAGTGTTCCCAGTGGCTAGCATGTGAGAAAAAAGAGGAATGGGGTGGAAGAAGGATATGCAGCGGAATGTGCAATTGCTGATAGCTTACCTTATCAGGATGAAGCAATTGTGGTGTACAACTATATGCACCGAAGCAACTCGGACTTGCTTGATAATTATCGAGCCGACCCGAACATGCGGCCACCGTATTGTTGGCACTACATCCGCCCTGAACGTCAGCGGTGGGGCGTGATGGAAATATGGAGAAATTCAGGACCTGTGACACGACCCCTATTTGATCGTGGTGCTACCCACGGGGAGTACGGCCCTAATTGGGTTACTGGATGGCTGTTGTACAGTGTATTCCGGTCGCGGGACATACGCAACAATCGTCATCGTAACCAGAACAAGAAAGACCCAGGCGGCAGCGGCAACGGTGGTAGCAGCAGTAGTGGTGGTAGCTCCGGTAAATTCAACGCCCTCTCTATTTCTCCATTCCCACTTAAACAAATCTAGTCGCAACTTTTAATGGTTGAGAAGCGAAGAGTACTAACAGTTTCCTCTCTGATGAGCTCGACTTCGGCTCAAAGGCTCAAAAAGCCCATCCTCAAGTTTAGAAACACAAACAAAGTCGACTTATTACGATCCTATCAGACACTGAATGTTGACCGGTTTTCTCGTCGTTGCTATATCAGCCATGTCTAGCGGGCCGGGCGGCTAATATTGGGGGGCAAGTTCCTTCATAGATTGGAAACTTCTATTCTCCTTTTTTGCACACATACACAATCGCTTTGTATTTTTTTGTTGTATGCGCACCACTTATTCGATTCTGCTTGGTTCTTCGTTTTGGCGATTTCATGGCATGAGCCAATTGGCTAACAATTCCCCGTCCTTCTTCGTTGAGTTTCCTTTTTCTGTTTTCCTTTTTTATCTGCCGCAAAATTTTCTCCCCATTATTTGCTTTCGCCAAATTGGGTTTATGGATGATTGTTACCTACCCTTCCGTTCTGCGCAACGTTAATACGGGGCTAACGAGGAAGTTGGGGAAAAAAAAAAAGAAAAAGAAAAAGAAAAAAGAGAGAGAGAAAGAGAGAGAGAGAAGAGAGAGCTAGCGCGCAAATACATGACCCGAATACCCAGATCATGGCTAGCTGAGAGGGATGAAAACCCGATCCTGGATAGCATCTTGTTTTCGAGTTTCTAGAACTAGAGCATCATGTGTGGTTGCACAAATTGTCCAACCACCAATGAAATTCAAGTTCACTCTCCCCAGAAATCAGTTTCTCCTTTGGAATTAGATGCAGGGATCCTCGCGGCTGATATTGACGTTGACATGTTGTGGAATGGACTGGAGGACATGCTTTACGAAGAGCAGCGCTAGGAGGGAACGTAGGGTTCAGGGTATCTGCCGGAGGGGGGTGTTCATCATTTCGATGTGTCAACGTAACCATGGTATCATAACCGAGTTTGAAGGAATAAACAGGACACTGCTACGCATACAGGCAACCAGAGGCAGACCACGTCAGTTTCTGTTCTTCTTGTATCGTCTTCTTCCTTTCTCCTCCAGTGTTAGTTGTTGTTGTTATCGTCGTTTTCTTTTACCGACATTTGAGGATGGATTTGGCAAACGGAATATAATATTAATAAGCATAAATTATATCACGTGATATGCGGCTCAGTTCTAGATTACGTAATAAATGCACCCCCTGAAACCGGGGAAGTTCGGCGCTAACTACATCTTGATGTTGAGATTTGAAGGAGTGTCGATGATGCCAGTACGAGGGGCTATTTCTACGACCTAATTAATTCGCTTTGCTCTCTGTAAACTGGTTTTTTCCTAGGGCATGCTGGGACAAACATTGAAAGGCAGGCTGGGTCTTTATACCGTTACCAAACAACTACAGGATAGTGTTTGGGTTGCAAGGTATGGACTAATAGTTACAAGGCTGACTGGATATGCAATTGATACTGAATTCAAAAAGGACATGCGACAATAAACAAGTCGTAGTTAAAGCCGTGAACCACTCTCGTATACACAACGAGCGAGACGTGTTGCGCCGGTTCCAACATAACTCACCATTTATACGTCCACTACTTGATGAAATTGAAGAACCATCACCTCCTCCTGCCATAGTCTTAAAACACGTAGATGATGACCTATTAAATGCCTCTGATACCCAGCGTCTCACTCGGTCAGAAGTCAAATATGTAGCCAAGAAGGTCCTTGAAGCAATTTCTGCATTTCATGAGGGAGGCTTTGTTCATACAGGTAAGGTGCCTGATGATACTTTGGATATAGTCCCTACTCTATGTGTACTTTGCTGATTTTCCGAGCTGAAAATATCAAGCCTAATAACGTGCTGGTGAATTACAGGCAGGAGAACAGCAGGGCAGCCGATTTACGGATGTCCAGTTGGCTGATTTCGGAAGTACTATTCACAAAGACTCTAGCCATGCAAGAAATGGAGATCCCATTGGGACCCCGATTTTCAGAAGTCCAGAAGCGCATTTACAGATGAGATGGAGCACTTCTACTGATATCTGGTCATTCGGGACAATAGTGAGCTCAAATACTACATCAATCAGATGTTTAATGGTTAACTTCTTCCCGGCTTATTAGCTTTCTATACGGGGAAGGATTTCATATATTCAAACCCGACGTCCCTGTTGGCCACGACGACTATGAACTCAAAATAATCGTTAACCATTATAGATGCTTTGGCCCGTTCCCAGTCTCTTATGAAGAGATCGCTAATGAACAAAAGGTAGCGATCCTGATATGGATTATGAAAAATACCCCCGCGCATGCCCTGAAGCCACTTCATCTGACTATTCTGCGAGAGATCTGCCAGGAGGATAAGCAGTTTGTTCTGAGAATAATGAAACTTGATCCACGAGATAGGCCGACAGCACATCAACTCTTGGAAGACGAATGGTTCCACCAGTCTTGAGGGAGAAAGAGGCAATTTTATATATTCTGTTTTATATTTCCTCTAGGCCTGATACTAGGGTCTATTTGAAGGTATATTTCCCTACCTTAATTATAGATTTGCCTTGCTCTGCCTGCTATTGTGACTGTAGGGCGATTGGCTGGTATCACCCGATGGAAGGACAAAAGGGACAACAAACCAAACCTTCCAGCCACCTAGTACAGAAAGGAAGAAATGGCACCGGATAAGGAGAAGCCAATGCGGAACAAACGGAATGGAGGGGGGAGAGACAACCCTCATCCTTCAACTTCTGGCTAACGTGTGCTGGGGTAGAGTTCGTTATTTTCCGCCCGGCTGTTACACATCACATGGTAGGGAAGAGAAAGATGCCGGAAGGGATGATTTTTCCCGAGTCAGATTTGTGCCCGGCCAAGATCCATTAGAGAGTTAACTTACGCTCGTCGACATGCGTTGTTTGTTGGCCTGGTTTGGTTTATTAATCGGGGAAAATTAATGAGATGGGAAGGATTTTTTTTTTTAAATTTGCATTTGCATAAGAAGAGGTCTGCATTTTCCCTCGAGCGTCCATTTTAAGATAGTGAGTGATGTGGTCTTTTTCCAGAGAGTCGTCATCATTGAATCGTAAGTCATAAAGCGTAAGGGTAAGATATGGAATAGTTCCAGTTCTAAGGAAACAAGGCAAGTAAGTAAACGAGCAAGAAAGTCAGTGTAAAAGAGAAGATGTCCACCGAAGAAGGCAAGAAATAGAATTGAGTGAGCAGATTTATCCAGAGATTGACTTGAAATAGAAGAGCAAGACAAAGGGCACCTCCATGCCTGAGAGCATTGCGGCTTTTTTTGCTTGGAGGGGAAACATAAGCGAAGTTCTATAGAGATGGGGACGGGGAGAAAAAAAAAACAGGCATGGTAAGGAGTAATTCGTAAGTGGTCATTCAGTCATAATTCATTTGTCGTTATAAATTTTTGGGTTGTCATCACAGCTGGAAATCATCAGGGGGGAATGCCGCGTATCCAATCCGAACATCGATAGAAGGCAAGAAGTGGTTGTAAAAGAAAGCGTAAAGGCGAAGTTTTTGCGAATAAACAAGATGTCTGCCATCAAGGTATGTCTGTCGTGTGTGTCTGGTGTGTATGGACGTTCTTATTCGTGTAACGGTGTGAAGAAGTGTGATGGACATGCGGCATGGAGGGACTCGGAAATATGTGATAAGCCCGCTGATTCGTTCATTTTTTTTTTTCTTTTGCAACTCCCCCGGGGCAGAGTACAAGGATTGCATGTTGGCAGACGTATGGTATGTATGGTACGCATGACGTAGTTATATGATAGGTAAATTCGTTGGACGGTTCGAGCTGGAGCCGAGTTAGATTTTCGTTTGGGCTCATGCAGGGTAGCGGGAGGCTGTATGCCACCCCCTGACGGTCCGGATGTATGTTATAACCTTACCTCAAAAGTCGATCCTCTCTACATCCATTTTCTCTCGTAGCTTTCGGGGCTGCTGCCTCCGCTCCGGCTGCCGCCGCTGCTGGTCGTGGATGTGTCGGTGTCATCTGAGTATCGTGGTCTTCGGTCCTTGCCAATGGCCACGGGTATGCCCTGGACGACACCGCCGTGGTCATGGCCGGCAGGGTACATGCCGTCGTTGACAGAGAAGTTCCTGCAGATCAGATAAGCTCGCATGGCGGCCTTTTCGCGGGCCAGGAGTTCGGTCTGGCAGACTTCATCGGTTTGGTATTCACGGTTATTGACCCGGACGACACAAGTGTATCCTGAGCCGGAGCCGTTGTTTACTTGTTCGTAAAGGGGCTCAGGCCAACGACGACGGCGGCAAAGACCTGCAAGGAACAAAACACATGTTATTGGCTGGTCTGGTATGTCTGGTTTGGAGGGCTGAGTTGGCAATTGTCTTGTTTCGAGAAGAATGGAGGAAAAGAAAAGAAAGCCAGTAGACAATATTGACAGAGCAGGTAGATAGGTAGGTAGGTGATTTAGACATCCGGGGAAAAGTCTATGGTGAAGCCACAGGGTGACACAACGTTGATCAATTCCAGCATTGAGCTGGGGGGTAGGAGTATAACATAGCCGGTACAAGACACAGAACAGACTAGGGGGGTATGTTATTAGAAAAACAAGCAGGTATCAGGCACCAAGACGTTATTTTCTTTCTTTTTTGCAAAGTAACGGGTCCATTACTACGAAGAGACAATTGGACAATGGATCTGGATTCTGGAATATCCAGCCTGAGAGAAAGAAACCAAGGTGCCATTTCTCCTGCCAAACGGCATCACCAAATAGGGGGGACGGGAGAGCAGAAGCATTGATGTCCAAGGGGGTGAGTAGACGGCAATTGATTGGGTAGCAAGCCATGTCTGTATGATACGAAAGGGATGCGTAGGATGAATTGGTTGGTTCAGAGCCTGTCAGGGGGAGGAATAAGGGGGGAGGTCAAACATACTCGCTAGATAGAGGATGTAGTACATCTCGAGACCCAATAGCCGATGTACCCCCTTGAAACGTAAAAACACGCACACACACAGCAAGAAAGAGAATTAAGCTTGGGATTGGGTATCGTAGGGCACGTCAAGTGTCCTCAGGCAGGAATACAGCTTCAGCAAGTTAATTAAGATGTTTTCTTCAGCCCAGCCCAGCCCAGATGGACGGTTAGAAGCCCGACTCTCCCAGTCTCACGCACAATACGGCCGTTCAACCACAAAACCCGAACCCGGCCAGGAGCAATAGTATGCTTTTTTTTCTTTCCTTTTCTCGACCGAGGCCACGGACGGACGAAAAACAAGAGCTTCTTGTGTGGTGGTAGTGATGGTGATTGTGATTGATGCCCAACAGAACAGGTGTCGGCTAGTAGTACACGGGCATTTGAAAAACAAAGACGAGGCTGTTTCTTTGCGGAGGAAAAGTCAGGTAGAAATAGCCACGAGCACGAGACGGAGGAATTGGCAAACGAACTAAGAGAGACGCAGGAAAAGGGGAAGCGGAGGTTGTTAATAACGTTAAGGGGGGAGGGCAAGGTTGTGCTATGTAAGTAAATAGTTCAGGGTTAGGGAGGATGAAAGGGAGGACTCGCTGTGTCTTGTGTGTCTACGGATACAAAAAGGACGGCGGTTTCTCTTATCTAACTAACGGCAAAAAGCAAGAAAGAGGAGAGAAACCATTCTAGACGGCGCCAGGTCAGAGGAGCCAGCCGGGAGTATTAGCTACCTATGTATATAAGTGTAAGTATGGGGAGAACAAAAAAAAAGGAGAGAGATAAGAAAGACGCCTTGCCTTGCCTTCCCTTCCCTTGCAAAAAGAGATGGCAAAAGAGAGAAACGGGTGGGGCTATGATGCTGATGCTGATGATGATGGAGGACGGTGGGAGCAGATGAATGGTTAACGGTGATAATTCGCATGTATGGAATAACCGCGAGATATCCTTGGAACAAGTTGGCTGGCCTGACGTTGACGTTGATGTTGATGTTGATACCTCAATGCTCTCCCTCTCCAACGGCATTCACCATTATCAACCGCCATTACTGCTGCCCATGAACAGAGGGAGCCTCGAGGTGCTCGTCCTCAAGTCCATCCTCACATACTTTCCGCGATTCTTGCTTTTTCCCCCCTAACTATCCTCCCACTTGGGTTTTTTCGACCGGTTGATGTGTTGGCAGGTTTCCTCGCCAGTGAAGTTGCTAAGGGGGGGGATGGGCCCAGACAGGATCAAAGATCGAGAACCGGAAACCCTTCAGCATCCACATCCTGGTCTGAGGCGGACGAATCAGCGGGCATGCAGCTGCGTCGATCGAGAGGCTATGGGACGGTTCTCTCTGCCAGGCCAGGGATTATTTGGCGCTGCGCTGCGCTGCGTTGTCGAGAGGGCAGACCTTGACGCTGCTTGTCCTTGCATGAGGGTTGTGATATGCACGTCTTGTACCTAGTTATGCAAGAGGAGATGCATTACGAGGGGAGAGATGTGATCATGACCATGATTATGGCGTGAGTACGGAGTACATGAGGGTGAGTAACTATCGGGCTAAGGAGGAGAGAACCGGTTAACTAATTGAGGCTGGCAGACGATTAACCGAGGGCGCATGGGGGCGATGATTGACACTGGAGAAGGCGAAAAGACGCTGCAGACCAAGACCTGGGCTGGTGGATAAGGCCGAGTTGAAGATGTTGAAGTTATCGACAGGGATGAGCGTCCTTATCCTGGGCCGTTGAGCATCCATACCTACCTGTGAGTAGGTATGTATGTAAGGATGGATGTTGACTTGCTTGACTGCAGCTGCAATGCACGTAATAGCTAGTCTGGAGGCGGAGATGGAGATGCGCTGGCAGACGGAGACTTATACTTCTGTCTCTTATACACATCTGACGCTGCCGACGACTCCTT
>OJKM01000038.1_pt1 | contig 16906 bp, 19 predicted proteins | sample 1596631 | NCBI WGS metagenome assembly OJKM01 (sample SAMEA3904683, study PRJEB24821) | metagenome | biome: Builtin; feature: hospital; material: surface | place: USA | collected 2013-06-06 | reverse complement strand
ACGAGATCCTCTCTGGTCTCGTGGGCTCGGAGATGTGTATAAGAGACAGATCTACACCAGCAATCAACTCTTGAACTGGCAAAAGAGACTCAAGGGAGGACTCAACAAGGGCCGGTGAGGAAATAGCGTGAGAGGCTACGAAACCTGCAGTTGCGATACGATCACTGCCATCTCTTGAATGAAGATTGGCAAATATTTCGGTAGCAGTAGATATATCTGCCGAGTCATGAGAGTTGAAGAGAGATATTGCCGCTCCGCGAAGTAGTGATATCGGTTGGCTAGAAGGGTCCTTCCCCTGCCAATACTTGGCAGCCTTCGATAGTTCGGAATTTATATGATGTTTGCGACCCTGACTTCTGTACAGAGTGACAAGGATGTTGACCAACCCAGGGCTAAACCGAACCACCTTATCGGAGTCATCGCTAGTTCCTTCCAATTTCATGGAGAAATTCTCTAACGTGGATATTGCGGCATTGATGTTTCCATCCGCCACCTGTAGTTGAGCAAGAACTAAGGTGAGACCGAGATCATTAGGGCGCATGGCAGAAAGAGAAGATATTTTCTTTATCGCATTTCTGCCGTCTGCTCCCTGAGTGTGAGCAGTAACATCAAACGCAGCGAGCGAATTTATATCTGATGAAAGGGTAGCAGAGGAGTGCTGTGAAAGTGTTTTAGAGGTCGACCTCGAAATCCCATCAAACTTGCGGACCATAAGATCGATGACAAGAGCATTTCTGTTTAAGATGTCATTCTGATAGGAGAAGAATTTATCATTGCCAGCGGGTATTGGGGTTCGGCTAAAGTTCTTGTGTTTGATGTAGGGGTTTATGTTTCGATCGGTTGTAAGAATAGCGAGGTTTTCGGCAATGAGCTTAGTAGAAAGATCGGTAATCCTGTGTATGCATGTCAGCTATATTGATCTGATAGCAGTCCTAGGCGAGGGGTGGGATGTACATACTCAGAAAAATCTATGCCTCTAATAAGAGCTTCTCCCTCCTCTATTTTCCCTTGCTGCAAATAGACATGTATCTCTTGGATTTTGATGGGCAACAATTCCACTTTCTTGTCTTCGGGGGAGAGTTCATCAGACGCTTCGCACAATTCTATTGTTGATGTCAGAACGATCTCGTAAACAACAACTGTTGGCGGTAATCTATTCGTACCTTTTGATTTCTTCAAAAGTTCCAGAGCTCTCTCATAATGGCCCCTGGCTATTTGTTCACACGCCACGTTATACGCAGCTTCAAAAATATCCAAAGCATCTCCCTTTGACACCAGGTCCTTTGAAAGCGTACTTTGGCCTGCCCAAAGATTTTGTGCCTCAGCCGCCGTTATGTTTATTTGCAAATCAGTGAGTTCACCCGCGGAAGCTCTCATATCACTAATCAAATCCTGGTAGATCTTGAGAGTTCGGTCAAAGTCTTCAGCTCTATAGGACTATACAATGTTGACAAATTAGCAAGATTTCTAAAGAAACTCAATTCATACAAAAGGAGCAAAGGAGCATATTTATTTCAGGTCATATGCCCTGACTAGCTGACGAACCGCTTGTGCTTCAATATGCTTTGCGCCTCTTTCAGAGCCAACGGATGCCGCAATTGATATTGCCTCATCCAACCTCCCAATTTTATATAGGACATAAGACCATTCAAGCGGCAGTCGTTTCTTTAACACATCGCCTCCTTCCTCAATTACACGAATTGCATCCTCAAATCGGTCTAATTTTATAAGCGCAATGGTTTTGATATGCTGTGCATCCACATCCGTTCGGGACTTTTTTAGAATCGAGTTGCAGGCTTTGATAAGCTCCTCATGGTCATTTATAGAAGACCTTTGCATAAGAACGCTAAGGCTCTGCAAAGTTGTCCCCATGGAAGCGGACATTGGCGATAGCGATTTATCAGGGCCAAGAGCGGGGGGTCAGTGAGAGTAGGCAAAAACCGGCAAAGCGTTCGGTTTCGGTGTTGATCAGTTGCCGGTAGGGATTGGGAAGTAAATTCCAGTGTCCCAGCTCCCACACTTCAAAGTATCACGGCTATTCTGTCATTCGCTTGTTCTATCATCCATTCTTCAATCTGCCCGTTACATTAACATGATGTCAGGGCACATCACGTGAGTATGAAGCCCTGCCCGTACCCTATTTAGTATTTGTAAGCATAATTATGTAATTCTCGTAGATTTACGCTAGTCCTAAAACGGGGAATCTGATATAAAACTCTAATCTAACTTCGCGACGTCGTCGCTTTGCAAAAGAAACCAACCACTTCACCTCTCGATCAAGCGACAGCCTCTTTAGCTTTGCAGCCAGCACAGCCGGTTTTTACACCATATCTCATGGCCCGGGATACCAAACGCACTTAGCATGCAAGTGGCAGGAGTGACTTCTGCCGCTAAGGCCGCTGCACCCCTTAGGCCCTCAGTTTTACAAAGCATCGCCCGATCTAACCAATTGCAATTTATTGGGGACGCGCCGCTCATAGACGAGATATACTAGCATATGTGGAGCGTTATGTGCTCAGATCACTGTGGCTATATCGATATTCTCTGAAAGTCCATAATCTATGAGTCTCTTCTCAGCACATGTTACGATATATCCGCAGTTAAAATACGAAGAACTAACACATCTGGGTCACTGGCCGTCGATTGAGGGTCTTCGGTATCAGGGATTCTAATGCCCAGATAAGGAGGCTTACAGAGACGCCACCAAACCATGGCTGATCCGATTGTAGATCCCACCACCCGTCGCAATTACTAAATCTCTTTTTTATATACGGATACATCGATGCGGATGGACTCGTGATCGAGAGACTTTAGGGGCTGGTAGGCCCGCGAACCAGGCAAACAGATTAAAAATATACGATCGACGCGAGACGATTTACTAGCTGCTGACCCTACCTTACCAACTTAATGGAAATTTTGGTGAGACAATAAAATGGTTGATTTCCAACATAATTCTACCTAAATTTGGTCTTGACTGTACTCCTTAGGTTTTGCTCTATTGGGGATATGGTATCGGGTGAACATTTTCACCTGAGTATTGGGGAACCGAACCCCTGCATCAAGTTCCACGCAAACTGCATAGATCGGCTAACGGCCGATGTTTAGCTGTCAAGGCTGACGTTCATGTTTGCAGGCGATCCTCAATGTGTGGCGAGCGGTGGCTAGGATTCAGACGCCTCTAATTACTCCGCCTGTCGATTTGCTTAAATACAAGGCAATTCGAAGCACAGTTTAAGCTACATGTGTGCGAATTCAATCTTTTCTCCAGAGTACATGATACCAGAAATAAGGTCGGTCAGAACCATATGAGAGGGTCGGAATACTGTCAGAAGTTTTCACCGAAATACTGTTCGCCTTATTGTACACTCATAGAAAAGGACACTGCCTGGGATTGGGCAACCTCGATATGCATTAGAGATTACATGGGCTAATACGGATTAAGAAAAGCGTTGAGTCTGAAGCAGAAAAACAGAAGAACAGTTAAGGAAAGTAATTAAGGAAGGCTTGAGTTTTTTTCGGATGGGGTCCGCAAATAATCCGAGTCATCGTCGCTGTGACGGGGGCTGCTATTCCTCCGGCTACTGCTGCTGTCGCTTTCCGAGTTATTGCGGGCTTTAACCTGGCTACGCAAAGATGCCACCTGCCTCCTCCGGGCATTTATGAACCAGTTGCTGATCTGAAAATAGGAATATGTCAGTCCGTGTTGAAGGCTGCCATACCACTAAAATATAGAAAAAGGCTTACCTGACTAATAGTCAATCCAGTCCTGCTCATAAAGATTTGTTTATCCTCTTCAGTTGGGTATGGATGATCAAGGTGCTCCCATAACCAAGCTCGAAGCATGTCTGTAACCGGCTTTGGTAGGTTTCCTCTTCGTTTTTTCTCCCTCATATCTCCAAGCTCACATTCTGACAGGCAATAGCCTGAAGCTGGTCTGAAATGGCCAAACGTTGATTGGGAATAAGCCCTGTCGCAAGCGTGAGGCTGCTCAAATGATGAGGGATACGACAGTTGATCACGATAATCACAGGAAGAGACCATGTTGACTGGAGAGGATGAATGTGAAAAATTCGACGAATCGAAAGAAAATTGACTTCTAGGGGATGATATTGAGTAGTTTGATAATTCTCCCTCATTCCTTCCGCGACTGTTCAGAGGTGCGTATATGGCGTTGCTGTTGGCGTTTGGCGAAACCTTGACGAAATATTCTCTTGATGGAGATGGAATAGGTGGGGGTAACGATCGGTTGATCTCGTTAAGGGTAAGTTTAGGGCGCGAATGCGAGTGCGAAGCAGACATCGAGGATTTTGATTCCACTACATGGGGTTGCTGGAGATTTGACGATTTGGCACTGTTTCCCATGAACCTGTCCGGCCGCAAGGATACATCATCAAACCGGCTATCTCTGGCAAACAGTCTAAATGGAAGCCTATCAGCGCGCTGGGTGGGTGGTGGCATGGTATCCTGCAGCGAACTACGCCTCCAGTTCTGATTAGACTGAGTATAAAACACTCCACCCTCTATTTCATCATGAAGATGATCGGGCAGGAGCTAAACAATGTTAGAAAACAATGCTTCACACATGGGTATGGGATTAAGTCTCATATCTTACCTCTCTAAAAGAGGGGAGCTTCTCCGAGTGATGATCGGATAGTACCGTTGAGTAGGTGACTGTCATGGTTCCTGATTACTTCCAGTTCTACAAAGAGATTTGAAGTTGGGTGTTGGGAGTGTGGTATCGTAGGCAGCCGGCTTTTAAGCTATACGTTCACAGGACCGGTATCGTTCGATAAGGGTAGAAGGACAGAGCGGTTATGGGATATGGCAATATATATATATATATATATATATATATATTCTCGTACTGCCCGAAGACGTTGGGCCGGGTTCAAGCCAGTAGACCGGTTCAGTGATTAAGCGTGAGTTAGGTATCAAACGCCGATAAAGTTCAAGCTTCAGTTCAGGCTGACGAGAGAAGTGTATGGTATATAGGCTGATGTAGGCCAAACTGAGAAAACGTTCACTGAAGATGGTACTCCGTTTGCAAAGGACGCTTCTAGCTGATATTGGGGGCAGAGACAGGCGAGTATTATATGCATCAAAAAGGCACACCCGCGTCTGATATCGAACACCGTCCAGCGGCCACCACCGTCTTGAACCCATGGCGATCAGTTTCTGTGGATCCAAGAAATCCCACCCACCTTCACAGCGTAAAATGGTAAGAAAAAGAAGAATGACAGGGGCAAGACGCTTGAAAGGGCCTATCCTGATCTGGTCCAACTGTGGAGGGCTTGGAGGAGGGTATGGCAAAAAAGCAAATTCTGGTCGGACAGAAAAGCTCCCCATAAGACTGATTGCCTGGCCTGACGAAGAAAAAGCAAGTGTGCCCTGCTGCTTGTTCCCAGACTCAGCATCTTTCGAGCGCCCACTTGCTTGTTCAATGATACGATGCTCGGCCCTTTCACTAGGACCAATAGCTAGTGGTCAGGGGTTCAAGCTAACGAGGTAGTTGCTCTGCCGTCAAATATCATGCTCTGCCGCAGGGTTTTAACTTAACGATCCAGCCAGCCAGAAGTAGCGTCAGACCCCCCAAAATACTCTCTGACATGTCCCAAAGAGCACTGACAATGGAGGCTGGTGGATCCTAAAGGCTGCATCTCGAGCTTTATGGAGTGAGATCTCCGAGGGTGAGGCGTTTTAGCATTCCCAGATGCCCGCCACAGATTGGGTTGCCTCAGAAGCAGGATGAATTAACGCCCATTCTTAGGCATAATGCCAAATCCTAGTATCTCGAGTTGGTCTGATGGAATACTGCATGGCATTAACTCAACTTGAGATGTGATTGTGGTTGTCCCTTTTCTTTTTATCCTGACGATTTTTTCTTCTGCTCGGTGACAGGCTTGAGGGCCTCGCGGAGCCTAGAGGGAGCAGAGGAGAGAGAATAGAAGAAGAAAAGAGCCATATTACTTCCTTCTCCATAGCCCTCCGTATCCACATGGCAAAGAGACTACATTTGCATCCACCAGACGCGGGGTGGAAGATAACAATAAACATACTCCGGGACATGTCAATATAGGTACGGGAGCCAAAGTACTTGCGTTATGGTTGACGGTTGCTAATCGTCCTGAAGACCAAAGACCGAGCGACCGATTATCGTCAGGAACAGTTGACCAAGTACAGATTTGTGGAGTGTCGACTTTGTAATTGCAAGGCAGAGAACCTTGATCTGGCATCGAATCTTCGTTTACTTTCAAGCCACTATCGACTTGCAAATTCAGGTTTTTTGCCTTGATAAAATTGCAATGGGAGTAAAAAAAGGAAGGAAAGGAAAGGAGCAAAAAAGAAAGGAAAACGATATCCATGCGTTCGGGCTTTGAGGCACTCAGAAGGCTATTCTGCAAATCGATCCTTACGAGGAAGAGAGATGAGATGCCAGGTTGAAGGACATGACAAGCGCGAACCGAAAAATCATTCTCGCAAATGCCAAAGGCTTTCCAATAATCCGGTCTCCTCGTACCATCTACGGAGCATCTCTGCGCTAAGCAGCCGGTTCCTTGGACCCCGAGCTCTGCGGTTTGGCCTTTTAAGGTTGAAAAACGTATATCAACTGGCTCTACCAAATATCTGCTGTCACACAACATCCGAGAAGAAACGATGGTCGAACTTGTTGCAGTAAATAAATAGATTTCTATCATTCTGGCACGATTCAACCCATCACCGGCCACCACCAAATCCCTAGTACATTGCCATCTACTAGGTAAAGTTTCAGTTAAGTCGAAACATGGCTGGCTTACGATCGAACGATCGGCCAACCACACGACTCGAAACTTGGATTTTGTGGGAATATTGACTTCGACTTACTCGATATATAACCTGGTTCCTTTCAATCACGACTGAATCTGACAGCAACGGGCATATCCTTTAGGGCCCTGATCTGCCGAAATACTGGGATAGTCTATACAAAAAACCCCCATACAAGAGAGAACACCACACCGTACAGACATGTTTCTTCACTCCTCAGGGTTTCTTATGACCCCCACCCCCCGCGCGCAGGCAGGGATATGTTGGCCCTAGCCTAGTTGTCTATTAAATCGATCGTTGCCACGTCGGGCGGTTGTCAGATCTGCTAGTCGCTCTCAAAAAGTCAGGTATCTGAGAGGTGGGAAAGCCATATTCATTCTCGCACATCGCCGTATCAAGGGCGACGACAAAATCCATAGCTAGGTAAAATGGTTAATACCGGGCTTATCTACTCTGGACCTGCTTGCCTGTTGCGGACAGACGGAGAAGCGTGTAACATGGGTCTAGATGACGCTTTTTTGCCATAAAGCCAATACAATGGCGGGGTCGAAGCAAACACTCCGACCACCCCAAATAATTGACAGCTCATCTAATTTTGGAGAAGGGGTAAAAAAGCAAACTAAGGAAACGAGAAAATGAACGAACAAACCTGCCTTTCTCTCGTTCAATATTCGGCATCCCATCCTTACTCTACGCCATGCCCCCAAGTCGTGGTAAACGTTACTGGCTAACATGATGGCCTCCCGCAGGTGCTCAAATGGCTTACAGCGCATGCTGTGGTGCAATGCATATAATCTCGGTGGTTTCAGGCTGCGCATAACATGCTCTTAATATGGAGCACTCTGTACATGCAGTGCCATAAATGACAGGTGACCCTTATCTGTTACCAATGATATAGTTCCGTCCGCCACTGCTGTTCATGCTTCTTACGTCGTGGTGCGTTTAGGATGTGTGGCCAGACTCCTGACTGCCAGACAGAACCCTGGAAGACAGCATCCTATAGAGATACAACCAGCAACAGTGACTTTCTCCAGGAAACAGAGAAGGAAAGAAAGGAAAAAAAAAAAGACGAAAATGAAAATACAATGCCGATAACTCTATACAATATGGTTGGAACTCTGCCCATGAACCCCTGAAGTGCGGAGTATTGTTGCCGAACTTCATACTCTTGAGCAGGCCCGTTCGCCTGCCGGGTGCCAGCCCGAATTAGTCTTATGCATTTCTCCCGCCTGAGGTCGACATGATGGTGGTACAATAGGTCAACCTACTGTCTTTGCACCTCGTCTCCAGGAAATCCTTTTCGCCGACAAACCAGGAAACGTTGCTCTTGTGTCACAAACCGGTTTCTCTCACAGACCTTCAGTTACGTTTGACTAGCAACAGGAGCGAGCAGCAAATATCGTTGAGGTATACATATGCAGATGGAAAAGGTGGACAATATCAAGAAGGGGGAGCCAGCAGACCTAGATTCGTGGACTTCGCGACGTAAAGTGACAAATCATAAAACCAGCCTTGAAAAAGCAAATACATTCCTGATTTGATCCCTAGGTCTCCCTCTTCCTGGCGCACGGAGTCTATCTCAACATACCGACACAGAAAAGCTCCTCTCGGGATTCTAAGGGGCGCCGCCACAGGTCCCGATGGCCGATGCGTGTATGCGCGGTTGTCACACATAGCAGTTGCCCCCCTCCCCACGCACTTGTAAGGGTGTGTTTTGTCATCTTCCACCAGCTGTTTGTGCAAGGCCGATGCGCTGTACGAAATGTGTTAGTTATTGCACGATCCTGGGGTGATGACTCGACATGCTAAAAGTGTCACTCCACATCCCTGCCACCGCTGGGTGTTGGACTCGAGCGCAGTGCATAGATATATTCCTGCGTGAGATGCCCGAAAACGTCTGTTGAGAGTATCTGTGTCGTATATGCATGCGCCGTTCCGTCATGCGACCTCGATCGAGCTTTTTCTGTCCATGGCAAACAAACCAGCCGAAACATGCTGCGTGCGCATTGTGTATGAATAGTGCTTGATACACTATGTTAACCCAAACTCCATTCCCCATCCGGCCACAATTTACCTGTCGTTCAAGCTTCTGTATGGGCTAGCCCAGAAAGCCTCTTCCCCATAGACGGGCCGCACGTAAGACAGACACAGATCGGATGCCTGATCGACGGGGATTTAATAAATACTACGTTGTCAAAGTTCGCCGTCGACTCTGACCCTGGGAAGCCGCTTGACTCTTTGACAGAATCTCTTCCTCGGCATCTGGCCGTCTACAGTGCCAGCCATACGTAACTCAATTATGCCTGACTGGCAAACAGAAGCTCTCAGAAATAGCCCGCATGGTGGTATAAATTTATTCAGGGGCACCTGCCAACGAACGCTCAATTTTGACGGTAATTATGCTTGAAGCTCCCCAAATTTATCTCATACTATTATACGACAACTTGTTAGCAGTATTTTCGATTGGCAGCCGGCTTCTTTGTTATCCAACTTCTTCGCAGGGCCTTTATGCACGGCGTACAGTGTCTTCAGGTCGAGACCGAAGGCTGCGATCGTCTTTCGATGTCGGAACATTTTCCTGGTTTGATTACTCAGAAATGATGGAAGAGATCGCTATCTCGTTTTCTCTTTCCTGATTTCATTGCCAATGGCTTATTATACCCAGGTTCCTCCTTAGCCCACTGTTAGGCCGAGAGGGGGGGAGGACAGGCAGCATACTTGTCAATATGTGATGGACGTGACTTGTTGAAGACACCTCTCCTTCTACCTTTTTAGAAGCCAGGCTAGGTCTTTACAGAGAAAGAGGTGCTCTGTACAACCCCGCTGTAGATCATTCTGTGGCGTCTACAGGCGCAGCATATTCCATGGTTCAAAAGTGATAGTCAATGGTTCCAGAAATCTGGCGCCTCAGGTCTTACGGAGCTCCCGTACGTTGGATTTCCATATCAACGGGTACAACTGGGCAGGCCAGGGGAAAATCAGACCAACATCGTCCTCTACTGGGTAGTACTTATCCTGCCATGCTTATTTTACTTGTATAACCCTTTTTTCTTCCTTCCTTCTATAGAAGAGCAATCTGTCTTCTTTTTCCTGGTTCCTGGCCGTGGGCAGTTGACTGAAACCTGAAATGCTGTGCCCCAACTTCCCTGATTGCTGGCAGGAAAGAAATAACGGTAAACTGCTGCCGGTAGTGCCAAAAAGTACTGACAATATCCAGGCGGCTTGATATCAGTATTTCTCAGCATGACATGTATTATTTTCCCTGGGAAAACGACTACGTACAACCCGACACTCGAGCTCCCCTGCCTACAGGTAACCCTTGTAACAGTACCATCACCGAAACGGGTCAAAAATCCTAATAAAATCAAGTTTAATAGGTCAGTGAACGGCTTATACAGTGAAGTTGTTTCAATGTGGCTGCGTTCAAATCTTGTATAAAGGACAGATGGCATGGATAGACAACTATGACTAAACAAGACACACTGAGTTCACATTTTGTAAATGTGAGATGTAATGAAGGAATGAATAGATTGCTCCTAATGCTAACAGTTTATTCTATGCCAAAAAAAATGACCTCGAATTAAAATGTTAAAAATGATGGATGAACTCTAGAGATGAGACGCTGAGGATGCAGAGAAGAATGTATGGAATAGGAGTCTGGATGATGAAAAAGGAGATTTTGAAGTCATTCGTCTAGATATCGCCGAAGAGGGTGGTCGTTTGATAGAGGGCAGACTTTCCCGAAAAGTTCAATGTAGCTCAATTTACCAAGTCTCCTATTACGGGTGGTCAATATGGATTCATACTCAAATAAGGATAAGAAAAAGAAAATAGAACTAAGACATACTGCAATGTACTGGCCAGCCGCTTTTTTCTCTTCCCAGAAAATTCTTGCCTGTTCTGGGTTCAGGTTGCCCTTTGCAATGGCGACGTCAATCAACGCAGCCTCGACACCTTCGCCCATACCCTTGCTGCTGCCGCAGACGAAGACTCGCCCATCAAGAGAATTGATTACGAACCAGACCAAGTCTGCTTGATGGCGTACCTCCTCCTGCACGTATCTGCCTTCGCCTCGTCTGCTCTGGACGACCTTCTTAACTTCATCTTCGTGAACTCCCCATTCTCCAGAGTAAAGTTCGTCAAGCAAGGAGTCACGGATTCCCTGGAGCACCCAGACCTTGTTGGCGCAGTTAGCTGATCTGAGACGGCTCTGGACGAAGCCGCGGAAGGGAGCAACACCAACGCCAGCTCCAATGAGAAGCATAGGTCCGTCAGAGACAAATCGTCTAGCAAGTGGATTGGACATGAGTCCACGAAACATGGGGACGTGCAAGTTCAAGCTAGCTGGATCGATACCATCATTTTCGGCTGCCTGAATCTTTCGAGCTAGACGTTCTAAGAAACCCGATCCAACTCCTGTGCGGTACCCTCCATTCCAGTCGGGGCATTCGTGAACAGTCACAGCAATTTCAATAACTCGTCGTGGTTCTTTGCCATCAATGGTGCGTTGAATCATAGGATCCTGGGAGAGCGAGTAGAAACGAGGCATAAGCGTGTTCAGGGTGGAGAGAAGATGATCCAAAGGTGGGTGAGAGGAAGGAAATGCATCGAGAAGCTGCAAGACAGTGATATAAGGACCAGTACGGAGATCACAGAAAGCAGCCTGGCCCTGAGCAGAACATAGGTACATGAGAATTTTCTTCTCATTCTCATCCGATGCATACTCCGCGAGCAATCGAAGGAGCGGCTTTGTAGGAGGATAGCTCTGTAGGTCCGAACACCAGCTAAGAAGTTCACGTCTGGTAGTTAGGAGATCTCTAGGCTTTTCGTCTCCCCATATCGTGGGCCATCGACCCTTGGTGGTATGGAGTGTGATCTTTTTATCCCGTATGAATTTAGGAACCCCGAGACGGTTGAAGATGGCTTCAACGACAGCCTCAGAGTTACTGGGGCAAACACCAATGGCGCCTCCAACGACAAAGTCGACGTTTCCACCCTCAACTGGATAATCTGTAACATCGATATCGAAATGGTAAGTTCGTTTCTCAGCACCGGGTCTCGTCAACTCTCGTGCATGGTAAAGGGGAGCACGATACACTTCATAGGGTGCGTGTGGTTGGAGGAATCGAGGAGGATGATCTGCTGGCCCTAGTTTCTTTCCTACAGAATCAATTGAGGGAGAAGAAAAGGATACAGTGTTCTCTGGGAGAGGGGCTGTCTTGGTAAGCTTGCTGTCAAGGGAGAGCTCGCCAACGTATAGCCTCAAGCTCTCAAATGCAGCGTTCTTTGGCCGAACAACTGGGTTTGATGTGATAGATGGTAGAGCATTCTTGAGAGGCTCAAGCTTGCAGCATCCTCCTCCGCAACATATCTTCCCTAATAGGTTGGTTCCGCCGCGGATATCTCCCAATATCCTTTGGACATCCTCTGAATTCTGAGATATCAATACTGTGGATGCCCGCCTTCGGCGCTGGGGTATTCCATCTGACTCTTTGCTTTCAGTATATGCATCATCCAGCGCCGTGTCGCTGGACGGTTCTGTTATTGGCGTCAACGGGACGTCTGAATCAATAGACATTTCTGATGCGCCGGCTACCGAGGTTGCTGCTGACTGCGAGTCCGATGTACCCGTTGCCGAACGTCGTAGGAGGGTCAGATGCGGTATTGATGTAGGCTCTTCGGGGACAGGATCGTTTGGATGCGATGTAGAGGTGAGTGGGATAGGGACTGGCTCTTCATCAGGAAGAGATGATATTGTTGTCATTGTGTGAGAGAACCAGAGAGCCAAAGGGAAAAGCGTTCCAACAAGGGTATAGCTAGGGTAGAGGGAGCAACAATCAGCATCAATTCAGGCATGAACATGTCGATATCAAATAATATAAATCGGAAAGAAATGGATGTTTATAGAGGAAATTTCGGGGTTGGTTGGGTTATGATAGCAAGGGGCTGCATACCGAGCTCCAGAATGTGAACACAGCTCTCCGTACGTTTTTGATCAGATAAGTGGGGAAAGCATGAAAAATGCGGTTATCTGATGGCAGAAGATCGCCTACAAGATGGACGGCAGCATGTGTGACGCTGGAGTGGGAGAAAAGCCCTGGAGAGCCCCGGGGCAGACTGGGCGAGTTATATTCTTTCCCTCTGGCTTCTTTTGTCTGGCTGTCTGACTGTCGGCGGCCCTGGGGCGTCGAAGGCGAATTTTCTCCTGAGAAGAAAATGTCCCTAATCAGATCTTGCCGAGACTCCAGAGAAATACGCGGGATACGTAAATTACGATAATTACGGGGCCAGTCGCGGCCTGCAACACCCGTCCTTCGGATAACAGGCGCGGTCGGCTGCAGGTCCATCCGGCCTTGGTATCGACAGTGATGGGTCAGTTGCGTTTTGTCGGGCCTAGCACGATCGAACTCCTTGCCATCGCTCCCCCTGTCGTCTGCGCGGCCCATCAGGTGCGCCTTTGGTACACTTCAAATAGCCGATGTTGCCCCCTTAGCTGATTAGGTAACGTTCTGTAAATTACAGTACGGCCAGCCCACAGGTTTCATATCAGATCGCGCTATTATTGGCCGAAGTGCCGAAAGGGAGGTCACGCCATTATCAATCAGCGGATCAGATTAGATCAGATTATATAAGCGTGTAACATAAAGGGGAAGAGGAGGAAGAGGAGGGAGGAAAGGGACGAAGGGGAGTAAAGGAGGTGGATGATACAGAGATACTCATACGCCAGTCGAAGGGGAGGGCCAAGGACCAAAGACATGTTTCAGTCAGAAGAAAAGGGAATGCACATTTGCAATGGAGCTACGGAGTACAGTCTTCTCCCCTGCCAACAAGATACCGATCCTGGGCTGACACAGCGCCGAAACACGAACATGGCTCGTGCTCTCTGCGAAACTGTTCCAGATCTAAACCATTCTCGTTTATATGCATTTACGGGGTACTTGATGGGAAACCCACCGCCCGGCTCTTTGAGGTGGGATCCAGAAAGGGCCTGTACGGAGTAGTTGTCGTTGTCGAATACCGAGCAGGCGGCATCATGAGTGTGGTTGAGCGGCAGATTCCTCAGCTCTATTTTAATATCTCCTAGCAAACCTCGTCGTCTACTTGTTGTATATATACTAGGAGCAGAAGGTAACGAGCTGTGTGTATCCGTACCTCTCCCTTGCCAGCTTGAAAGCTGCCGTCCATGATGATTCTTGAATCAAACGACTCTATGAACCTCGTATGAAGAACCAGCCGTTTGCATATCCGCTGTTCTTATAGTAATCAAGTGAGAAAAATTTTTCAGAAAAAAAAAAGGGGGGGGGGAATTGGTTTCAATCAAACTTGGCTTTTGGATGTTCGCTGCTCATGATGCATGCATTCGGGTGGATCAACCGGAACGTTGAGTAGCCAGTTGCGGCATTTTCAGCCCCATGTATAGCGGCGATATCGGTATTCCTTGTCTCCATCTTGACAGAAACTTGGTCACCATGCCTTTCAAACCAAGATGGGCCTGGAAACTGTTTGTTTGATAGTAGCATCGTTGTTCCGTACACAAAATGGTTAATTTTTTCAACCGGAGAGAGTGGATAACCTCTCTGTACTCAATAAAGACCAGTTATGTTTGTATGTCAGTATCGATCCACGAGATGCGGAAACTATAATCTGATGTCGAGCTCGGCGCCCAGCGTCCAGAACGAATCCTTGCCTCCTTTCTCTGCCGCGTTGATCGTAGGCCGACTGCTCGGAGTTATTTGTTGCAAGACAGAGAGGAAACGCCGATACAGAGTGCAAGTGATTCACGATAGTCCTTGACTTTCTCAGGCTCGGCCATCTTCATTCCCCTTGGTTCAGAAATAAGCCACAGGGGTATTATTAGCAGGGTCTGATATTCCCCAGACTGTATTCTGGCATTATTGTTAGCCATTGGATCAGTGGGCCGGGCAGAGCTCGGGTGCACCCGCAGGGGATCTTTGGGTCCATGCTATGGTGAGCTAACTAACTATCTTTACCCACTTCTGGTGACTTCAACATGGCATGTTACTTTTGAAATCAAGAGAGGCCAAGTTTGACGTTTGTCCTGCTGTGTGGAGGCCAGAGTGGATGAGGTCAGGATATCATCACGTGAGTGGAATTTTCTCTAACTAAGTTGACTAACTTAACAAGAAGGCTTCATCAACGTCGAACACACCGCAGCTAACTAACAATTTTACCAACTCTACGTTCTGGATACCATATACCATTTAAGATCTATGAGTGACAAGAATATTTAAAAATCTATTCCATCTATTACATTCTCTTTTCCATGATTCGCTGGATAATGTCATAATTTATATATTCAACCGGCTTCGAATTTCGAGCGTCGGTTGGCCCTGCCGTTAAATACAAATATCCAGGATAATCATACCCTTTGTACCCTTAATACAGATTTTAAATATCCAGAACAAAGAGTGGCACAGGTCTTAACTTGTCTACGCTGTTCAATACCACTACGAAGTAGCACCAACCCAGGAATCTCCGATTACCTTTATTTATCACATTAGCTCCATCAGTTAATCCTACTTCAAATCCCAGGAGGGACATTCTACTCCAGATACAGTGTGGGTGTGGGGGGCCGAGTCTCCCGGGCCTGTGAATCTGGGCTTAGGGGTTTTTATATTATAAGTCGTTACAAGAGGGAGCTGGGTTTTGTCCAGAAAACAATGTCGGTAACTGGGTATGTTAACCATCCACGCTTGAGATCATCGACAACGGCAGAAGCTCATTATTACTTAGAGTGTACTATATTCCAAGCAATCCTGAGTTGCCAACGACAGCAACAAGAACCGTGATTGATCAGTTCAAAGCAATCCATCAGCCGGCCAGGCTTGGACGTTGGGCTCTAGAATTCAAACTCGTGAGAGACACTGCATCGTGCCTGCCAGCAGCAAACTTCCCCCATAATAAAGTGCCAACTCCGCGATATATGCATTTTCTATCACTTAGCCATTACCAAAATCATGGCTTCGTCCGAATCTCACCACGACCTGAGGTTGATCCGCTGGATCCAGCCGAGATGGAGAAACAGATGAACTCACCGCCATCTGTTCCAATACCAGCAACTGGGGTTTCTTCTCATTCGAAACCTTCAGCTGATAGTAAAGACTCTGATTTATCCTCTCAAAACGAAGCTTATACGACGACGATAAAGACATTCGACCCGCAGTCCTACCTATCCTTTTTCTCCATGACAACAAAATTCTTCCAGCCGCTCTGGAACCACCGCTATACCGTGGTTGTCACCTCTGGAGAAGCATATGAAGTAGGCGACTTTCGGGTCCGGATAGGCGAAGTTCGTCAGACAATGCCCAGGCCCCGTCTTCGTGGAGCAATCGTGGAAATTGAGTACCGTGGCCCAGGCCAGAGACAGTCGGAGCCAAATCTCACTCGAGAACCTGAAGAGGATTGGGATTTTGCTCCTCCTCTCCCACACTACCCACCCCGCGAGGTTATTATACCTACGGAGGAAGACTGGGAGCTGGGAGTGATGCTAATACGTGAGCTGTGGGATAATTTTTCAATACCAGGGGCTTCAGAATCAATCCAAGTCCCTGGATTAGGCCTCGAGAGGCGGGAATACTTTGACAAGGGGGGCGCATCAGCTCATACTGCACGCAAAAAGGCTAGCCTCGTTGGAGTTGACCTTGCGAGGCAGTACATGGATGTTTTCAAGTTTTACCGGTAGTCCATTCACTTTCAAACTAGGCATAGCTGTTGCTTAATCCACATGGATTGACGGTGCCTTTATATAATAAAAATATAGTATTGAAGATATATGACGGTAGGATTACGATATTTGAATGCTACGTTTATTCTCAAAAGCTGATGATTGGGTAACCGTAAACTGCATGAAATATGCGCTTGTTTCGAAGAGACCGTTAATAGTTGTATCCCTATTCGAATTCGGTGAATATACATTGAACATCACAGGAGCTGGGAAATCTTATGTAATTCCTTTTTTTTACCAATCTTTGTCCCACTGAGGATAGATGATGAACGTTAAAAGAAGGACCAAGACACAGTAATTGACTGGTTACTATAACCAAGGTCCATAAAAACAATGTTGTTGCCAGCATCCATCCACTGA
>OJKM01000037.1_pt1 | contig 16920 bp, 23 predicted proteins | sample 1596631 | NCBI WGS metagenome assembly OJKM01 (sample SAMEA3904683, study PRJEB24821) | metagenome | biome: Builtin; feature: hospital; material: surface | place: USA | collected 2013-06-06 | reverse complement strand
AAGGAGATATAACAACGGGTATTCCAAAAAAGTGCAAAAAAGCTCGGGAGTCTGCAGCCTCCCTACGAAAACGCGGTCGCAATGACTTGGTTGTTCTCCTCCACCCGCTTTTCTTAGACATCGGGTGGCAAGTTACTGCGGGATACTACCAGGCTTGGGTTGCTAGCACCCACCTCTCGGCATGTACCTCCAATCTGGGTTTACGCCATAACCACAGAAACTTACCGCTCGACCAGGCCGGCGGGCTTCAGTGCAAGACACAAGGCTAAGGGACCTCATAAGGCCTCTCAGCCAAAACTCGATCTCCCACCCCACCACACAGCACAGAGGAAGACGGGACAAAAGGGACAGCAGTTTGATGTACATAGTCTCCTTTACCTGTGTACATCCTTTTTTATCTCCCTAATGGCCTTGGTTGTCTTCATGGAGGGATGTATGGCTTCTCCCACCTATTCTGGAGGCCTGCCAGCAGGGCGCTGCAGAGACCACCTGCCCAGCACCAGCTAAGGTCTAGGGAACCCGTGACTCTCCGTAGTAGTCGAATGGTAAGTTAATTTCTCCAGCCAGGTGGGAAGCTGATTCAACAGGGAGGGACGTGAGTTCGAATCCAGCCAGAAAAATGAATATTTGGAATATCCTTTCCACTGCATGACGGTGCTGCCGGCCCCAGTGGTTTAACGGATGCACCTGCTTTCCTTAAGGAAGGCAATACTTGATTCCAAAGGCAGCAGCAGGAACAAAGGACAGGAGGCAGGAGAGACAGACAGGAAGGAGACATCAGGATGGTCCAGCAAGGAGGTTGAGCCATAGAAGATCCTCGACTGCGCACGGCAACATTAGGAGGAAAGGATAACAAGAACACAACCAAAGATAAGCAGTGGGATATCAAGACAGATATAACGGATATATATAAGGGTATCGAAGATATATAGCAAAAAAATATCAAAAGATATATATATTCCGGCCAAGATCAAATACAGGATACGCAGGAAGCCCTATATGCCGTCCATCAGTGAAGTTCCAGAGAGATACCCCGGCCGCTGCTTTTCTTTTACGGAAGAGAAAGGTGGCCAGAGAGACCAAAAAAAAAAATCCACGATTTACGGTGAGGAAGAGAATCCCGGCGGTTCCTACGGGCAAAAGAATTCACAAACAAGGAAGAAGGCCTAGGAAACCAGTATATATGATATGGAAGACGTCGCAGGCTGAGGATCGAGGGAGTCTGGGGCGGTCAAGGGAGGTCAAGGAGGCAGTCACCAGCAGCTCTGAGCGACGGTGGGGGAGTCCGACTCGACCATCGCCGGCTAACTGACACCTGGGCCGAGCTAGCTACCGACAGTGAATAATCGAGACAACACAATAAAGATGGTGAAGATGAAGACGAAGATGAGACGAAAAGAAGAAGAGGAGGAAGAGGAAGAGATGAAGTCGAAGAGATGAGGTTGAAAAAGAGTCTGCTGGAGTGGAGCGCAGGGATCGTGCGTCAGCCGCTGGTTGGTCCACCGGGCGAAACTTGGAAAAGAAGAAAAACTCTGCGCAAGTCGATGATGGAACGACAACCCAACCAGTCCTGTCTGTCTCTCTGGCTGGCTGGCGAACCAGGGACGGTGGCATGCATGGCAACGGAGGATGTTTGCGCCGGAACTCGAGGTTGCACTGCTTCCCGGCCGTCTCTTGCGTGCTGCTGTGGCAGGTTTACGGAGCCTGCAGGCATCAAACAGCAGAGGCGGCTTGGGCGAGGGCCTCGTTCTCTTTACGTTATCCGTATTTAGTTACCAGGGAGAAGACGAGGGCGAGAAAAAGAAACGTTAGCGAGTTCTGGCCTCTTGCTGACAGACGGGAATCCGTGTGATCTAACTTTGCTTGGATTCTGATATGTGACTGGTTCCTCTGGTGGCCGAAGGTTATCCGTTATTATAAAACGACAGGCGGTTTTCGCTCAAGATACTCATGATAGGGGGAAGCCATCAGCTTATCAAATAAATATCATGGATATACGGAGTATATGCAGTAATCGAGGAGTGCTACTAGAGAATGGCTGGAGTCGTATTAGATGTAACTAGGTCATGGCTGAGGGATCCAGTATCGACCGTCCAGCTTAAACACCTGCAGGACGCCCTCGTTTCACCTTTTGGCAACCCGAGTAGATGAATGACTGTCCTAGCTTGCTTCTTGCACACTCATTCCTGAAGATTTCGCAGCAGGCACCGGCTAACTAGTCAACTAGTTGTCGCTAACTTGCAACCTAGCCAGCCGTGTCTTTCATACCAAGCAACCTAACAAACACCGTGGCATCTTCACCGCGACAATTAGCCAGCAGACCACGCAGCTAACGCGAAAAGCGCCTCTTGAACATCGAATGAAATAGCATGCCTGCGTTTCTCGTCCCCAGAGCGGCGTGTCAACAGCTTATAATTCAGTAGCAACAACCACAGGCGGACTTCACTGGATAGTTAGTTCGTTAACTAGCTGGCCGGCTGGCGGGTGTCGAGCCTCCAAGACGCCACAACTCCCAGTCAACCACGAAGCCGCCGTCAACAATCCCAAACCTCGACAACACACCTCTCCGCGTTGCCCGGCCATGGGTGCCTCAGAGTCCAAGCTCGTCTTTAAACAAGGCATCTTCCGACTCTCTGAGCAGGCAAACATCCCCCCAGACGATCATTATTGGACTGGGGTTCGTATCTATCCTCCTTCCCCTAGTTACCATATAACTACAGATCGAAGAAACGCAAGCATGCTGACCCAGGATGATGCCACTATTTTAGTTCTGGGAATTGCCCGAGTCAGTCGAAGATGTCTTCAGTCTATTTTCTCCCGCCGACATACGGCGGACGCGCGATGGCTCTTTGTCGAATTTAGAGACATTATTACTCGCAATCTGCTCCCGCCTGGTTGCGCTACGACACCACCCATCGTTCCCTGACCCCGAACTAGCACCCGCAAGAGATGCGCTGAATTGCATCCGCATCCTTACAAGGCTGTTGCCGTATGTCTATGAAGCCGATAACCTGGAGGAATGGGAAGATGAGTTTTTCTGGAGGCGGAGACGGAAAATGTCTCGCAAGGCACAGCTTTCGTCTCGGGTGCTCTTTGATGAATCTCGCAGCCAGGAAGAGGACGATGACGAAGGGGGAGTACAGACTGGTCGACGAGGGTTGTCGGAGGAAGATTTCGAAGATGTCAAGCCACTTGCTGAAGAACTGCTGGATACGCTTTTGGACCTGCTTTTCTTCAGCGGGTTCACGATACCACAGATACCCCCGTCGAAAGGGAAAGTCGTCTATTCCATATGGCAAAGTGGTGTAGGATGCAATACCGCTATGGGTTCGAATAAAGAGCTTGAGAGCAATAGAACGGAAGTGCTGAGACTATTGCTTACCATGACCGGCCAGTCCATGTACATGCAACCCAGTACGTACTTCCTTCCATTGCTTGTTTCAACCACACCAGCATAACTAACGCCAGTCAAGGCCTGCTACCCGTAAAGGGGGTGAAATCTCTCACGTACCTCGTTACCTGTGGTGATAAGAAATTAGTCATGTCACTGCTCTGCTCCCTGCTAAATACGACTATCAAGTATAACCCTACACCGTGGCGGTTACCATACGACCATGTCGTTTGGAAGGACCCCAAGCAGATCCTCGTCATATACTGTCTCCAATTTCTACTCGCTCTTCTTCTTTACCCTATCCCGGAAGATGGCCGGGGTAGTCTACCCAAGAACTACTATCGGCACTTCCTCGGACGCCTGCATCAGCCTCAGGATTTCCAGTTCCTAGTCGAAGGAATGACTAGAATACTAAACCAGCCGGTACGTATATTTCTTTCGGACTAACGAATGCCGTTCTCCTACATTTAATTAACCATATCCCTAGATGCAAGCAACCTCCTCTTATCTACCAGGAAGTCAGAAATCAATAAAATGGGCACCAGAAATGCTCATGCTATTCTGGGAAATGGTCCAGTGCAACAAGCGCTTCAGATCTTTCATCGTGGATTCCAACCGCGCTCATGATTTTATTATCATCTGCATATTCTATGCTATAGAGTACAAGACCGACCCGTCTAAAAATGGCTTGGTCAAGATGTGCATTTTCCTACTTCAGACGCTGAGCGTTGAGCCGAACTTTGGCAAAAATCTGTTCCGGAGATTCGAAGCCCAGGATACTCTGCCGCCCAGCATTCGACTAGAGAATTTCGGGGGCACTTATGGTGACTTCTTAATCATTGTAAGCATTTCTTTCTTGATCCGCCGAATTTACTGGATAACTGTCTCTCTGACCAACGTATAGTCCATCCATACGCTCATTACCACTAGCAAAGGGAAATTAGACGCCGTATACCCGGCGTTGCTTGCCATCATCAACAATGTGGCAGCATATGCCCAACGACTTTCTCCCGCCTGTGCTTCCAAGGTTCTTCAGCTATTTGTTTCAATGTCTGCCCCAAGTTTCCTATTAGCCAACGAGACGAACCATCTCCTTCTATCCTCCCTCCTTGAATTTATAAATACTGTCGTAGAACACCAGTTCAGCAGTGAGTACAGCCACTTATCTAGTCATGGTACCCATATTGTTTGTGACTACTAACATAGAATAGAGAACGCATATCTCGTTTATGTCGTACTCAAGTCCAGACGTCGGTTCGAGTCGCTCCGGGCATTCACCTTAGAAAGCGGTCAGCAGGAAATAGAACGGCAGAATCAACTACGAAAAGCTGCATCTAGTTCTAGCGGCGATCGTACCCATTCAAGGGATGGCGACTCCAATGAGACGGGAAGCGGAAGGCGACCTCTAAGCCATGTTCCGGAAGAAGAAGATGGAACATTTGCCATTGGCGACGATGATTCCGACGAAGATGGAGATGGAGATCAGCAGCCCTCTCGAGTTACTTCTCCGACAGCTGAAGGCTTCCGATCACCCCCCATTTCGCCCCTAGACGAGTCAGTACCGCTTCAACTTCGAGGATTGTCTGAAAAAGCACGAGGCAAGATGCCTGCAGGCCAGCCGTCATTTTCGCGTCAGAACAGCATGACGAGTCTAAGCAGCTATGCACCCACCGTCACCGCAAATGCTCGTGGCTTCATCCCTACTTCTTCATGGGTATGTATAACCTTACGTAGTTGATGTTGCTTATAGCTGATGAAAATTGTCAAAACCAGATTGAATCCTGGGTGCCCGAGCTTCCCCTTCATACCATTCTAACCATCATTTCCTCGATATCACACCGTATCCCAGCAGCCGCATTAGAGTCATCACTAAACCCGGAAGCTCGCACATTAATAACAGAGCTCCCGTCTTTCGCTGCAGCTCCACAGATCAGAGCAATACTAGCAGAACCATCTCCCATCCGCGTACATATGTTTGAATGGTCACCTCTTTCACTCGGCTGGTACGAGTCGCTTCTCTGGGGTTTCGTCTTCGCCAGCGAAATGGTTGTCGGGTCTGCCGCCAACGCAACACCAGGAACCGTCGGTGTCTGGAACGGAACTGCTATCAAATTATTCAGAGTACAGGAGACGGCGGCGCAAGGACCGACGCTACTTGCTCCCAAGGGCGCAGTTGACGCCGTGGGCAGCAGCCTGGTACAGCGGATAGGAAGCCTCAATATCACAGGCCGGAGTAGCAGTGCCAGCCAGGAAGGTCGAGAGGAGTCCAGCACCGCCCGGGTGAGAGAGAGGGAGGTCTAGCATATCTTCTTTTACTAGTGTTACTTTTCTCTTTGTCCTAGGGTCTGCTTTTTTGTTCATGTTAGCACTGCCGCTTCCCCTTCTTTGCCTAGTTATCGCGTGCACTTGTCTTGGTCCTCGCTCGCTCGTCTGATCGCATCGTCGACCATCCAACTAGTTATGTAGTCTCGCCGTCTGCAACCATATTCAACTGCTCCCTGTATATCAACCAGCATCAGCCTTCTCGTATTTTGCTCCCCCAGAACCGCCGTATTCGAGCTAGCGAGCCAAACAAGCCTCACACGTGGAGAGCGACGATCAACCAATTGGCAAACAAGCATCCATGCTGGCTGTGCTAATCAAATACTACGTCCCGAAGACCCATCCCGGCGTATATAAAGACCGTCCGCTGCGGTCTCCAAGCCACGAGAGCTCTTCAGAAGTTTTTTTCATGAACGAGAGCTGGTACTCCATACGGCCAGTCGTCTAAAGAAAGATGAAGCCTTTCATCCTGGCCTCTACGGCCATCCTCGCGGCCTCCCTCGAGCCTGTCGCCGCCCTCTCTGAACCGCTGCAAAACATCCTCATAAACACAGACCGAAGCCCGATTTATAGATATCCAACCGACGTGACCCGTGGAATCCTTCCTATCCCAGTTCATTCTCATAAGTAAGTGGTAGAGTTTGTCGTGATGATAATGGCTGCGGCTAATGCTTTCCATAGCGACTACTGGAGAGATGTTCCTTTCTATACTGGTACGCCTCGCAGCTGCTAGTATTCTCAACCTCAGCTTGGATAGCACTAACGATCAAGCTAGCGCTGTCTGCTGGATGCATCTCTGTTGAAGCTGATGTCTTCCTTTTCAATGACACTCTCTATGTATGTCTGCCCGAGTTTACCTTACATGATACATCACTAATTACTATCCCAGGTTGGACATGAAGAATCGGCCTTGACCAAGGAACGCACTCTCCAGTCCCTTTACATCGAGCCTCTCATGAATGTCCTTAAGAAGACCAACCCCAAGAGCCCCTTTGTAAGTGGGCCTACAAGGAAGTAAGTCGGCCTATAACTTCTAATTATAGTCAAAAACAACCAACTCAAACGATGATAGCGGTGTTTTCGATACCTCCTCAGGCCAAACGCTGTATCTCTGGATCGACGTCAAGAATAACGGTGAAAAGGCCTGGCCTCACATCGTCAAGGCTCTCCAACCGCTCCGAGATGCCAATTACCTGACCAAGGTCCAGAATAATGAGACCTTTGTTCCAGGACCAGTCACTGTGATTGGAACTGGTGGTACGCCACTTAGCCAGGTCGTTTCAGCCGCAAACCGTGACTATTTCTACGATGGCCCACTTAAGGATTTGACTGGCTTCACTTCTCTGATCTCTCCTATTGCTTCTACCAGTTTCATGGAGGTTGTTGGAGATATCAAAAGCGACAGTGAGAATCTGCTTAATCCTACCCAGCTGGAGGCTATTCGCAAGCAGATTAAGGCCGCAAAGGACAAGAGCATTGGTGTTCGTTACTGGGAGACTCCTGGATGGCCCATTCGTTTGAGAAATGAGTTGTGGAGAACACTTTGGAAGGAAGGTGTCGCCTTGTTGAATGCCGACGATGTAAATGCTGCCAAGGAGTATTTTTAATGAGGAATATTCCTCGACGATGATATTTCGTGCACGGTAGATATTCAGCTATTTCGATATAATATATAATATTTGACAGGTCCAGGTGGGTTTATCTCCGTCTCCCATGTATAGTATTTAGAGATAAAAACCTTATTCCCCAAAATATAAACATTGAACGACAAGCCCCAGACCAGAGGAGCAGTTTACTGCTCATCAGCATCTTTTAAAAAGGGAGCAGGTAGAGGAGTATCCGGCAATTCCTTATCGCCCACCTTGACCGGGTCGGCTGGGAGAAGAACAAAGAGCATTCGCACGGTTTCTGATCCCTTGTTATTCCACGAATGGATGGTACCCCTCTGCACCACGATATCATGCTGCTTCATAACCCTGGTAACGCCATTGTCCAGTTCCAGCTCAATCTCGCCATTCAGGACGATGCCGAAGTCCACACTAATGGTTCGATGCATTAAGCCGGGAAGGCCTGGCGCAAAATCGACGATTCGCAACGTCACATTGTCCTTCTCGACCAGGTTGACAATCTTGTTATGCATGTCAACCCATGGGCTTGTGTTGTCATCAGGGATACCGGCAGTGCGGAAGACGGTAATGAAGCCCATCTCCCCCTCTTTGGCAGGCTCAGGAGCGCCAGGCGCCATGGGGTTGTACGGACAAAGTTGGCAGTCTGAGTCGAAGATAGCTTCTCCCTTCTCATTGTGGCCGGTAACTAGTCGACGGACGGTAGGTGGGAGAGACATCTTGGGCAGCTGGCGGCGTGTATTCGCTCGACGAAGAGTTGACTTTGCCGTACGTAGGTATATGGGAGGGAGTATCAGATCAGCCCGAAGGATTGAGGGAGGGGCATCAGATGGCTGCGGGGAAGAGCTGCTTTCTTATACTTGGGCGTACAAGTCAATTGGCAGGCATTGACATGAATGATCACACGTCCATTCACCCATGGCCTTTCCAGAATGCCCAGCTGGCTCCAATTAGGTAATGTTCCGCATAAGACAGCTGGCTTGGTTGGTGTTCGCAGAACGTTGGCTGACGTGCATGTCCCTGCACTTTGACAAATCTGTTCTCGACGAGCAGCTTTGTAAGGATGCCTGAAGATGCGATTGGACTATAACCTGCGCATCGCGAAGCAACCAGCAGGCCAAGGCGCATCTTACCTGGGCAGTACATGAAATGGAGCGATAATGATAACCGTTGGTCTTAGCTGGTCCATATTAGAGACCAGAGACTCCGCAGGTCCGGACAGTCCTCTTTTTCCTCCTGTATCTCGCAAGGTCTTTTGCTCAGCGCGATTGCTGCTGATAAGAAGTGTCTAAAGTCTAAAAGTAGATTTGACCAATAGGAACCCCTTGTGTATTGTAAAGTGGGCCTTGGTCAGATGACTCGGATTAATAATTATCCATAAAATTACTAATTTCTGACTAATCTTAGATACGACGTCGAACTTTAAACCAACCAAGATTCTCTCTCTGTTATATCAAGCATTCTATAACTATTAACTAACTAACTGTGGGTATCTTGTTCCTTGACGCAGTGGCCGAGCCCATTTTGCACACTTGTTTCTATGAGTCCAGTGACATTGGAAGAAGCTCTCAGCCAGGCCGTCCGCAAGGATGTAAACCTGGTGGTTCGACATGTCGCCGGTGCTCCAACTCCTTGTCCACCAATCTTCTCCGCGCCAATAGGTGAACCGGATGAGCCTACTATATGCAAGCAGCACTTCCTAGCTGTCTCCATTAACCCTGGTGCCGAGAAGGAAACAAAGCAGGACACAGACAACGAGGATTCTGCAGACAGTGACGAGCTGCTTGTTTTCGCAATTGAGGTCCTGGTGTACACAACAGACAAGTTATCTACCCTCTTTGTCTCTAAAGCCGATTCTACCGGCTATCTTTCTCTCTTGAACCGTGATCAGAACTCACCAGCAGCATACTCATTGACCAGGAATGTCTTGAGCACATTCTTATACCACCTTGTTCGCATTTACCAGAAGCCGGATGTTACCCTTGTTCTCTCCCTCTTTGCAAGGGCACAGGATCAATACCTCTTCCCGGGGAGCTCGGAACACAAGGGGAAACATATATTGGATGACCGCGGACTAATAAAATGGTGGTGTCGCGTTATTGACCCTATCATGAAATCCTTAGAGCAGGGAAACAATGATCGCTCACCTATCAATTCCCTCGATACTGCTGCGACTGTACTCACAAAACAATCTGTTGCAACCCATCTTATCGTCCCTGGCTGTGATACATTCGAAACCAAGAATTTCATTCCGAAGAGTGGAGGGCCCGTCAATACCCCTGGTAGCCACTGGAGACTCGATTACCCTCTCCACCAAATCTGCTCTTATCCCAATTCCCCCCCTCGTTGTCTAGTTCCTCGGTTCCCTGATGATCCGAAAGCACGATTTCTTATTGATCTTGACGATGAGATAACAGACGAAAACCCTCCTCATGAGCTGAAGAATTCTGGGAAGTGGCATAGCGTAAAAACGCTCGATCAATTTTGGGAAATGATGTCCTATCGTCAGGAGTGCTCCGCTGGCAGGCTAGTTGGGTTTCTTTGGATGGTTGTCAAGCCTTCTACCAACCCTGTCAAGGTTTCTGATCCGACTCAATGTGAGGGTAGCTCCGCAAACGAGAACCAAGCAGTAAAATCCGATCCAGTCGCAAAGAGGGAAAGTCATACTGAGAATTTGTCAGTGAATCATGAACACGCCATTGATGATTCGATAATTGAAATCAGCAACAGCGACTACAAAGCACTTGCCGACTTCCTTCTTGATCTTGACTTTTCCAACCAGTCAGATGCGACGGCCAACACGAAGCTGTGGATTGAGGAGCTTTCTTCTTTGAGCGGCTGCAATAAGAAGGGCCTAAGAATCACAGGAACAGCAGCTCCAGTCGGCCCACCACCTCCAACAGTAACGTCGGTACCCCCTGTGTCCACCAATGTATTGGGTAATGGATTGATACGAAAAAGGAAACGACAACCAAGCGCCACTGCAGCAGTCCCGGGGGATAACACAGTCGTTCATGCCCATGGCCCTTCTTCATCCCAGACAGCAGGAGACGGCTTAAAAGTACACACCGATTTACAAGCAACCACTGTAACTCAAGAACAGACATCAAACGAACCGTCTGTCAATGTTTTGGGTGGCAACTTAATCCGAAAAAAGAAAAAAACAGAGGAGTAACTCCTCATGAAATCCATCATGCCTTAATGGCATCGGCATATAATGTGATGATTACGATCTCAGGATACCAGGTGAGATAGAATCGATGCCCAGTGAGAAGCGGCCGGCTATGAGCAATCGATGTTGTAAGTTAATGTTATTTGGGAGGAATGAAAGGAAATAATGATGTATCTATGAAAGGAAAGACAATAAATCGTATATGCGCTTTGTTTATACCGCAAAGACCGAAGTCAATTTAGTAGTTAGTTTACTAGCTAATTTCCCCGACGTCTTCACAATTTATTTAAGTTACTGGTGGCTGGACGCCCTACGGCTCCACATGTTTTTATGAGTTGAAAAATAATGAAAAAAAAAAAAAAGAAACCCTTTCGAGTTGCTGGCGGTACTGGGAATCGAACCCAGGCTGGGGCAGCCACAATGCCACGTCATACCACTAGACCATACCACCTTATTCGATGAAAGGGGCATTTCACTCTAGACTCTTGACTAGATCTTAGCGCACTATTGATTACATAAAGCTTCGTTTCACTCCCACAAGAGCGACTTCAAACTCAGAAGACGTTTAAGGCAGCCGATAGCGAGTGAAGAAGCATACGGGGAGATATAGCTAAAATTGGTGCCAACGGTATATATACGATTATCGCAAAGAACCAAACAAATCAATTTTACCTCCAAAACTCATAAGCTCTACCCCTCGACTAAATAGAAATTATTCCCCGGTTTTCCCGCTATCCTTCGAGTAGCGTTGACTGCTTAGACTTGACCTATAAGAGTATTATCTGTGCCGACTACCAGGAAAGCTTCGCCAATAGGCCTTTCGGATGACTACGAACAAAATACTTCCTTGTCTCATCAAGCAGAAGAAGGCCAAGTCCAAATGCGATAGGAAGGAAGAAATGTTCCACTGGAACACTTGTCGTAGCGACTGTGTTCTGAATTCCAGGGATGTAACAGACTATTCGAGCTCGTCAGTAACGTTTCAAAACAAATTCCAACGACAACCCTTTACTCTTTACTTACAGATGAAGATAATCATGAGAGAAAACAGCATAGCGGCGAAAAGGAGAGGATTCTGTGTTTTCTTGTTAAATATTGGAGGCTGCTGGAAGATGCTTAGTCGTCTAGTTCGAGTGGCCAGCAAATTGAAGAACTGCAAAATGACGAGGTTGACGAAGTAGATTGAAGATGCTTTGTTGGATATTTCGGTGACATATGCCGGGTCATATTGAGGGTCCAGTTTGCCGAATTTGAGAAGCATGGCGCTGAATGGAATGCCGCGCCTCTGTTAAGGTAAAGCACTGTATGAGCTCAAGTCCATCTTATTTCAACTCCGGACTTCGGGGTAATACTTACAGACATATACCAGAAAGCCATGACGAATGAGAGTAGACACTCATACACACCAATAAAGCCATATGCATGCAGAATGAAACGACCGTTGACTAATCGGTCTGTCTTCTGGTTGCGAGGAGGCCGAAGGAGGACATCCATCTCCGGCTGTTCGTAGGATAAGGTAATTGCCCCAGCAGCATCTGTAAACAAGCTTCATAGGAAGTTAGTAAGTCTCCATAGCCATGATTCCTACGAGGTTCCCTACCATATAATGACCTGTTACCATCATAGTTAGCATTCGCTGTTTTCTTTCTTTTTTCTTTTTATATATAGAACGGAAGAACATACCATGAGAAACGAAGACAAGGCCTGAGGGATACCGAGGAAAGTGTTTGCCAGAACAGGCCCTTTGCAGAAAGTCAGCATTAAATGGGTATCTATAAATCTGGAACAGTAGGTAGGCTTACAAAGTTCACTAAAACTCCCTGCCGGTAGAAGGTAGCAGATAGTCTTCTTCAAATTGTCTAGTAATAAGTCAGCAAATGTAAAATCGAGATGAGTGCATAATGGGGATTGGAAGGGATATCGTACCGAAAGTGACGCGGCCATATTTGACGGCCTCGACAATAGCGGCAAATGAGTCCAACAGGACCATGTCGGCAGCTTCGATGGCTATGTCAGATCCGCTACCTAGCGCTACTCCGACATCCGCAGCTTTCAGAGCCGGTGCATCATTCACACCATCGCCTGTCATTGCCACTATTTTTCCTCGGGACTGGAATTCCTTCACAATTCGCAGTTTCTGGTCAGGGGTAGTACGAGCAAAGACAATTTCCTCATATGTGCAGAGTTGATCCCACTGCTTGTCATTGAGAGTGATAAGCTCAGGGCCACTGATTACGAGTGGAGTTCGCTGTTCACGTTGGTTCTGTTGTTCCATTTCAAAATCGCGGCGTAAGTTATCAATGGAATGAACTACTGAATTTAAGGATTTGATTATCCCACAATCTACCGCAATGGCTTGAGCCGTGAGTTTAAAATCTCCTGTAACCTACAGAAAACTGTTAGTAAAATGCAACAAGAAAAGGTGTTCAGTGATCTAACCATTACTATCCTGATACCAGCGCCACGTAAAGTTTTAATCACTTCCGGTATTTCATCTCTCTGCCTCATCAGTTAGAAATAACAGTATCTCAAAGATAATGGTAAAGGCGACATACCAGAGGGTCAATCAATGCCCACATTCCAACAAAAGTAAGATCGGATTTCGCGTAATCCATGATGGACTTTTCAGGCTGTGCCATTTTTAGGCTATCTTCGGCAGCCTGGGTGACGTCTTTCCTCGCAAGTAGTATCACTCTCTTTCCTTCGCGAGACCATTTGTCCTTTGTTCTTTCGATAGACTCTCTGTCCATGTCAGATAACGCAGCAATAGAGCCATCACTCTTAAGAATCGTACGACAGCGTGGTAACAGGATATCTGGAGCCCCTTTTATCGAAAGTTCCCTGGATATAGTAAGTACTGGAATGTAAGGTCAGGGTAGCTTAATGACTCACATGTCTGTATGTTTTTCGGCGTTTTCTGTATCTGCTGATGGAACGGGATCCATAACTCGGACCATGTACTTGTTTTTACTGCTGAAGGCGATCTCGAAGGCCTTTCTCCACTTCATCTTTAGTTTCTTAGTAGGCTCCAGAGACTCGGAGAATCGCAGAATGGCTTGGTCAGTAGGATCTCCGTGTATTTTCATTGACTGCGCAGGAAGCCTGAGAGTAGATGCATCTATTTCAGCTGCATTGCATAGAGCACCAAGTACCTGCGTGCGCTCCAGGGCATTATTAGCAAAATTAGAGCCTTCACACGCGGTACCATGGAACTTTTTGACGTCGTCTGCCCTGTATTCATGCCCGCCAGCAAAGCAGTCGGTAACAAACATTTCATTCTATAAGGAAATGCGAGTCAATGATAGTTACTCCAGATTAAGGGCGAAGGCTCTTACCTTAGTCAAAGTACCTGTCTTATCAGAGCAGATCACGGAGACTGATCCAAGTGTTTCTACCGTAGCAAGAGATTTGCAAAGAATATTATTCTTTCTCATGATTTTCGCTCCAATTGTAAGGCTCAGGGCGACAGCAACGGGAAGGCCCTCTGGAACAAAAGCTATACCGACACTCACACAATTGACTATGAGCAGTGGCACATTGATCCAGTTTGGATGAGATTTCCTCAACCATGCAGCCCTAAACCGTGTTAATAAATTAAAGGGGTATTGTTAGGGAAAGGTGAACTATACCAGACAACCACAACCAGAATGACAACAGAGGCGATAAAGCTAATGATAATCAAGACGAAGCGTAGTATCTCCTTCTGAATCGGTGTGAGTCCACGATTTGGTTTGCTCGTCAGGTTGGCAATGCGACCAAAGACGGTTTTATCTCCAGTTGCAATACATATGCCAGTGGCGGTACCTGAAACGCAGTGTGTCCCTTGGAGGCCAATGCATCGAGTTTCTAGGAAGTTCTTATCCGTAGACTCGACTGTGCCATCCACGGGCTCCGATTCACCTAAGAGAAGTTAGTAGATATAATAGCGCGGGTCATCTGGCGGAAGGCTTACCTGTGAGTATTGACCTATCGAACTTAGCATCGGACGATACCTCGACAAACCGAATATCGCAAGGCAGCTTATTCCCCTGTTTAATTTTGATCACATCTCCGGGCACAAGCTCAACAGCAGACATCACAACAGTAGCAGAGTCCCTAACGGCTGTACAGTCATCAGGAAGCATCGTGGTAATAGAGGCCATGACCCTTGAGGATGACCAATCCTGCCAGGCATTAAAACCAGCCTGGATGAAGAAGACTGCCAACAATACAATAGCTAGTGCGAGGTTTGCAAGGGCTGGGGGGTCTCCCAGGGGCTTCCAGGCGATAAAGACAAGGATGCATCCAGTCAAGAGCAGTATACCAAATCCGCCGAAGAAGTACCCCATGATTTTGCGAAACCATTCAGTACGGGGACGGGTGGGAGCATTTTTGCCATGCTCAAGTATACCTTTCCGGGCTTGGTCTGCAGAGAGACCTTGGGAAACTGAGGTATTTAGGCCTGATACTATGTTATCAATGGGGATCAAATGCCAGTCTAGTTCCGAGATGCCTGTTGTGGCACTCAAAGGTCAGCTAGATGACGCTTTGTATACAGTTAGCCAAGATGGCAAGAAACAACATGATCTCACCATCGACAGCTTGTGTGGCACCTTTGAGAGGCGCCTCCTTTGCCTTTTGGATGGACTCTTCAACGTTGTAAGAACTATTGATAGAGGTAAGTGAGTGGCCAGAGGGCTAGCTGATGTACTTGCTATTACGTACAGGGTACGATATGCAATTGGAAGGACGGTTTCTGGCGGCACGGTCCTACGCGCACTTCGAATGGACATGGAACCAACAGATGACTTCCTATGAAGAGAGCGACGTCGACTCTCTTGAGGCTGTTCCCCGCCCGCGTAACGAATACGCATGTCCGGGTCCACGTCAGCCTTTTCGGCGTCAACTTCACCCGGCATTGTGGATAGAAATGGACTAGAAAATGGGAAGAGAATGTACGGGGACTGGATAAGCAGGTAGAATGAAAAATTGATGAAATTGATCCCTCCGAAACGGTCTTTTTATATTAGTATTCCGACAGCAGATCGGCTACAGCCGCACAAACAACGCCGGAATTCCCTTCCCATGGTGAATGGGAGGGGGGAAAGATAGCAGAACTGGTAGCCCTTCAGCTTACAGTTGCCTCAAGCAGTTAATAGCCATGCACGGGCAACTAATATCACCACAACCGTTTCTCATGGCACGCACGCCACAGCTGAACCTCTCCTTGGGAACAGACGCGCCGGAACATTGTTCCAGCGAAGCTTTTGGGACAGGAAAAAGTCCCTCATAGTAATTTGACTTTCCCTTGCGCTTTCTAGCTTGTAGCTAGATTAAAGCTCGATCTAGACGTGGCGCAGCAAGGGGGCCGGTGGGCTCGGGGGATATCAAAATGCATTAAAGCACATGCTTTAATATACGAGAGACCAGGGAGGTCCGAATGGAGGACAGCTCAAGTCCGCCAATGTGACAAGAATGACTAGGCTGGAGGGCATATTATAATAACTAATCCAACAGTCGGAATATGCATCCGTGTTCCCGTCTTGACTAGCGGAATCAAAGGTTCGACGGCCAGAGTATCTAATAGCACGCGACTGCAATGTGAGGCAGGATACTGTCGGGTCGGCCAATCCCGCCTATCTAGTCAGATATTCCTATAGGCTGGTCCGCGTCCAGAGTCAACTTGGAAGAGGAAGAGATGGCTGCTTGAACACTTACCCACTTCTAATGCGACGCCGCTGTCCTGCATCCTTTGCGGGTGACGACGTTGAGCAGGGTAAACCTGCGCACAAGGCGTGGTCGCACAGGAGTCGTCAATTCCTACCGCACACAAGTACACAGCATGCAAACACGCAAGCTAAACAGGTTCTTGTCTGTCTTTTAAACGCTGAGCCGCCAAATGCGTCGCAGACAGGAAGATGGAAGAGCGAGTCGCTGATGTCGAAGGTTGAAGTTGGGTTTCCCAGCTGAAAACAAGCTTTGGCAGGCCGAGAAGCTCGTGCCACACCAGCAACGTCGTCGTTATCGATTAGTTATATTTCGATGGAATTATCTAACTACTAACTACGCAGGAGAGAGGCAGCAAGGCGATAGATGCCTCTTTCTTTGTAAGCGTGTTTACAGTCCGAGGCCGCCCAGGACTCAGCTGCTTCTTCTCTACTACATACCGTGCGACCCAGAATAAATGGGGGTGCTCCTCCCTCGTCGCAAGGAGAGGAGCAACCGACCAGTAAGCACAGCCACAGCGACATCCATGAAGAATGCATCCCACCAACGAGTTAAGTTAACTGACGGAGAGCCTGTGAAGGTGCACGCCGATCAGGTAGAGAAACTAACGGTCGGATAATTCATCCTGCAGTCCTGTTGCTTGCAGCGTTTCACTGTCTCTTATACACATCTCCGAGCCCACGAGACCAGAGAGGATCTCGTAT
>OJKM01000036.1_pt1 | contig 16952 bp, 12 predicted proteins | sample 1596631 | NCBI WGS metagenome assembly OJKM01 (sample SAMEA3904683, study PRJEB24821) | metagenome | biome: Builtin; feature: hospital; material: surface | place: USA | collected 2013-06-06 | reverse complement strand
CAGCAGTCTAGTCTTCGACTTCCACCCCTTGACTCGTCTGGTCAACAATACTCACCGAACAAGCCCATATATCCCGAGCATCCAAAGCCTCAGTCTCGATGTAGATCTTACGCACCAGGACTCGCTCCTCCTGCACCACTACTCCTCCATAACATGCCATACCCTCTTCCACCCGCTCGACCAGGCCCGCGCCTACACATGGCAGTCTCTCGTGCCCCAGCTGGCTCACATATACCCGTTTGTCATGCACAACATCCTCTCCCTCGCTGCAATGCACCTGGCCTCGCTCCAGCCGCATCTCCTGCACAAATACACCCTCCTCGCAGCCAGACACCAGTCCCACGTCATCACGGCCGCCCGGGCCCGCGTTGCCAGTCAACAGGTCACCAGCCAGAACTGCAGTGCTGTCGTCATTTGCTCCGCCCTCTTACTCCTCTATGAGCTGGCCATCTTGCACCCGTCGTACTTTGTCTCGGAACCTGTGTCTACCTCAACCTCAACCACAACTTCAACTTCAATTTCAATTTCAACCTCTGCTGCACGGCGGGTAGATGAGATCGTGCAGAAGATGCTGGTCATGCGCCATCTGGTCGGCCTCTGGAATATAAGTATGCCCCTGTTCAGCCAGGGCCCGGCTCGCTGCTTGCTCGCCACGGGAACGCTCGACCCTGCCTCTCCGCTAGCCGTGGAGGTACGATCCTCTCTGGACCGGGTGCTGTTGGCCTCTACCACGCTGCATGTACCATCGGATGCATACGCTGCGGCAATCGACTCGCTATGGCACTGTTACAAGTGCTGCGTCCTGTCGACGCCGCCGGACTGGCTACGGGCTCTGGCTTGGCCGAACATGGTTCCGCGGCCGTTCATGTCGGAGCTGCTGGAGAAGAAGCCTCTTGCTCTAGTCCTGCTGGCTCATTACTGTGCTCTGCTGGTGCTGCATCCGGGCAGTTGGTGGACGCACGGGTGGCCGCGGCCGGTGCTTTTTGCTCTGATCGAAGCTGTCGGTGAAAATGGACAGGCTCACTGGAGAGATCTGTTCGCCTGGCCTGTCAAGGTTGTTGCCAACCAGCCTGATACTGGTGAGTGAACGCAACTGATTGACGTCAAATAACGGTCACTTTTACTATGTAAAGGAATCCCCATGCTATCGAGCTGTGCCGTTAAGGATCATCCCACGGGTGGGTTCGGCTCGTACAACCTAATGTCGACGGGCTAACGGGCAAAGTAGTCACTCGACTCAAGGCAATCCTACCGTGTCTGACGGGACGCCGGAGCAAGGCATCGTCACACCCAGGCTCAGGAGATGATACCTGGGAACGCACATCTAGTGTTTCTAAGAACGGCGTTTCACAGCTTCCAACCCGTTTGTAAAATAGCAATGATCAGTCTCAATCTCAAGAGATCCTCCCTCTACGACTCTACTGCAGATGCCCCTCGCCTGGGTGCCTGCCGCTCGCCACTGCGCCCTCTTATCGTTGTATCCGGGTTCAACTAGCTGGTGGATACATGGGTAGCCGCAGCCGGTACGGCTCCTCGCTCTCCCATCGGGCCGTTGTATCTACCTTTAGGCAAGTTAGCTAGTAACAGCACTCGTTTGCATTCTTCTATGTATATACTGTATACGTTGTATAAGTGTACTCCGTATAGAGGACCAATGCTGTCCCGCTCAGGGGTTATTCCGACCTCTCCGACTGTGCTGCAGCCTGGTCACCAACGGCTGCATGCATGAGGGGTCGGACTGCGTACGGGCGCTTAGAGACAAACGACGGCCGGAGGCATCAAAGACGTATTAGTAGCCTGCCTGCCCGCTGGATAAATACCTGGCCTGTCCGCCCCCTATCTCGATCGCCGCGAGCCGGACTTCCTCGCCCTGACAACCGTCGCCCTCGACTCGACTCAGCTGCCTAAACCTGCGTCGAAGCTCTTGTCTCGCATGCAACGAAACTGATCTACGCCGTGCCCTCTACTCTACACTCGTTCCCCCGCGCGTATCTACCTACATATTATCCATCCAGCATCTACCTACCACTACCTACCACTACTTCACATCTACGACGGTTACTGCTGTCCAGCATGTCTTACGACAACGGCATCAGAGTCCACGGAAAGGGAGTGTACATGCTTCTCCGCAAAACCACCCCGTCCCCCGGAGACTCCCCGTACCATTGGGAAATCCTCATAGCCACCAGCGACAAGACCGGCACCGTCTTCCACCAGATATACAACCGCGACGCCGACGCGTGGGCGCTCTCCGTCGAGTCGTCCAAGAACATCACCACCGCCCCGGACCTGCTGTGCGCCCTCAAGCTGGGCGTCGTCGAGGACTGCTCGGGCACCTGGATGAGCGCCATCGAGGCCTGTGTGCGCCAGACCGAGGTCAAGGGCGAGTTCACCTGTCGCACCTGGGCGCTGGCAGCCGCCTTTGAGCTGGCGGACGGAGGCTTCATTGGCATGGAGCCCAGCTGGGAGCAGATTGCGAAGATAGAGGCGGAGGCGAAGGTGTTGGCGGGCGATGCGTGTTTCGGCGGCACGGCCAGGGTCGATACGAGCCTTGCCAGCAGGCCGTAAAGGAGAACTAACTTGGTTGACTTGGTTGACGTTGACTATGCGTGGATGTGAATTGGGATTAATTGCGGCACAGCGAAGAGCGTAACAGGTGCCTGGGACGGGATAAGTAACTGGTAACTGGTAACTGGGTAACTTGAGTATCTATGGATGGATGGATGGATGGAATGGAATGGAATGGATGGGACGGTCTTTGGTTCTCCTGCTGTCAATTAGTTAGCTGTCTGGGTTACATGAGATATTAAGCTTAACTTAGAGCTGTTTTAACAGTCAAGCTTCGTCCCGATAAATATCTATTGTCGTTAGAGAAAAGAGATACTTCTTGACTGGCCGTGGCTCTGTAAGTCGACTGTGTCTATCCTGGAGTATCGACCCTCGACGCAGCACAGGGTACGCCGCACGCAGCATCCCAGCTGTACGCCGGATGCGCTGTTTGCGTCGTTCCCATCAGGCAGCCACTCGATTGCCTGCTTAGTTATTGCATCATCCTTGCCGCTAAGAGACTAGTACGTTAGCTAGCTTAGGCCGGTGGCTTGACGTGGAGCCTCGAGTTATATATCGCGGGTAGCATCCACAACAACCTCCGCTGGGCCATCAAATGCCAAATATCCAATACCCAATACCCTATGATATCCAGACTCAGCTCTATAAGAAATATCCAGGGGCAACTCAAATGCCAGACCAACCGCCGGCGTATGTACAAGATCCCAGACGAGTTCGTAGTCGTGAGCAAGGCCGGAGAGCATCCGCTTTCCCTCGCCTGCGCTGGCCTCGCTGTCGTCAACCATCAAGAGCTTTCTGGAGCTCAACAGCGCCTATTTCGGCGGCTATAGCATCCATTAGTTAAGCAGCAACCGCGCGGCGTTTAGTTACTTCCCACGGCTGGTACGCGCTTGCCGCCTTAACGCGCGCCCTTTTATCTTCCTCTTCTTCTTGCTTAACCACAAGAAGAACCACATCAACCACCGCAAGCAGACACTTAGACGGTTGAACATGCTCCGTCCACCGGGAGAATAAGCCCGGAGATCTAAGGGCGTTGATAGTGAATGAATGACAAGAACTTGTTCTTGTGCCATGGCAGTCAGTCAAGACTAAAACTCATCATTGTACATATGAGAAAGCTAATGCATCCTATAGTTCTGAGAACGCTAAGCAGTCCTCTCCCGGAGAGCAACGGAGCGTTGAGAGAGGTAAATATTCTCCGACCCGTCCTTTGTAGCAGCATATCCTTATCAAAAAGCGGGATTTCTATCCCAAGGCCGCACACAGCTCAGTTGGTTTTCTAATTATTGCAAATGCCTGCTAGACACCATCTGCTCTAGGGGGCTCAATGCCAGCGGATATATTGTCATATGATAGTCGCTCAGGTGGTTTAAAAGAGCATCTAAGACTTGCACTCTAACGTCAGCGGGGGCTTGATACTATCTGTCGAGAGACAACTTAGGTTCCTCAGGTCCAGGATTCTATACTTTCCAGATACAAGCAAATAAGATTAAGGGTATGAATCCCAGCCTACTAGCGAGGCTCTATTTGAGTCTTTGTAAGTGTCAAACCCTATCTAGTGATTGAACAGGTTAATATCACGATACATCCCTTTTGTATGAATAATACCAAGGGTCTGGAGAGTCCTAGCAGGAGTATGGGGTGCGAAAGCGCCTTTCCTACTGATGACTATGACGAAGACGATACACTACTCATCTGATAGAGATGATGCATAGATGTTGGATAGATTTTGATAGAGCCTGTTCGTGGCAAGCGCAAATGAGCTTTTCAGCTTCCAACTCCTCGCTGTAGTTACCTAACGCTTATCAAACACTAGACAGGGATTCCGTTTCTGCTGCATGTCCAGCCTAGCGAGCTCCTGCACGTACAACAAACCGACCCCGCCATTCATCCATCCTCGCATACACGAAAGATGTCCTATGACAACGGCGCAAGGGTAGAGAAGAAAGGAGCGTACATGCTTCTTTGGTCGACTTCTGCTGAGTTCCTATACCACTGGGGTATATTGATTGCTACGAGCGAGACTGGAGGCACACTTTTTCATCAGACTTACAACAAAGAAACGTGGAGCATAGCCGTGGAGATCAGAAATATCACCAGGTCCCGAACCCTCCTCTGTGCCTTGAAGTTGGGCGATGTTGAAGACTGCTCCGGCACCTGGATAAACGCTATTGAAGCATGTTTGCGTCAAATTAAAGTGGAGGGGGACTTTACCTGTCGCACCTGGGCGTTGGCTGCGGCCTTTGAATTAGCAGATGGAGGCTTTATTGGCATGGAGCCATCCTGGGATAGGATTGGTAAGATAGAGACAGAAGCGAAGTTTTTGGCTGGTGATTCATGGCAATCTGGAGAAGTACATGTTGAGGCCAGCGCGCAAAAACGTGCTTGATGTGCCAGCGATGGCGGATATTGCAGAGTTAGAGGCACATTATTTGCTTCCGAGAGGAACTCTTACTTTCTCTGGTGTTTGAATATTAGGAGTTAGCATTGTGACCTCACTGCCTTGACTACCTACAGATTAGCCAATAAGACTGTGCTTCTAAATAAAGTAGCCATTCCGTTAAAATCAATAAAATAAAATGAAATAAAATAAATTAGGAAATAAATAAGAGCAAGCTCAATGGCAAGTTTAAAAAGGGAAGAAAGGTACCAAGAAGTCACTGCCGACGCTAAGGGTAATTTAGATCAGTAAACTGGTTTTTTACTCCAAATTAGTCGCTCAGCCTCTAGCTCTTCCTGGTAGTTTTCAACAAAGGCCAGGCGATAATTCTGTTCCCGCTGCCTGTCGGCCATAAAGGACCACACTGCCCGAGTAAACTCCCAGTATTCTGGCTTGAAAGATGCACACTCCCAGTCCACAATACCGCACAGGCGTCCCTTGTGAATAAACAGGTTCGAGTAATGCAAGTCTGAATGAGTAAAGAGAATCCGATGGTGTTTCTTGTACAGGGCCGAAAGGGGAGGTCCATCCCTAAGTTCTTCAAGGCCTTCGGTGAGCATATTGGTGAATTCATCCTTTGTTCGGTAAGGGCCCCATACATCGCCAGTGTCTGTCCGGTGATCATACGTAGGTCCCCCCAGGGTATTGCAAATAAGGTACGGGGAAGTGTTTCTGATCTGGCGATACTGTAGAATATGGTCCTTTAAATCCTTTGTAAGCTGAGCACGTTCTTCGTATGTCATTCGATAATAAACGGCATCGACTGGAACTCCCGGAACCCTTGACATGAGAAGATACCCGTCTCCTAGTCCATCTTTGGCAAAACCAATTAGCTGTGGCGCGGGGACCTGTGTGTCTCGTTCAACCAGACGGAGAGCGTTGGCTTCGTTTTCCATGACTCTGCGTCCGATCTTCAAGCATAGTCCAAACGGTAGATATCTGAGGGACTTGTCATAGGGTGGTCTCCATCGATCTTGAGCCCAAACGATAAGCTTCATAATCTTTAGCCGAAAGAAATGTGGAAGCATAGAAAACAGTGCTCGAAGTATCCGTCCGCGGAAGCTCCTACAAGGACCGGTATCTAAGGAAGGAAGTAAGTGTCGTGTATATATGAACGGAATTACTTGTTAAAGCTCACACTCGTTCTCAATCTCCCACCCGGCTTGGATTTGCTTTTCAACATCTAGGTAGTATAGAAACTCGGAAACATGGTGATGGACCTCGAGCAGAACACCCTCTGGTAGAGGAAGTTTGGTATCATCCGGAGTTGATGGCATCGAGGAGAATTTGCAGTTCCTCGCTACACCGGGTACGTTGAAGTTTCCTGGCCTGGTTCTCCGTAGCAACCACTATACAACTCATAAGAATGTGCTGGCCCTAACAGACAGGAGAGAACTGGCATTACTTACATACAATCTTTTGGGATCAGAGTCATTCTTATATATTGAGATACGTCCCTCTCGAAATGCAGCCGCAACGGCTGGGCTCATCAGCCATAAGTTTTTCAGGTTGTCGCTAACACTCTCGCTGGATCTCATGAAGGAGAAGAGTTTATCAGTGACTTCCGGGGATACACATATGTCTAAGATTTCCCGTAACGGAGTCTATATGCCATTATGAGACGGGCCCTTATGGGTATAGAGGAATGAACGTACACCGGGTATGAGGTCATCATCGTGAAGGACTGAAGGTGACACTATATGGATAGGTTGGAGATCCTGAGACTCGCCCGAGATGTGGCAAATGCCATTCTGGCGTTCTTTTAGGGCAGAAATCGCATTAGAAGATATGGGGGTGCTTCGGGAGACTTCTGAAAGAGTTAGGTTGGGAAGTTCTGCAAAGGAAGTTATTAAACCGAGGCTAGATAATTCGTACATTTTTGTGCTAGAGACCGCATATCATCTATGATAGAGCGCAAGTATTTCTCCCTCGAGTCATCTGGACCCAGATCTGCAAGCTTATCTAGAAGAAACTGGCCTGCTTTATTCCGATCAAATGAATGGTTGAGGAAGAAAAACAACTGCAAGTGCTCCCAGGCGGACAGTTGGGTAGAGTAGACTGCTTCTTTAGCTGTCCAAAACGGATCATCATCACGTTTCATCATTATCAGTATCCTATTCAATCTGAGGTAGCTATCAACGCAAAATGGTGAATTAAAGGGGGTTCGGCCCCGGGATGGTTGTTGATGGCTTTCAAGATAGCAGTCGTTGTTGCTTGCTTTTGATTGGCGGTTCCTGAACGATCACGTGGACTCAAAGTTATAGTCACGTGAAATATACTTCTTTCGCGCTTATTAGTCATCCATCATAGTAGTCGTTTAAGCGATTTAAGCGCCGTACTTTCCCTTCTTAGCAGAAGCAAACATTCGACAAACCCCAAAAGATGAACATCGAACATCAACTCATTTCGCATATTCGAGACAGACTAGGAGCTATCTATCGCTATAATACACTTGACGGCTATTTACCTTTCGGAGATTATAGTGTACACAAGTACATGGCTTTGTTCTTCGGGATTGACGGGATTCGTCCTCACAAGGCGACGGCGCCGGGTAGGTAACACCAGTCTCAATGGCCATTGGTTCGAGCTGAAGCACAACTATTATGCCGGAGGAAACTTGCTATGCAGTAACACTCGCTGGGCAAACAAAGTAACGATGCGTTGCCTCCATGAACTCGACATGCTGGCTTTGTACTACCCGGCCTGCTCTTTGTTTTCCGCCATGCCTGCGTTACTCAAAACGCTGGCATTAACCTCCTGCTTCCCCTATAGGCATAGCCTTGCGGCGTGGTGGGAACTACCTTCGGAGCATATATACCTGTTGTCCATGACCTTGGTGTGATGATTTATTTGCTTCTCTGAAGCTCAACCACCCAACTACCCAGAGACTGTCTCACAAATACTGCTCCCATCGCATTTGTCATTGCTTCCAGAAGGAACAATAGAAAGTTGCAAATGTATGTTTGTTGCTTTCCAGGTGACGGTATTTCGGGATCACCACCGATGTTGTAAGTGAAATGGCCTCTTCTTGGATATTCGTCACGTACAAGCTGTTTACAGGATGTGTTATATAGCACACCATTGCCCATACTCGTCTCCTTGTCTAGAACGACCCTCTATACTGCGAAACCACCACCAAAGAAGGAGATCAAAGAGTCGCGACCCACACGTGCCGTCCGCGGGGAGACTAAAACAATGAGGCTGAAGCAATCGGTGCATAATATTTTTAGATGGAAAGGGATTAGGGCGCTTCCGCGCCGGCGACATGCTTATCAAAGATTGGGTTGAGGATCAGACGACGATCCCCCTCCTGCGTTCCTGAAAATGACACCATTGAACGGCTCTCTTACTTGGAATACACTACGTCCCTTGAAACTTTTAGTTATGTATTGATACTAACGACACATATTTAACAAACTGCAATTTATGACACAAAGACAAAGAGTAACTGATCCAATTTGACATTGTCTTAGTACAGCAAAGCGGAAAAATATGTAGGAAGGAAGCGTCCAGCACCTCCTGGCAAGTATGTAACATACAAGTCATGAGAATGGAAAAACAGGATTGCTTGGTACCTCCGGTAAAAAAAAAAAAAAAACCTTTATACCCTTGCCCTAGTCTGGCTATTTTCAAACCGATAAGGCATAGAGATATGTAAGTGTTTGTGCAGCTATGCGCCACATTTATCCATTGGAGAAGGAAGCTCCAGTGGATAGACGCCGTCACCCTTGGCAACATCAGGTCCTGGGTTGGGATATTTCACCTCTGCATTTGTTCGTGGGGTCTTGCAGCCATTATCGGTGTTAGCGACGAGGAAATCTGGGAGTTGGTCGAAAGGGACGTTCGGGGACTTGTCATCGTCGGGAGTTGGGCGAGCACTGCTGCCACGAGGAACGAAGGCTCGAGGTTGTGAAGAATTGCCTCCATTTCCAGATGACGTGATGGTCACGGAAGCGCAGGTCATGAAAAATTCCTGCTCACGGTTGAACCAAGTCCAGGCAAATACGTGGTCACCAGTAGGCATATCTCCAGGGACCTTGAAATCGAAGGTTTGTTCCTCCGGATTTTTGTTAGAGCCCTCGCGGTGGGGGCAGTTTCCTTCGTAGCTTCTCACAACTCTCCAAGTTTTGCCTTGGTCAGTACTGAAGCCAACTTGGCATGATCCTCCCCAATGCGTTCCGGTTCCTGTAAGGCTGAAATTCTGGGACGAACCGGCTTCCCAGCTGACGACGGGGCGGCCTTGATCGGTGCCAAGGAGGTCTAGGTATCCTCTGCAGGGATAAACCGTCTTTCTTCCACAGCAATTGTAGGGGTTGTCGAGGTGGGGGTCTACAGACCCAGTGCGATGAGGATTGTTCTCTGCAGCGAACGTAGGAGGATAATGGAGCATCATATGCGCCGTAGCAGAGGTAGCAAGGAGGCCAACCAGGGCAACAGTATTCATGATGGACTTCATATTGATTTTTAAAGGAGCGTAAAAGAAAGGTAGAAAATTTGAACGTCAAGTTCCCAAAGAGCTACCAGGCTGCGAAAGAAGTATGTGAGAAAAATGAGAGAAGGAATGAAAGCTCAAAAATCGCAGAGTCAACCTGCAGAGTTTTTGAGTAATGAAGGTAAAAGAGAAGGGAAAGAAAGAATGGTATAATTGCCGTGAGAAGAGAAAAGAATGGGACGTATGTGCCATTCGGTGGGGATGAAGGTGAATATATAGATGCGCCATTTTGGTCGAAATGCATTAGATCTACGGGCGAGACGGATGCCGCGCAATCGAAGCCCACAGATAGTTCAACGAACAAGCCTAGGACTTGAATCCGGCTCGTGCTTTTCCCCGCTAGAAAGATGAAACGGAAGAGCGGCTACGCCGTGCCAAAATGCCACTATGGGTTAACTAACTAACCACGGTGGGCAGTAGTGCCCGCCAACTGTTGCACGCTATGCACGTCGCTTTAGCGCCACATCCCTCCACGGCTCGTTATGCGGACATTTTTCCATGCCCCTCAGCAGGGAATATCTTGCATAAGTGAGGGGGTCTGCGGTTTTCAGGAGAATTTCGCTTCGGAAGATCGCATCATGATGTGTGGAAAGTATAACATTGCCCCTTTTTGCGACATAACTAAGTTAGTATCAACAGATGACTGGCCCGGTCCGTGGTTCTGGTCCGTCTCATCGCCAAGGGGATGACGGCAAAGGGGCATATGAGAGGACGAGGATGGACCACTGAGAGCTATCGACCCATGGTTTGCAGGCCGAACTTGAAACGCATGTGGTTGTCAGCTGCATAGAAGGTTGCCGAGTGGAGAGTTGGACCAAAGTTAGCATGACTGAACATTGGTTACGCCAGCTGAGTGGCCACAGCATTCAGGTACAGTTTTCGAAAACTTGGTATGCCCAAGCTTCGACTTTTGCTTAATGCACATCGTCATTTCCCGTCGACCAAAGTCAATCTGCGGCATTAAGTAACTTGACAGTTTTGTGAAGCTGAGGGTAGAAGTTGGATTTGAGCAATTTGAGATTGAGAGATTGAGCATTGAAAAAGGTCGGCATTTTGGTCGTGTCATGTGACACTTACGGCGTTTCGGAATGACGGATTGAATATGGATTTGATACTCTGGGCAGATGGAGGGTGTGTGAATGCCCTCTTCTATACATAATGCAAGGAAATACTTGTATCCTCTACAAAGAGGCCGATGCCGTCTATCGAGCAAAGTCAGGTTTGTACTCCTTTGCCCCACCGGTTTTCATGAGCTCCCTCAACGCCATGGTGGCATACTGGCTGGCTCCCAGCTGGAACTTGAGAATGACAGCAAGCTTCTCCGGCTGTTCTTGAGTCTCCGATGTTACTGAGGATTGGTTGTTGTCATTATTGCCATCACCAGACTTGGAAGCATTCTCTTTAAGTCTTTCGAGGTCTGTCTTCACAAACTGTTCGTCCTCGGCACGGTATGGCTTCACCTCAAAAGAATAGTCGGCTCCGGGCCGACTAAGCATCTTACGATAGCTGCCGCTGAGACTGATATCTCTCCAAGACCGCCGCATGTCGAAGGGGTCCAGGTTTCCACCCTTCTCGCTGCCCATGAATTCCTTGTAGAAATCGGTCATTTTGTTGGCAGGGTAGAGGATATCGAACCCAGGAAGGGGCAGAACAATGTCAAAGATGGAATACTTCCCACTGGCTGCCTCCTCTGCTGTCAGGGCCCTGGCACGTTCGAACATGTCATCAACTGCAGCACTGTCATCTGCGTCGGGTAAGACAATTTCCTCTCCGTCTGCATCTACTTCTGCCTGCTGCCCTGCGGCTTTGGTTTCATCTTTGAACTCACTTACCAACACCAAGTCGCCTTCGACAACTTTGTCACCGTATAAGCGCCATCTCTCGCCAGCGGCAAAGTTCCACACCAGAGACTGGTAGGCGTGGACATACATCAGTCGCAGGTTGCGGGGGATAGACTGCAGTGCGCCAAAATAGTCGTTCTTTCGCTGGCATAGCAGCCTAATGATATTGCTCTCTGCTGTAAACTTTCTAGGCAATACCTCCAATGCATCACGGCCATTGCCCGTCGTTTGAAAGATGTGGATTGCCTTGGCCCGCAGGATATCATCCGTACTTATCTGTGGTTTCTGGCCCTGGTCCTCAGATGAGAGGTCCTGTGCTGCAGCCAATGCAATTGGGCTGTAATGAAGGATCGACTCACAAGCTTCCTTGAACTCTCCACGGAGCATTTTGAGGCCAGTGGTATCAGTTCTAGTTGCAAAGGTGCCGAAACGCTGGAGCCCATAGTAATTGAAGTACCCTCGCTCTCTGAGGTTACGAAGAGACTTTCCAACAAGCTCGGTTACCTTTGCGATCGTTTCTGGGCTTGAAACGTTGCCTATATCTACTACACCCTCGGGGAACTGGCAGTCTCTGAGAGTGATTACGAATTCATTCCCGTTCAGTTCTCCCAGCTCCAAGCCTTGTTTCTGGTACTCGTAGTCTCCGATGGCAGCCATTCGAAGGGATGCGTTGAGCTTCGGCATTCGATCTGGGTAAATGCGGAATACGCTAACCCGCTGAGCAGTGGCTCCACGCCGATCCTTGGTCCCGGCAAACTGAAAGGCCTTGGGCGCTACCTTCAATTGACGAGAGAGAAATGAGATTACCTCCATAGTATCCTTATTCTCTTTGTACAATGTGAAATGCAGGTAGTCTCCACCGAGTTCGCTCCAGCCCAGCTTACCACGGGGCAGATGAGAAGCGCCTTGACCTCGATCCCGCCCTGACTGCTTTTTGCGTTTACCTTTCCCCCCGCCGCGTTGCTGAACTGATGCGGCGGAGACCACAATCGTTCCATCGCTGTCGGTTGTTGAGTCCAAGTTGGACTTGAAGATTCGACGAATAGCCTGGTGAAGGCTCGTCCTCTGATCCTTGTCCGTGATAACCAGAGACTTGACCTTGCCAAGTTCGCCTGGCCTGGAGGAAGCTTTGGTAACAGAACGTGAATAGAGGTTGAGGAGTTTCGGGGTAGTCTCGGGTCCGAATAATTGGTCTAATAGTTCTCGGTCTTCTGTAGCCAGCTAAAATGGAATCAGTAAACACAGCTCATGGCACCAAGACTCTTCCTTCCGCACTTACGTCTGCCAGGACAATATCAGCCGTCTCGACAGCTGGTTTCTCTGTCTTATCATCTTCTGCCTCGCCTGTTTTGCCCTCAATCTCCTCGCCAGTTACGGGCGTATCTTGAGGTGTTGCACTCGCAGACTCGACTGGAGTAGCAGTTTCGGCAATGGCAGTTTTAAGAGCAGTTGACAACTCCGTGTCCTTCAAATGTAAGACCTCTCCTGACGGTAGGATCTCGTTGACCAAAAAATCGGTATACCTAGCCAGTGCTTGTGTTAGCAGCAAGTCTTTTTTTGCCCTCTCATGAAGCCACCCAGCCAACCGATCAACAACGACATACCTCTTCTTCACAACGCCGGAAAATCCAGGCAGGTCTGGGCTAACGAATTGTGTAATGCCGACTTCTGCTTCCTTTACAGCTTGCGCATCTAGAGCTGGAGAGCCAGCGTCGGCCGTGGCACCAACAAGCCCTTGAATTGGCGCAGTCAGGGACTCGGAGCCAGAATCGCCATTGGACACTTTGATGCGCTTGCGCCGCGACTCATCTTCATCTGCCATCGGGTAAACGTGTAACTCTGTGATTCTCGGCGCTGTTGCTATCTGTTCGTTGGCGTTGTTGTTTTATCGCTGCCGGGAATTTTCTTTTGAAGTGAAAAATCAACTTGATTTCCATGTGGGCCGCGAAAAGCGTCAAATCTACGGTGTTAATTTCTACCCACTAGAGCTAACCGCCAGAGTAACACCACCAAACAACATTTCAACTACACGGCTGGACTACCTCTGGTTCCATCTCAAGCGATGTTACAGAGTCCATGTCCACTCTTGCCGCAAAAGGTGTGTTAACAAATGGCCAGGATGAAAAGAGCAGCGGTTTAAATGCAACTACAAACGTTATAGCATACAGCCAGGAGGCCCTATCCATATAGACCCTCCGGCTGGTGTCTAGTAACCTGGTTAGAGAGGAAAACATCTTTCATTATGCTCAATGCCCATGTCTATGCCTGGCTAGAAATAACCTTGAGGGACTGCGCTTACAACTGCCAGCTGACAGATGCAACCAACCTCTCCATCCCTGGTAAACCCTATAATCAAACAGCCGGACGCCGGTATAACGGTATTAGGAGAGAATTAAGTGGCTCAAATAACTGGCTCAAGTGCCTGCACTATCGCAGATTTTCCGTCCTTACTGGATAATAAATTGCTTATCCTTCTTCAGCTTGTCAATGACGTCGATGGGAACATTAATAGCAGCGGCAGCAATGTCGTGTGGAGTGAGAGCGAGCCATTGGGAGAGGGATACATCAGCAACCCGGTCGGCCTTATAAAGCTCAAGATAGACAAGCTCTTCATCCTTGGAGACGTTCTCAATATAATGGCCAGCGTTATCTGGGAAGACACCAGTGTCGCCGGCGGTAAAATCGAAGGTACGGGATAGACCGCCGCTAACATAAACGGTAGCGCGGGCATTTCCACTATGGAAGTAGAGCCATTCCTCAGCCTAGAAAGGATATTAAGTTAGATATAATCAAGCAGGATAGATGGGGTAAGTGCATACAGTTGGATGCCAATGGAGCTCACGCAGAGCGCCGGGCTTTAGACGAACAACAGCGCAGGCAATAGTCTTAGATATAGGGAAGTTCTTCGAATCAACGATCTGGATAGTACCGCCGCCACCAGGGACTTGAATCTCGGGGGCGTCGCGAATGTGGAAGGTGTAAGAGCTGTTGCCCATGAGAGCACCATTGGGACCAGTAACGTTGTGAGTGCTGGTCGTCGAGTTAATGATCTCGAGCATATTAGACTTGGTCTTGTCGAAGGTGCCGCCGGTGGAGATGTTGAAATTCTTAGCCAACACGTCCTGAGGAGTGTGCGCGATCCACTCGGCAATCTGGAAAGTAGTTCTGTAGTTATAGGTGTTAGATAGTTGTAAAAGACGTATTCGAATAATAGGAGGAATACAAACCCGATCTGGTCGAAGTCACCTTCATCGAAGGCGACGAGCACTTCGTTCTCATCCTCAATACCTATTTAAAGGTTAAATATAGTCCATTAATCAGTGGAAATGAAAATCGATTAGACTAACCTTGGAAAGAGTGAGCAGCTCCCTTGGGGAAGTAGTACATGTCACCAGGGGTGAGTTTGTCAATCTGATACTGGCCATCTTCGGTGACGGCAAATACCAAAATGGAGCCAGCATAGACGTAACCCCATTCAGCCTATAATCAAAGTTATATCTTAGTAAATATTTCGACCATGAATCAATGACATATATAAAACATACAACTCTGTGCCAATGCATCTGTCGGATTCCGCCCTTAGTTAAATGGACTTGGGCGCCTGCAATATCGTGACTGGCAGGCAGGTCCGAGATAACCTGCTCACGAATCCAGCCACCGTGGAACATACGGGTCTTAGAAAGAGAAAAGCTCCATTTCAAGTTTGGTACAAGACCACTGTCGGTGGCAGGCTGGCCGTTGATATTGCTTGGGTTTTGGAGATCAAGCTCGCGGTTGGTAGCCCCTGAGAAACATTGTGTTAGTGATAATGCTGTTATATTTCAGTAGGAGATAAACATAGGATGGGTTTACCAGAGAAGACAGCTCCCTTTCCGCTCTTCTGGATAGGCTGGCCTGGCACTCCGCCATAGTCTTTTGCGGCGACTCCTGCTACAGCAGCGACCGCGGCCACGAGTGCTGAGCCGAACTTCATCTTTACTGTGTAAACCTCCCAGTTTTCCCCCTATCCAGTGATCCTTTTCGTCTGTCTGTCTGGAGAGAGATCGGATGCTGATTATCTCAAAAGGAACGGATGTGAAAATGTTTCACAAAACAGTTGTCGAAGGGCGGGAGTGCTTGTATGTATAAAATCCATTTTCCGGGAGGAATGTATGTATATATACCCGTATATATACCTATCTATGATACGAAAAGGCTGTTAAAGTAGTTAGTACATTGCATATCCTTGCACTGCCCGTGTTTACTTACTTACAAGGCTCTCCCGAAGGCCATGTATAAAACCCTCTTTATATCGCTGCTTTAGCAAAGTGCCCGGAATGACCGTTGCTCACCGACATAAATCTGTCAAGCTATCTTAAAACAGCATCAATTCCGTGTGAAAAAGGAATAGCTTGAAGATCCTGGATGTTGCTTTTTGCGAGTTCTCCTTTTTTCTTTTTTAACAATCATTACCCCTTAGAGATAGTATAAATGTGTATATTTATATATATAGGCATCGTATCCACTTGTTTCCATGCCAATAACAAATCTTCCTCTCTCGGTAGCCATATTCAGACGTCGGCTTGCTCCTGTATTTTTTCTATTGCAGCCGAGGGAGACCGAGAATCAAATACGGAGCAGAATCTGTGTCTCATTCAAGCAGTCAAGAGGGAAGGGGATTTGGAACATTCTCCGTAACTTACCGGCTGGTAAATTCGGCCAACCTGTAGTGGATCTCCTCCAGGCCAAGCTGGAGCCTGGTGTTTCAATTTCACTCCTTCGAGTTCGGTTCCACATTAATAGTTATTGACTGTGACTGGAGAGGTTCCTTTTCAGCTGATAATCCCACGTGGCGACTGATATGGCTCATGGCTTGGGAGGATGGAGGAGTGTAGCCCTGGTTATCTGTGGTATGTATGGACAGTTGATAATATGCAGCTTCGGCTAAAGTATGTCTTTTCTCTTGGGCGTATGGGGAACTCCGCGGCGAATTCATGATAAGAATATATATAGAACGAGGCTAGAAACCACAAGTTCCACAGTTAGCCAAGGGTACCAAACTTAATGTAGTTGATATCCTTTCTTTTTCTTATTTTGTTATTTGAAAGTCCTGCGATTCACAGTTATGAAGAGGATGGTGATGATCCTGAAGAACCGGAAGAAAAGAAGAGGAACCTTTGTATATCGCAATGCTGGGATAATGGAGGATCCCCTGGATAAGTTATGGGGCCAAGAACATGGCACGGTGACAGGCAACCGGCTTGTACATAACTTACTTGGGCCTCTCCCCTGCTTGAAACTATACTTAAGTATATGGATATCAAGCTTGAACCTTGCAAACTTGACAACCCTTGACACCAGCACCGACACCGAGACGGCACGATCGGAATGGTGTATCGGGCCACTGGTTTCGGGAGGTCTTCCTAGCTCCCGCCTGCCGGCCTACACAACGAAGTAGATCGAGGACAAGTGCCATGAAGTGGGAGGTCGGCCGGCCGATTCAGACCGTCCACCAAAAGCGCTGGATTCTGTCAGTATATAACTAAGCCGAGCAGGCTCTTGTTTCTAAAATCCCATCAGACCTGTCTCTTATACACATCTGACGCTGCCGACGACTCCTTACGTGTAGATC
>OJKM01000035.1_pt1 | contig 17132 bp, 20 predicted proteins | sample 1596631 | NCBI WGS metagenome assembly OJKM01 (sample SAMEA3904683, study PRJEB24821) | metagenome | biome: Builtin; feature: hospital; material: surface | place: USA | collected 2013-06-06 | reverse complement strand
GGGGAAGGGATAACGACTCATCACCAGGACTCAACCAGTTTCTTTCACCTTTATTTCTTTGTTAATCGATAGGTGATTCTCTCACTTCCTGGCATCCTTGGTTCGATTCTTATCACTGGGGAAACACTGGGTTCTTTACTGACCCGCATCTTTTTTTTTTTTTTTTTTTTCCATATATTTACTCACTGGGAGTTTGTTACGTTTATGCCCTGCACCAGCCCCTTTTTTTTCGTGTTTTATAAGGCAAGATACCCACTTCAAACGACAGTGATATTTAGAATGCACCTACATATTAATGTAATTCATCTCCTTTCTTCACATGTATGTATAGATGCATGTATATACCTACCTTGTAATAATTACGTTGATCCTGCAAATGTGTGGCTTGAAAGATACTGTTCTCTATCCAAGCTGCGCCTGGCCATTACTTTCACCGCTCTGCGAATACTAAGCAAAATGCATTTTTGTGCGTACATGCATTTAGTACTCATTTCTCGATTCCTGGTATGATCTCCTAGCATATCGTAATAAGCTGGCTTCCAGATAGCTACTCAAAGGTAGGCATTCGCGCAATTCTAATTGTATTGCGGTGTTACGAACTAGAGCTGATGGTGAAGGTTATATACACAAGTTATAATACAACATTACGCACCAAACCCGAGATTAAAGTACTTGAGAGATAAACCGTAACCCCCAGTAATTAACAAATAACGACCGATCGAACGAGTATTTAAAAAACCACTGGAAACGTCATGTGGGGATATACGGAGGTACTGCACCGTCACTCCTGCTTTTTATAAAGACGTGGCTGATGCACGCAAAGTCGCAAACAGATGAGAACCCATAACTTTCTACTCGTCATCTTGTTCGTCACCATCGCCATCATCACCTTTTAGCATCATGGCAGCACCGCCTCCTCTACCACCTTTAACACCATCCTTGCGGATCGGAATTTTTATTCCCTGAATAGCAAAACATTTGCTCAACGGTGTGCTCTCAATGACACCGGGAAACTTCTTTGCCGAGAAGACTTGCAGAACATCTGAATAGACAGACGCAAGAACTGGAGCTGAGCCGTGGTTAAGGACTGGGGTACTGCTTGAAGTATTTCCAGAGCGACTGAGAGCTTGTTGGGGAGTTCCCACGTTGACAAAGTTCATTTTCAATCTAATGACTGGGTTAGCGGCTACTTGGAGAAAAGATGGTAGAGTCATATGAATAGAACATACCGGAACATTCCCTCAGTACGAACACTGAGGTCCTGCAGGATGAACCATATTCCAAGCTTTCCGGCTGGATCAGAAAGTTTGAAAGCGCTCGCGCTCAGGCTTCCAATTAAATTGCGAGTAAACATGCCGACAGGTGCAGGAGGTAAATGGTGTACAACCGGCTGCTGTGATTGAGATGTGTAGTATCCTTGATTGACATGAGGATAGTAACTCTGGGCAGGACCAGACTGAGGAGCAGGATATGGCATCCCTGCCTGCGCTGCATAGCTCTGGGTTGGGTAGTAGGAGTAAGTGGTCGGTGGTGGCTGGTTATACATGCTTTGGTGTTGATAGGAGGAATAGGCCTGGCCCGTTGGGGCCATGTTCTGGGCTGGTGGTGGGAAAGAAGACGATGTTGCAGTTGAGATGGAAGGTGAGGTCGCAGAATGTCTAACAAGATTGACTTCACGATCACCCTCTGCATTCCAAAGATCAACGGTAAGAACAAAGAACGTTGTATCAATTTCACTGTCACCAACTGGTCAGTAAATGTAGAAGGAAGGCGACCGTACTTGAATGCTAGATTGCAACATACTCTGCTTCTACTTCTTGTTTTGTGGTGGCATCTCTAACAATGAGACGAACACAGGGTGGAGGAGTGATGGGACGGCGATCCTGAGAGTTGTTAGCGGTGCTACTGAGATAATACGTGAACAGCAGGGGACACGGCATACCTTGTCGCCGAACCCGCACATACGCGCGCGTATAGGTTGCTGCACGACCTCAAGGACATATTCAAAGCCATCGAGGGTGAGAGAGGTATGCTCAGGCTCCGGATGCGGCTGCCATACAGGAGGAAGAGTTATTGGTGCCTGTGCCTGAGATGGAGGCTGTAGCTGAGGCTGGATCTGGATTTGGGAGAGGGTATGCGAATGGGGCTGTGGATGCTGGTGCTGCGGATGCTGCTGCTGCTGCTGCTGCTGCTGCTGCTGATGCTGGTGTTGTGGATGGGGAAGAGGGTGAGCCTGGCCTGGGGCAGGAGCTGGAGCTCCTGGGCCCGGCATATATGGCTGGCTCAGAAGGTTGTCCATAACCACAGAACACGAAACACGAGACGGGAACGCCCAAAGAACAATGGCGGGGCGACTGAGCTGTGGCGGTGGAGGACACAGCGGTGGACGAGCTCCCAGCGGGCTCTTATTCAAAAATATTCTAAAATACAGGGGCTGCGGTTCAAGTATACGTACGGGATACACGCGATGCTGGGCAGGCGGACGAGGTTCTCGCGAGTGGGAGGCGGAAAGAAGAGCAGAGCGAGGCTTTTTTCAAGGGTTTCGGGCGGCGCTGATAACTTAAGCGTTGGAGCCAAGCTTTTCCTGATGTCATCACGGACCCACTCTTTAGAGTTAGCGTGGTCATCTGATTCACCCCACTGTCCGTGCTTCTATTTAATCACGTGATAGCGATATAGTCCAACCTGCGGCTGATCAAACATCGCGAGAAGCTTCTCGACGGCGGGCTCGAGCAGAGAATCTCGAGAATAAGCTTCTTTCGGGCTCTTTTAGCCTCAAGCTCCACATGTTTCGACGAGTCATCGGCATCATACTGAAATATGGGGGTGGCAGAAGCTAATGGAGTTGGCGGCGTAGGAAGCTGGCTGTTCAGGGATCGTTCGAGAGCAGTCTCCAGCAGACTCCTAGAAGCCTCAAGCTATAAGTGGCTGTCTGAATTGCCAATCTGCCTACATATAGAGCTTATATTTGACATTGATGGAGTGTTTCCGAGGGGTTCTGCTGGAAGTAGACAAACTGTGTATACAATGGCACAAGAGATTGCTAGCTGCACAGTGTTCTGTTACAGCATGTTCTGTGTAAGGGGCTCTACTAGAGCAGATCAACCAAGTAATAATCATACATGAGTAAGATACCGATGCTATAGCATATTATGATGATCGAACATCAGGCTGGTGGTTTCACCTTGCACGGTCCTAGCCCTTAGCCGCTAAGCGCGCTATATTTGGATACAGGCGTGAGTTTAAGGTTCGTCCCAGTTCCACAAGTAGTTATAGAGTTCCCATCTGAGAGTAGGGGATAGCATCATTGACTATTCTATACTGTGACTGGGACGTCATCGGTAAAGTCACTGACGTATGAGCTATTGCGCGAGTAAAGATTCGCCTCAGCCTCTTCTGACTCTTCTTCTCTTCTTTTCTTTACTTCTCTTTTCTTCTCTCTCTCCGAACCAAAATTCCACAACGCAGTATACCTCTACAAACCGCTACTTGCAAGGTGAATTTCAACACGAGTGCGACTTCTAAGCCTTGGATACCATATCTAAATTTACTGCATCGCTCGATAGTTTTAATGTAGAGTTAAGATCCCTGTTGTGGTAACCGACAAGTATCGACATCTCCACTGTGATATCTCGACCGACGACTCTCGAAGGCACCCCTTTCTGTATCTTATTCAGACCAATAACTCCCAAAACACCTATTGCGGCAATACAATAAAGCACTCGCAGCCCAACTTACCCAAACGAGCCCCGAGAAACAGCGGATCACATACTGGGGAAAAAGAATCAAACGTCAAAAACGACCAAAGCACGATCAAAGGACAACCGAAAAGATACGACTACGAAAAACTTCACCATGGATCTCAAGCTCATCAGAGACCAACACCTTGCCATACGGCTAACTTTCGAGAACTCTGACAGAGTAAAGCGCTGGCTGCGCACTCTTCCAGCCAAACCGATCTCCCCCGGCAATGGATCGTCCCTCTCCCCGGACTTCGCCAAAGCGCACCTCATGGACCGATGTTGTCACCCAGACTGCGCGTTCCAGGTTCGATTAATATCAGTTCACAACCATATACACCACAAGGGGATGTCGCTGGAGCAACTATACCCGGTATCCTGGACTGCATCTGGTAGCAGCACGAGCACAGGAACCACTTTCTTGACCGCGAAATCCCACCAAACAGCATCAGATGGGGGGGAAACCGAACCAGAAGAACCAAACGAACTTGAGAAATCAAAAGAGCCACAAGAACTAGAGGAACGTGAAGAATCGGTGGAACCAGAGAAGCTCGAGGAAATAAAGGAACCAGATGAACTAGACGAACTGAAAGAACCAGTAGATTCTGAAGGACAAGAGAGACAAGCGGAACCGGAGGAGCGAGAGGAACACAAGAAACTGGAGGAGTACGAAGTACCGGGGGTATATAGCGGACTGGGGAAACACGATAAACCAGAGGTACACAATATACCAGAGGAAGACGATAAATCGGAAGAACATAAGAAACTAGAGGAGCACGACGTACCGGAGATACATAGCGGACTAGGGAAACACGATAAACCAGAGGTACACAATATACCAGAGGAAGACGATGAATCGGAGGAACACAAGAAACTAGAGGAGCACGACGTACCGGAGGTACTCAACGAACTGGGGAAACATGACGAACCGGAAGAACTGCCTCAACGAAAACAGCCGGATGAACGACCAAGGGAAACAGAGGAGATGGATTATTTGGCAACGAGAGTGAAGGAAAGGATGGAAAAGCCACGGAAGAAGCCACGGAAGAAGCCAGAGCCTCTAGTAAGTACAGATCAGAATCAGGCACAGAGAGAAGGAGTATTAATAACATATTGCATTATCAGCACACGCCTTTCGAGATAAACCTGTACCAAGCATCATGGTTTCACAAACTCGACTTGTCCGAAGAGGACTCTTTACTGGGTAAGGACGATCTAGATTTCCTTGCCTCGAAACCGTTCGAGGAATCCACACGACGGCAGTTACGGCGTGGCCTTCAGCGGATGTTCAAAACGCCTTCACTATCCATTCGGCGAAGACTAAGGAGATGGAAGCAAGCGATAGCAAAGCGGCTAGGTGAAAGATAGCGGACTGTGGCCGATATGAAGGGAGGGTATTTGGAAGAGAAGTTGGGAAACGAGTATCAAATTGTACTTGGAGATGGCTTGTATGTTGAAGATAGTTGATTTGAAATTTTTATTTTGTGTATTTGGGGATGGCATGTATCAAAAACAAAACGAGTGTTGATGGGCCACCGCACTTAGATTGCATGTACGGTCCATCAAAGGGCGGGCGGTGGGAATAGTGCATTTAAAATCACTATTACTTTGATGGGCTTAGATAGCGGAATATAATCAGCTCTTGTCTTAGAAATATGTTGGAACATGGACCACAGGACCATGGGACAAAAAGGCCTATCTGCCCCGTGTTCTATTGGAACATGAGCCAAGACTGCGAGTTCTAACATTAAGTGGATGACTAATCCAGACAAAGTATCAAGGCTAGGTATGAGTTTGCTTATGTAATACAGGTAGTATCCTAGTAGACAGTAGCCTATTAGAGGAATAGGCCATTTCATTTACTCTAGTAAGCATGTAATTGTCAAAATATCGTTCTTTTATAGGCACCACGGTAAAAACTGTATTAGCACATAAACTAGGTCATCAGATGAAGCAAAAGGGAAGGCGAATGTTGAGGGACGAGATAGATACATTCAGGTATATAGGGGAAAACAAGGAACCATGGAAGTATTGAGCACGAGTAAATGATCTATAAAACTGGGGTATTGATGCAAATAAGGAGGTAGACAAAGTAGAGAGTTTATTTTTGGTTTAGAAGCTTAGGGTGCGAGATGTTCAGGCAGATAACAGCAATCGCAACCATCCTATTTGTTATATGTTAGTCGGCGATAAAGAGTACAAATGGGGCCGGTTGGAAAACTTACACTCCCTCGAGGATAACAAAGGTGACCTCTTCGTGGATCAAATCTCCATCCCAACCCCCACTCAGTTCAGCAACTCGGTAGACGCAACGAGTGAAGATAGTGACGATGGCGACAGTAAATGGAACGGCGAAAGTTACCAGTCGATCACGGCGGATTGGAAGTTTTGGTCGGGCACCCATTTCCTTCTCTTGAAGAGCTCGGGACTGCATGGTACGGACAATGAATCCAAGGGTAAGGAAGATGAAGACGACGAGGGTGATGACCTGGAAAGCCAAACCGGCAATCATAGTGTTTGTTCCGGGTGCCTGGTCTGTGCCTTTATCGGCGGCGACGGAGGCCAGACCACCACCGGTACCCTGAAGAATCAAGCTGACAAGATCACAAGGAATAAATATCCAGGCATAATGTTGTGGCTTAATCCATGACGCTTCCTCACCAAAGAGGCGGACGATATCAGCGAGACAGAAGTAAATCGAAGCCGAGAAGAAAGCAGGAGCGAGAGTGAGACAGCAGATCTGAATGAGGAAACCATTCTGGCTGAAAGGGTCATCGGCGAGGAGAACACGACCGACGTATCCGATAACTTCAGTCAGACATCCCAGGATCATGGGGATGGAGTAAGAACCGTTCCTGAAAAAAAAGTATTGTAGGCAGTGGACAATGCCGGAGGCGGCAAAGATGGCGAGGAGTGCAGCATTGCCGGCCAGCGATGGCTTGTACTGGTAGATACTCTCCGTTATGGGACAGGTCTCTAGAGTACACTTGTCCATTGTGGAGAATGTAAGGTGGTGGTGACTGGAAGGAAGGTAATCAATAGGGACGTTTAACCGCCACCCGAGAGAAGACCGAGTAGATGGATGGTATTTTTCCAACAAGGGTGTAAAGGTGCTGTAGATATGTCTAAATTGTTTGTTGCTTGATGTTTGTTGCTGTTGCATGAGAAGTTGACGAAGGAGTTGTCATCTTTATATACCAGACGGCTCCGTTCAGCCTTGGAGCTGAAGGGCCCGGTATTAAAGCAGAACTTCCAGATTCGAACGGAGGCCTAATGCACCGTGTCCATACTACTAACGCCATGTGCAGGTAAACTTTAGGAAAGCCAAGCGAAGGACATGACTTGTTAGGATGTTCCGGCATCCGTGAATCAACAGGTGCAAGCCACGAGGAGGATCGTCCCTTGGTACAAAGGCTAGCGTCTCTTACGCCCGAAACATCTGGAATGGAAGGATCTATTTTTCTCAACCCAAATCACATCATGACCAGTTAAACTTCATGGCTAGCCAGTGCTTAAGATTTAGACTCTTGTATGGCTCAAAGGCTTTGCAATACCTCGTGGCGGGTATCGTGTCAGGGCTTGTCTCGAGCTTCAGGCAGTGCAACGACAATAAAGAACTTGCGTATTTCATATCCTAATTTCGACCCTGGAAACCAGGGCAACCATGCAAAGGGAGTTTATTGCGGTTCTGCATCGGTCTACTACTGATACCAGATACCTGAGTAATGGTACGTTTGCCGACAGCAAGACCGACGCTGCGTGATCGACAGCTGAATTGACCCATCTGCCTTGTATAAAGCGCCGTCTCGCTTTAATATTTCTTCACCTTTCACCTAGCGATCATTCGGGAGATGAGTGTCCTTGCGTCATGAGCAAGAGGAGGTCGTGATGATTCATCGGGCTGTCGGGCTGGATGAGTTTAACCTATGCCAAGGCTCGTAAATCTTTCCTTAAGTGCGTAAACTAAACCGCAAGTGGCATTCTCTCCATCTGGAGGCGCAGCATTGTAGCTCCAGCCTTTTGAACAGATTTTCCCAGAGCTGATTTTAACGAACGGAGATAAGTTGGGATATTGTTGGCATGAATTCTACCGCCGCAGCTGGCTATCCTGTAACCGTTTCAGGATCGTTTTGCGAGCCTAAGAGGTTGTGGGTTACGCAATTCTCCAGGGTAGAATCCTTCAAGTAGTTATCACTTGGCCACGACGTGTCTGTGTGGTTGACATTCAGATTTGCTTGTCTGGATGTTGACTACTAAAAGAAGCTTGCATGGAGGACGCGACTTGTCAAGCGAGAATCGACATGACGTCTCGTTAGGATCGAATCTCTGGCGTCAGTACAGGTAAAATCCATCTTCACCTCTCTTCTCTAAACACGCCAAGTTGTAGTGGCCGTGTGAGGGAAGTCTTGATACTTTATAAGTATGAGCCTCGATGTTAGTAAGTCCGGGCGAATATATTCGAGCCAACACAACGCTCCGCTGAAATATGGAGAAGAACTCGGACCATCATAGCGTAATCGCAGCGCGAGAGAGTACATGAGTCTAGATCAGACGGTCCTCTCAATCCTAGCATATCAAACCGGCCAGCTTGAGCAGCAAAAGAATATGTAATCTGAACCAATCCATGATCTATAGAGAAGAAAAGAAGAAGAAGAAGCAAGCAGGCACTTCAGCCTTTTTCTAACAAAGAAAAAGGCCAGGGCTTTATCCTTGTGGCGCACTCTTGCTGACTCGCTGACTCGTCTAGCATGAATTGCTGTCTCCATCCCGACACTGACATGAAGCCGCCCTTTGCGGCAAAGATGGCCTGCTGTGACTGTCCACATCCAAGTTGGACGTCGGCAGAAGCGCTAAAATAATGCACTTTCGATGTGGTTTTCGTGGTGCTGGTAATGCATACACGCTGATTGGCTGGGGCCGCTGACATAACCGACTTTGCCCGAAGAACTCCCATCCGAGGTTGCAGGAGAAAGACATTCGAACATCAACCATCGACCATCGACGGCGACGACGAGCTGCAGTAGCACAGTGTGCAAGCGCCAACCGATATTTCGTGCATCAATTGCTAGACTCTGGATTAGCTAGCGGCCGACTGTTCTGATTCCGGGCTCTGGTCTGCTTGAAAACACACACGTGGTTGGGATCGAACGAAACTTCACTCCATCCACCATGGCATCTCTCCGCTCAACTTCTCGTCTCTTCCGGGGCTCAAGCGCTCTCATGCGCCCCGTTATGACCTCTCGATCGTATGCCACCGTTGAGGCGAACGCAAAGCCCACCGAGGCTTCCTCCGCGCCTACCAGCGCACCCGCACCAAAGATGAAGACCTTCAAGATTTATCGATGGAACCCTGACGAGCCAACCGCAAAGCCTCGCATGCAGACGTATACTATTGATCTGAACAAGACAGGCCCGATGGTTTTGGATGCTTTGATCAGGATCAAGAATGAAGACGATCCGACTTTGACGTTTAGGAGAAGCTGCAGAGAGGGTATTTGTGGAAGTTGTGCGATGAACATTGACGGAGTAAACACTCTCGCATGTCTCTGTAAGTCGAATACATCAATTCGTCGTTGGGCAATTTGTGACATGATCCATGGTGAAACTGACAATTTGAAATTTAGGCCGCACTCCTACCGACACTACCAAGGAGACTCGCATCTATCCTCTGCCTCACACCTATGTTGTCAAGGACCTTGTTCCAGACATGACACAATTTTACAAGCAGTACAAGTCTATCAAGCCTTATCTGCAACGTGATACCCCATCTCCCGATGTAAGTCGCATGCTTGAGTTACGTTTCGAGGTAGACGATTCGATTCTAACAAGTTACCTTTAAAAGGGTCGTGAAAACCGCCAGTCGCCAGCTGACCGAAAGAAGCTTGATGGACTGTATGAATGTATTCTCTGTGCTTGCTGCTCGACCTCTTGCCCCTCCTACTGGTGGAACAGTGAAGAATACCTTGGACCTGCTCTCCTCCTCCAATCCTACAGATGGCTGATTGACTCGCGAGACGAGCGAACTGAACAGCGCAAGGCCGCTCTCGACAACAGCATGAGTGTGTACAGATGCCACACCATTCTTAACTGCTCGAGAACCTGCCCCAAGGGCCTGAACCCCGGAAAGGCCATTGCTGAAATCAAGAAGATGATGTCCTTCAACTAAAATGCAAATACCCTTAGCTACCACTGCACCTGGTTATTACTACGCTTCATAATGGCTCCCCGCAATCTTGTTATGCTTACCCTCTGTATCTCATAGCTTTCCACGTGTCGTTTTTTGTCCATCTAGCATTACCAATATTATTTCCTCTGTTCAGAAATATTTTTTCCTTCTCGTCTGTGCTGGTTTTGCCCTCTGTTTCTTCTGCTGTCGGTCGTTACGAAAATGACAATAAGAATTCCGGCTATTTCCCTGTACATATATGAAATTGAAACGAGGATTAAATACCAGCCTATTGCTTCTTGGTTCAATTATATACATATATCATATGGCCTCTTTAGACAGCCTTCCCCGTCGAACCCAGGAGATCCATGGATCTCTCGACAGCTCTTTGCATAGCATCAGTCGCCAATTCATGCAACTTAGTGATTGGTACACGGCCAGCAAACTCCTTCTGCACCTTCATATACTCGTTGTTCATGACCTTATTAATATTCACTTTCGACACACCACACTCAATGCACTTCTCGAAAATCTCCTTCGTCATCGGATCAGCACCGTGGAGAACCATCTTCGTCTTCTTTCCCACTGCCTCATTGATACTCTGGAGTCGGCCGTATTCCAACTGTATGCCTCGTGGACCATACTCCCCATGCACATTTCCAAATGCAGGAGCCAGCCAATCAATTCCTGTATCAACGAATTCTTGGCTCTCTTCCGGCGTAGTCAGTAGGCCCTCTAGATCAGCCGTATCAGCAACACCGTCCTCTCCACCTTCGATACGGCCTGGTTCTGCCTCCGTGGCGATTCCCCGAGCATTGCAGTATTCCACCAATTCTCGGGTAAGAGCTAGGTTTCCTGCCTTTTCATAGTGGGACATATCCACCATGATGCTATCGAAGGTAGGAGACATGTCGGCAGCTCGTTTGATGATTTCAGGGCTCTGGGCATGATCCATGTGGAGAGTTACGGGAACTGAGGCATTGCGGCATGCTGTTGCGGCAGCCTGCACGAGCAACCCGTCGGCGTACTCGATGGCCCAGGGAAAGAGAAGAACCATGGCCGGAGACCTTTTGGCCTCAGCGGCGCGAACAGTGGCCAGAACACCTTCGAGGTTATAGCAACACATGCCTGGGACAGCATATTTGCCTGCCACGGCTGCGTCGAGGAGGGGCAGCGCCCTGTTATCTTTTAGTGACGGGTGTGGCATATTGTAGGTATTATTTTTTTTGGTAAAATGTGTCCGAGAAGTTGGAGGGTATTGAGTTGATGGGTTTATTCTAAGAATTGCATCGTCCTACGGGTGAAGAAGGTGGTTAATAGGTGGTTAATGAATGCTGTGGTCTGTACGGAGTGTGGGAGTTCGTCCGGGGAGGCACCGGGACTGCTCCGGAGTATGGATGGATCTGCAGCGAAAGCTTGGGCGGATGAAACGCTCTAGACAAATTCCCGAGTGTTATATTTGCCTGCTCCGGCATATTCTCAGGGCAGTATCTGCTTATTGATGTGTTTTGGTGGCAGTCGCGGTAATAAAGAAGGGGTAAAGTAAACACAAAAAAAAAACAAGAAAATATATTCGCTATATATCCGATGGTTATGTGTTGTGGAGCTATGTCGAACTCGAGCTATCTCCGTGATGCATCTCCCATAGCCTGACGACACTCGAATCTGGTCCTTTACCCCATCCCCTATACTCTGCCTGATGCATCATCCCTAAAGCCGCAGCACCCAGGTACATGGGGCAATCTATATTTCTCGCCTCTTGTACAACAGCGGAAAGCTCATCAATAGCTTCGTTCAATGTCCTGCCTGTGGATACACCAGTCTGACCAATACCATCAATCATTTCCATCGCCCTGGATTTAAATATGAAACTACCACCTGCTGCGGGGTTGACTAACTCGTAGAACTGAGTCATGTCAAGGCCTAAGAAGCGAGCAAAAGCAACAGCTTCGGTAGCTGCGCATAGATGGATATTACGAAGAAGTGATATGACGAGGTTTGTAGCCCTGGATTTGGACTCTGGAGTCCTGGTGGCGGAAGATGCGACCTTGGTGATGGGCTCCGAGTAATACATGCGTACCATGCCTGCATCGTCATCAGGACCGAAGCCGCGAGATAGGCCAGCAACGTAAATCTGCTCAGCGGCAGACGAGAGCGGTACTGGGAAATGTTTTATACGTGCGGATTTGGTGATGATTGTCTATATGTAATTAGAAAGCTGCTATGCAAGAATCGTCTCAGGAAAGTACAGGTCCACTTACGACGTCTTTGAGGATTATAGTCAAAGCACTAACACCCGGGAAATAGTCCTCTTTCAGCATCCTCGGAGAGCGGTTCTCGTGCATCCAACTCCAGGCAGCCGAGGCAATAATGGCTTTGCAGACATCCTGTGCATTAAGGCCTAGTCGAGCAGCGAACCCCATGGCTTCACTAGCAGCAAGAATATGTATACCTGCTAAGACCTGATGGACCATTTTCATGTTACTTCCCGCTCCAACACCACCAGGAACCAGGTATAGCTTGGCCGTATCTGACATCTCAGCAAGTAAGGACTCGCCACGTTTAAGTGCCGGGTCTGAACCTCCTGCCATGATCGACAGGGTCCCGTTGGCAGCACGTATGGCGCCACCAGAGACGGGTGCATCAATGAAAGATATATCACCCCTACCCCGGGAAACCAGCTGGTCACGGACTGACTGAGCATATGAAGCTGGTACGGTAGAGCAGAGTATAAGGATTGCCTCATGGGGTAGCGCTATGGGTATGGTTAACAAGAGCAAGATTTCGCAAGGGGATTTGGTGGTGCCTACATACCGTTAACAATGGGCCTAGCATCGTCAAATAGAACAGCTTGGACCTGGGGTGCGGAAGCCACCATGCAAACATAGTACATGCATCCTTTGGCGGAGTCCTCCAACGACGCTGCCACTGTACCTCCAGTTACTTTGAACCGTTCCAAGGCAGGAGCCCAAGTGTCGAACCCCTTGACTGTGTAGCCCTGGTTGACAAGATGGGTTGCCATGCCGAATCCCATGGCCCCTAGGCCAACGAAGCCCACCGTAGGCTTTGGAGTAATCGCCATTATGCGTCCGAAAAACTTGGGGATGAGACCTAGTTCAAGGTGGGTTGGGGGAGTATAAACTGGGGGTATAAACTGGAAGCACTTGCGGGAGGCGCCATGGTATATGTATAAAAAACCATTCAATCGCTGCTGATCGATGTATCTGAAGAAAAGACCCTTTTGCACCGGGTTTGTGCCCGCATGTGCCTTCACGCGGCGGCCATATGTTGGATTCCCATTGGAATAGATGTGGATACAAGGATGACCGGCGCAACCACCGACGGGAGACGCCGGTGGAGGAAGGGCCGGTCGTACTCCGTAGCCATCGCGCAGCTGTCCCCTTAGACCAGTCTGAACGCACGTCTATCGGGTGTTTCAAGCTCGTGATGAAATCGTGGCGGCAAATGACCCGTTAAATCGTTGTTTTGCTTACTGCCGCAGGTGGAAGCTGGAAGCTGGATGTCTGCTTCGCAAGGTGGATTTCCGTTCCCAGTAACGCGGATCTTGGGGGGGGGATATTGGGTCCTTATGTAAGCATCCGGAGGCCGGTGCCGACCTCCGTATCACGTGATTGACGAATTATACCTGTAACATAATTTATCCGTAAAATCACGTGATTGTTGATATTACTAAATCGTTAATAAGAGCTTAGTAAGTAGATTTCGGAGGGATCTGCCTCAACCTTAATCAACTTTATCAAAAACATGAAAACAAGCCAAGAGGAAGACAGAGAAAGAAGAAGAAGAAAAAGAAGAAGAAAGGAACGGGAAAGGAAGACGGCCGAGATGAAGAAGTATCCCACATCCCCGCCCACAGTATTACTGAGGACCCTGGAGAGCAATCGAGTGCGCGCCCAAGACTATCGACTCATATATAACGCATGCCGCTAACTACGAGGATACCATGATCGACCGGTGCGGTAGCTGATCTCTCGTGACCAGCCTATCTAGATAACCAACACTGGCACCACAAATCGCTGGTCCGTCGAGTTGGGAATGCAAATAATAATAATACTGGTGGGATGGATGGCCTGGTGGCGCGACTAGAGGGCAAGCTGGGCAAGCTTTCCTAGGCCTTCCCAGCCGGGGGTTGCTAGACGGGTACCGAGAGTAGTACTCCATCCGCTGGGAGCGCATCTTGCGCTGGAACTCGACTTGCGCTGTGCTCGTCTTGCTCTTCGGGCCGGAGCAGCGCGTACACTGCAGGGCGCCCCATGTCCCAGCCACAGCCACCACCTCCAGCCGTCCCAGCCATCAATCACGCTGGCTCTACTCGGGCTCTACTAACTAGCGACTGTGGCTCTGCTCTGGCGCTCTCTGTCCGTCATCTTCCCTGGCTGGTTCACGTGAGCAAGCTTACCCAACGCCTCTCGTCCCAAAAGGGAAAGGCCGGCGGGAATCTGGGAAGAGCTTGCAGCAAAGCGGACGGCGCTGGCGGCTTCTGCTGCCCGCCTCTTCCGCGGCTTATCTTCTGCTTCTCCTCCTGCCTCGTGCTGCTGCTTCTGTCTCTCTCTCTCACCTTCGCCATCACCTTCGACTCTCTTGTTTAGACCTCTCTCTCCCTCCCTCCCTCTCTCGCGCGCGTTGCTCTTGTTGTCGGCTTGGTAAGTAAGCTCCCCGATGACGTATCCGCCATATTCCGGATGAGAGGAGCAGCATTCACACGTTGCCGTGGTACTTCAATTGGACACTGTTCAGCCGTTCAACTCCATCATATGCCAGCGGGAATACACGGAAAATATACTGACGAGCGCATAGATAGTATCTATATTCTTTGCTAGCTATAGATCAAGTCGTCGGACTGGTGGTGCCCCAGTAGCGCAAGTCTCGATTCGTATGTGATACTTTCCCCAGGTACCCTGTCTTTTACATGGCTCGAATTGACTGACATGGCGCGCAGTGTTGCATTACAGAGAGTACCTTACTCACTACCTTTATAATGGCTGCTATCATATCTCTCAGAGATGTACACGCCGCATCTCACCAGCTGGCCAAGCGAAAGAACTGGGCAGCCAGAGAACCCGGTGTTGTCCTGGTATTTTGCATCATCTTCGCTATTGCAGTTGGCGTGCTGTCCACATACCTCTACCGCAGGATGCAACGCCGCAAAGCTGCTGCTGGCACAGCCTAGACCCTAGCAGCAGGGTCTTGCTGCGATTATTAGCAGCCGCAATGTTTATAGCTACATTCACGGATACCCGTACACAACACGCGCACACATGCACAAATTTCCCACCCGACTGGGGCACAATTAACACACGATATACGCTCTCTTTTTCCGTTCTGATGATACGTGATAGAAGGTATTCATTCATGCTTTTGAATAATACGACTGTGGATGGACTTTGCTTTTGTCGATACCGAAGGGGTTGCTGGACTATGCGGAAGACTGGAGTAGCAGCAGAAGAAGCCTGTAGAATAAAGAGAGTGTCTCAGGGCAACAGGGCCGATGTTCTCTTGACATCTTTGCTGTTGCTGTTGATGCTGATGCCGTTCTCGATGATGCGCTTCCCCGGACTTTTCCTTGTGTCCCGCCTTGGCGGAGGAGCTGGGAAAATAAGGGGCCCTCGAGCTCGCGATGTTCGTTTCATCCTTCATCAACTCCTCTCCTTCTCGCGCTTCTCGCTTGCGTTTCTTAATATACTAGCAATGCAGTCATTCGTTTAGTCCCTCGCCCTTCTTTTTCTGATTTACTTATCCAACGTCATTCACTCATTAAAATAATAGTAACCGGAGGAAAGCCGGCAGAGGAGCGCCAAAAAATGGACAACTACGCTCCCTCACACCCCGTCTCGCCCGTCTCGCCAATCTCGCAGCCTCCGTCCTCACCTTCATCTCCTTCAAGCCTCAAACGCTACGAGCTGGGCCTCGACCTCTCTGACAAAACCATTGAGACCGCTGCTCACCCCAAACCGACAGCACCACATCTCTCGCTCATAGAAGTGCCAAGGCGCAAACCCGTACCACCGCCAAAAGCTGTGTTTGCCGATCAGACAGAGCCTCATGTCGAAGCTCCACCAGCTGGTCAGAGTGGCGGCGGGCTGAAGGGGAAGATAAGAGACCTCTGGCTCTTCAGGCGGAGGATGGTGCTCATCGCCGCTGCGGTGGTAGCTGTTTTGTTGCTGGGGTTGATTATTGGGTTGGCCGTTGGGCTGACCAGGCACAAGTTAGTATAACAGCCGTCCATCGTCTATTTCCCACGACTTCTTCAAGTCTAACATATATACTCCGTACACTGTTTTTCTTAGGAATGCCAATCTACCGCTGCCAACGAATAATGGAGGGCCTTATAGGGGCGACCTTACATACTACGATCCGGCGCTCGGCGCTTGTGGTATAGCCAATTCACCGTCTCAAGCTGTGTGCGCAGTTTCCAAGGACCTATTCGATGCCGCTAGTGTTGGACCGAACCCGAACGCCAACCCATTATGTGGGCTGAAGATTCGGCTCAGACGCAATAATAAGTCTGTGGACGTTACCGTCGTCGATAGATGTGAGTTTGTTAGAGCTATTCTTGGTACCGAGGCCAAATTGCTAACCAGATATGGGTATTGGCCAGGCGTTGGGTGTGAACCGACAGATATCGACGTTTCTATAGCTGTATTTGAACAGCTTGCCCTTGTTGATCAAGGAAGAGTCGACGTTGAATGGGCCTGGCTTGACAAGGCGCCAGTAAACCCTTAGATGTATATGGACAGTCGCCAGGATTACTTTCCATTGTTCTGTTAATAGTCGGGAAACTGGGGATCCACGTCTCTTCTCCATGAATCCAGACCGCCCTGGATGTCGCCAATGAAACGTTTACCACCTTGACCGAGGCCGAGCTGCTTAAGAATTTTCACTGCAGCCTGAGAGTCGTTGCCCTGGCGGCAAACTACGTGGATAGGAGTTGCTGTATCAGTGTTAATGATACTTGAAGGAACCCATGCCGGAAGCTCCCCATTCGTTGCTTCGGATGATCTAGACGATCTCAGAACCTCCGATATGGGTACGCAAATGCTTCCAGGCAATGCACATATATCATACTGGATCCGTTCGCGTACATCGAGCAGGATACCCTTGTCATTGTTGCTGTGACTGTCAAGCCATATCTTGTAATCTCTAGCAGTAAGCCGCTCATTTGGCATCAGACTAGACACTGGATTGAGCGAGCCACAGAATTGGAC
>OJKM01000034.1_pt1 | contig 17282 bp, 14 predicted proteins | sample 1596631 | NCBI WGS metagenome assembly OJKM01 (sample SAMEA3904683, study PRJEB24821) | metagenome | biome: Builtin; feature: hospital; material: surface | place: USA | collected 2013-06-06 | reverse complement strand
TCTACACGTAAGGAGTCGTCGGCAGCGTCAGATGTGTATAAGAGACAGCAATAATCTGTGGTTCAATGTATTCATCCGGCCCAATATCTCCATCTGAATTTGCGAGTCTTAGTCGCTTCAGGCCACCCGAGCTGACTAGAACGCTCTTCAAAGCACGAAGGCCGAAATCATAGTGGGCTTGCTTTGAAAGGCGGCTGGCACAATGATCGAAGAAAGGTACGGTTTGTCTGGAAAGGGATTTTGCTTGTTTGAAGCCTTGTGAAAAGAGCATGACTTCAGCTATGAGCTCTTTATCAGGCTTTGACATGGCAACACTTCGGAAGAGTTTCTTCAAGTTATCTGGCAAGTTTGAACGGCCAGCATATCCAGGGTTCATAGTAATGAAAATTCCGGTGTTCATGTTGACTCGTAATTGCCGCCCAACAAGATCAATCTGAGCTTTCGTTTCGTCTTCACTATTCTTCAAGCCAATCTGGATGTTTTGGATCTGTTGTGAGACTGCGGATAGTATTCGTTCTTCAAGACGATTGAACTCGTCGAAACAGCCCCAGGCGCCCACCTGGCAGATACCAAGGAAGATTCTGCCCATTGCCTGGAAATCAAAGGTGTCGTCACAACAGAACACAAGAGTAAACCGACCAAGCTGCAAACCAAGTGCTTTCACGGATTCCGTCTTACCAGTTCCTGCTGGACCATACGGAGACCCACCTAATCTTTGGCACAGTGCTTGTGTAAGGGTCAGGAAACACCGGTCTGTAAGCGGTGTGCGGACGAGGCGTTCTGGAACACCTAGGTACTCAAAGCCATAACTTAGTTTTGCGTTCGCCATATGGATATAGAGTCGCTGTAAGAAATCTCCAGTTGGCTGGTAGACATATCGCATTTGCAGGAGCCACAGGTAGTGGGTTGGCAAGGAGGCGTTGACACTCATGAGTTTTGCTATAGCATCTCTTTGATGAACGAATTCGGTAATTAAATGTTCACACTTCTTGCGCGTAATCGGATCTAGGTCACCAAGGACGGTGAGAGCAAGTATATCGAGGACCCTCACTTCCGCGTCATACAATGCTGATAATCCATCACCTCCGGCTTCGAGGGCTCTTTGAACAGCATTGGTCCAAACAACTTGACTGCCCAAGACCACAATTTGAGCTGGGTAGTTTGCGATGTAGTCCTGGAAAGCGGTGGAGTCAACTTCTGAAGCGCTATAGATGGGTTCAAATTGCTCAATTGCCTCTGTCAAAAGCTCCGCCAGCGTCAATTTGACGTTGTTGTCTAGTGCAGTAAGCCAATCGTTGATACGAGGCGTTTTCACTAGCGACACTTCACGCTTCAGTATAACTTCCTCCCCTTCCTTGGAGCTAACGCCAATGATATTACCATCATCGTCGATGAGAAGACCCGAAAGTCCAGCGAACATCTTCTTGAAATGTTTTGCAACTCGGAGGGTATCATTGCTATTACCAATTATCTCAAGGAGATCTTCATCTCCAACGAAATAGAAGCGTGGGAACGATACACGTTCCTTTTCGAGGTATTCACCCAGTGCCTTTTGAATCTTGTGGAGCAGTTCTGCGAGTCTTTCAAGCGACTTCTGGACACCAGTAATGGCGAGGATATCTAGTACCAAAGGGGACTTGTAGACCTTTTTCATGACTGCGAAGAACTCAGAGTTGATATTTTGGAACCTTCCAGACTCAAGGGGAAGGAGATGCTTGATATCGGCATTCCCAGTAAATACTCCTTCTAGGTAAACCCATTGTCTTTGGACATCGATCCAAACGTCAAATAGGACATGTACCCTGGTGAGTTTGTCCTCCCAAGTCGTAGCCTCTTCTTCGAATTCCTTGTAATATGGAGAATGTCTCATTGCCTGGAGAGAGTTCAGATTTTCACTACACTTCGCAAAAAGATCATCAAACCCACGTATCAAGCGACACTTGTTTTGGTAGTTCACCAAGTCCAAGGTATAGCTTTGCCAGGTTTCACGAACGCTTCGCAAAAATTCCTCCAATGCCATCTCTCCCTGAGCTTGTGTAATAATGTCACGAATAACAGACTCACTGGGTCCAAGTTGAAGATCCCAGACGTCTCCTAGGGTCATTGATATCTGTGAGAAACGCTTTCCTGGCTTAAGGGCCTTGAAGATCTTTTGCCAATGACGCTCCCTGACAGCCTCGGATTTCATGTCTGCAAGCAATGGGTTGACTTTTAAGAAGCCGCGAAGAACATTTTGTATATGCTCAAAAGCAGCATACTGGCGCATTCGACTCGGCATTTCCTTCGTCATTTTGATCAATCCATCCAAGGACTGACGAAGTTTTCGCGGTTGGATGCTATTCCAGAGCGTATCGCGCAATTCATTCAAGCTCTTCCAGATTGTAGACAAGGCAGCCCATACAGCCATAAAATCTTGTACTTCCTCAAGAATAGCAGCGAGTGTGGTTTCGGGGCTGCTAGGAAGATCGAGAGCTTCCTTTGCCTTTGACACCATTTCAGATTCAGACTGTAGCTTCTCGAGACGCGACTGGAAATAGCTAAGTGTGGCAGAAGCCTCTTCAGGAGGAGTTGATCCTGAAACAGGTTTTTCTTCATTCCACTGGCTCACGGCTTCTGCAATCTTCTCGTTAATGACTCTGTCTTCCGCAGATATTTTAGCTCTAAGAGCATCTGTCTGGTCTTGCACAGTTTTGCTTCTGCGCTCCAAGATCTCATTGAGAGCATCCCACTCTCCAGAAACTCGATCAGCAGGAAGCCAGTCGCTAGGTGCTTGATATCTTTGTCGGATAAGCGTTGCTTGACCTTGCAAGAACAAGTCAATCTCAGGCTCCCAGAGTTTTGCTTTTCTCTTGCATTGCTGAACAATTGTAATAAATGAGACAGCTTGGGCGGTGGATGAGGCTTCGAGTGACTGTCCTTCCAGGTCTCGTCGAGCCGCTTCAAGTTCAGCATGTACATCTCGCATACGAGCTCCTAGTTTTCCTGCAAATTTAAGTAGAATCTCCCGTTGCCATTGGTCGTACTTTGCGTTGACTTTGGTCTGGACTTGCTCATAATCGATGCGAACATTTCCAAATGAACGGCGAACCTCGGATGTGTCGAATGTACCACGGCTTTTGCGAATTTCATGCAGTAACTGAAGCCATTGAGATAGGTCCTCTCCAAGGATATCGTAAACATGGGATGATTGCAAGTCCCATAACGATTGGAACTGAAGCCATTTGTCTACATACTCCGAGATTTCCTCCAATCGAGCTTCTATAAGTGAGTACACTTCGCTCAATTCTTCAGAGCAGTACTGAGGGATATCAGAAAAATGAGTTTCAGAATAAGAAACATTATCAGCATGGATTGACATTTTGTATCTCGAAGACTTGATCTTCTCCAAGTTACAAAGGATGCCGACCCATTCATCAAAATGAGCAAACCACGAGGCTCTAGCGTACTCCAGCGGTGGGTCGAGATGCATGACCTGGTTTTTCATGGAAATTTCGTGGAGAGACTTTGGGAACTGAATATATGATGTGTCTTGCTCCTCTTTGTTGCCGATCGCCTCAATAGTATGGCCCGTTCCAGATTGTTCATCTCCGGCATGTTGGAAGGACGCAATCCAACGTCTAATAGCACCCCGAAGTCGATCTTGAAGGATCGTTTCGATTTTAGTATTGAGGTTTGCAACCCAGTACCCAAGATTGGCGTAGTTTTCGAGGTTGAGTTTATCGATCGCAATCTGAATCTGATCAATGCGATTACGGAATACAGTCACGTCGTAAGGGCAGGTCTTCAAAGCAAGAATTGCTTTCTGAATGTTATCATCCATGGTGGCCAGGGTCGCTGTCTTTGATTGCAATACAGAGGTAGAAATTGCAAATTCACGGACAAATTGAACATGCTTGCTCTCACCACGACCGGAACTGACAGAAGGATCTGTAGATCCATTCGCAAGGCCTTGTTTGACATGGATCTCGTAAGAATGTATGAAAGACTCCCATCGCAAAGGGAGACCCTTTACTATTAGGGCCTGGACATCATTCTGATACCCATTGAGCAGGATGGCAGACTGTGACATGGATGCAATGGCCCTGATGGTTTGATGTAGAGTCCGAACACTCTCCATCAAGCTAATCGCAAACGGATAAACGCGTTTGGCTTCTTTCGAAACGCTAGTAATAGCGTGTGGAATTTGGAAGTTCAGCCAAACTAGATTCCGCACTTCCTTGAAGAGAGCAATAATTTGGGCATCAAAGTTGACGGCTAACTCAAGAGAGTTTCCAGCAGCGCGATTTCGAGTAATAACGAATAATCGGCCAGAGATGGCAATATTTCGTCGTTTGACATCCTGTACCCAAGCTTGGAATACAGGTCGAGTATCTAATTTCTTGCGGAACATATTGCTCTCGGCCTGTAGCTTTTGGCCATCTGCATGAAGATCCCAGTCTTCACCAAGAACATCCTCGACTTTTCGCATATAGCCATCCAATTGTCGTTCTATTTGTTGGGCCCAAATAATAGCTCCCGAGACAGGGGGTAGATCTCGGAGTTGTGCCATTGCATGGGCTTCTGAATGTCCATACTGCTGCTTAAACCGTTCATGCAAAGCCGCAATATCCTGCTTCACATTATCAATAAGCTTGGTTTGATATTCACCAATAGCACTCCTAATCTTTGGTCGAACCAGCAACGCGTTGAACTTTGAAAAGACTCGGAATTTCTCATTGGCATTTTGTGCTGTGGCAAGCTTATCACGGAGCCGAGCAATCATCAAATTTTCGACACGAGAAGTACGCTCGTTGTAGGTAGACTCGGCTTGGATCCATGCCTGTGTTCCTTCAGGACTGACGTCAAGAACATCTACATCCTTGAGAGCATTATATGCCTGGGTGACTTGCTCTACAGCGTCAACGTCACCAAATTCTTCCAAGGCAGTCGAGTTATCCGCTCCGGCAGACAGAGATGCGCCCCCCTGGTTAGATTTCGTGCCGAGAACACTGATGATAGTTCGCTGAAGCTGCTCATGGTTCGTGCGGAAGGTGTTAATAAACTTAAGTCGGTCCTGGGTTTCTGCGTGTTTTGGTTTAACCTTGATCGGGATAAATTTCTCGTTGCGCCTCCTCATGGCATCTCGAGCGACGTTGGTAAATTCTTTGATATTCTCGTCCCAGGTTCTCCAGACAATCTGAGCAGCACGCATAAGTGAGTGGAACTCAGTGTAGTCATAGTGCATGATACTCCGTCCCGGTATCAGCTTATGAATAGTCAAGTCCAGATCTCCAGAAATTGCTGCAACAAGAGATAGTGCACGTTTTATTGGGTATGGACAAATACGCAGTTTCTTGTTCAAATGCGAGAATATGAGATTCAGGGCTTCTTGGACCTTCTGAAGGGAGGTTGCAGACTCCAGTTCATCGAGAGGGAAATCACGGAGTAGCTGGTTATACTTCTGTACGGTTTCCATCGCCTCCTTCAATCCAGTATCGGCGGAGAAACTGAGAGTGGTAGAAAACCGCTTTGCATGTCGAAGAACGTCCATAGTAAGTTGCACTCCAGCATCTCGTAGTGCAGTCTCAATGCCTTCGAGTGCAGTCTCCATGGATAACCAGAAATTGATCTCTTGAACCGCAGATCCATTATCAGGGTCTCGAGACATTTTCGTAATCGCTTGAATCGACTTTATCCATCCATTCACATTATTCTGTATACTATTTATAACTGCATGGTTATCCAAGACTGCTGCAGGCACTAGCTCGACCGACGGTTCGATACCCCGACTTTGAGCTTCATCCAGAGCTGCCTGCACAATTTCATGCAACGGAAGGTTAAGCGCAGGTATCTCGATGTTCTGCTGCAAATGTGATAGAGCAAGTTCAAGCTCTGCAAACTTCTGCTTCGCACGAACCTCTCCGGTCTTAGGATCGGTGTCATTCCTCCCCTTGGACCCTTGAGCACCATCATGCCCACGCGTGCACGCTTCGTAGTACGGTGATAGACCATGATGGACAAAGGAGTATATGATCTCATACGGTGAAATCGGCGGGCCCTGTGGGGTGGTTGAATTGTTTAAGGAGGCAAATCCAGGCAGTGTGAGGACCTGGATCTGTGAATAGAGAGGAACGGTAGGGTCGATGGGCTGTCCTGGCTTGAAGACTGCCATAGCCGCCGTGGTGGTAGGGGATATGGATAGCTCTGAGCTGAGAGTGTAGACATAATTACTATGCTCCGCTGCAGTACCGTTAGCCAGCCGAACATATATTCTAAATCCTGCCTCGGACATCGGTGACACCTACTGTCATCGTCTGACCCATTGGTTTGCTCTGGTACAACGGTATCTTTATGCGCATACAGGGCTATCTGCGATTCAGAGGCAAATCGTCCGCAACGCTGGAGTGTCTCGGAGTACTTTGCTTGTGAAAGTAAACTTCCACTGCTCTCAAGGTCTCTCCTTAAAGCTCCAAGCGTCCCCTGGATGACTTCAGCTAGATAGTGAAGCACGACTTCAGGGTCGACAATCATCGAAACCGTCGGTGATGGGACGCCATTTGCCGCCCCTGGAGAGACGACCTCCATGCTCGCAGACTTAGAGTACGCGACCCGTCGCTGTCATCGAGAGTTATGGTAGGAGGAAGAAGGCAAGACTCGTGGGAAGCATCGACCTAATATGCGGTGACCGTGACGTGTCGTGCATTAAGGGAGATAAGTCAATCACTATGAGCTTGACACCCTTGGGCTCTCGGGCCTTGATCTTGTCTGTCTTCAACGTGGTTTTGGGCTCCAAATTATCCAGCTTCACCTTTTTTTTTCTCTGGCCTGCAATGCAGCGATGTTTACATGTGTCACATGACTAAGTGCACGCCGGTTTCAGGGTCAGGGGTATGATGACTAAGCACAGGCCTTTGATTTTAACGTCAGACTCAAGTGTAGGTTTTGGTTCCTGGTTTCTAACTAGGACATAGGGGGTAGACATAAATAAAGGAAGGAAGTGTAGGAAGAGGTAGTTCAAGAAGACGAGGGGAATGCATTCACGTTGGATGGTATGTGGCTTGGCCGTTCACGTCTGACCTTCACTCCTCCGCTGTCTCCGGCTCCTCTTCCTCGTGCTCCTCCTGTCTCTCGCGGCAGTCGCACTTGTACTTTGCTCGGAAGTCCGCCGCACTCATCTCCTCAAGGATCTGAAGGGCATTCTGACTCGCCTTCAACTTGGCATGGCGAGGAGATGAGGCGACCCCTTCGGCCACGATGTCGTCGTGGACGCAAACCGCCGCGAGGGCACGCACCGTGGTGCCGTCTACGCATGGTATTTCATCTGCTTTCAAGGCGTAGAACGTGCAGCCGAAATCTACGGCGAGTCGAGTGTGAAGGAAGGTAATAGGGTGCTTGTTAGCGAACGTATCGTACACGCTCATGTCCTCGAAATAGTGCTGGATGAACTTTCGGAAGAAATCATCCACAACGTCAAAATTGAAATTCGAATCCACGAATATGGCTCCGAGGTACGCTTCAACAATGTCCGGTAAACACTAAGCAGATGCATAAGACTATCTCTTCGCATAGTTGGCTTGTAGGATGGTTTACTCACCTTTGGCGGTTCGTTTGTGTATGTCCAGGCCTCAAGGTTTCCTTCCATTTTGATTTTCATAGCCTGCAGTTCTTCTGTGTAGCTAGTAATTTGGCCTTGGAGAGTATTGCTGATATGGATAAGATGGACATGGAGGTTCAAGCTGACTGCAAGCGAACCAAGGAACTTGTTGGATACCATTGCCATCTAATCATGTCAGTAATGTATACCTAGTTAGGGGAGGAAGTGTTGTATTTACTTTGTGCTCTGTGAGCCATTGAGGGTCTTTGTCGGGGTATCTCTCAAAAAGATGATTGACGCAAACCATATCAAGTAAAGAATCACCAAGGAATTCCAGACGTTGGTAACAAGGGACATTTGCCCACTGAGATGGATACGATGGGTGCATGAAAGCGGACCGAAGGAGCTTAGGGTATTTGAAACAATAGCCGAGCTTTGACTGGATCTGGTTGGCAACGTCAATCTCAGATGCGCTGGCTGATGCTGTTTGGTAGTTTGGCAAAGAGTACAGTCTTGAGTAGTCTGCCCATCTTTCCACGCGATGGTCATCACTATTGACGAAAACCGTGACTGCCTTGGTGGCCATGTCAAATTTGTGATCAGGACCTCCAGCCAGTAGAGATGCTCCAATTAGAGCCTCGCATACATCGGCAATAGTTTTGTCAGCAAGCGCATGCTCAGGACCATTTGGACCTTCTTTCTTGTCTTTGCCTTTAAGCAGTGTTAAACCCTCGGGATACCATGCTCGTCTAGGGTATAAGTTAGCGGGATGTCAAAATCAACAGGGAGTATCCCATAGTCAGCGTACCTTGAGAATGATCTGCTGCGAATGAACTTGAAAATCTCCAAATTTATTGCATTGTTGAACAAATTCTGGTTGCAGATGAGTAGCATACGCTTGACATGGTAGTCGTATTCATCGTTATCCGGATTCATGGCAAAAAGAGATATGGATGTTGCCATCTTTAAGAAGCAGTCGCCAAGGAACTCAAGCCGTTCATAATTCTTGCCCATTCCGCTTTGGAATCGAATTTGTTCCATGCCGTGCTCCTCTGTGTTCTCCGAGTCTTTAGTCAATGCCTCAAGCGCTAGTTCTGGTGGAATCTTCAGTTGGAGGTTTTCACAGGCCTCCAAGGCAATGAGATAAGATTCCATTCTCCAGATCATTGCTGGGAAAACGAATATTTGTGTGGCCAAGGGAACAGAGATCTAGAGAAGATAGTCAGCATAGTCTTTTCAACATATGATAGAGAGAGTCCATACTGCGGAGATTTTCAATGCCTCCGCGCAGACATAGTAGTCCACAGGAGGACTTTTCGGGTTCTCATCTATATCCAGGAAGTTTCGACGAAGTTGTATGAGTTCCGAGCGCAAAACTGGCTGGTCCCAGTTGCACCTTTGCATGAATCTAGCTCGCGAGTTTTTAAACAGGCTGAGACAATAGTTCATAATGTTGTCCATGTATCGGCGTCGGGCCACGTTCTCTGGAACTGGGTCCTGAGGCCGTCGAGTTGGATCGACTTTGATTGAGAAATAACGATATCTCCCATCCCACTTGTCTACCAAGAACCTGTTCTCGAGGAATTCGTTAGGCATATCAGGCGACCAGAGAAGTTCCTCGTTTTCTTGAATATATTGTAGCATCTGCCAATCGATCAGTTCGACTGGGTTTGACTTTTTGATGTCTGTAACACCGTCAAGTTTCGCGGGTGCAATCAAGTAAGACACCAGCGATGAATTTTCTTCATAAATTTTGTGAAAGACATCCTCGAAGACCCTGAAGGTGAATTTGGTCAAAAGTTCCAATTCAGGTGGTATGACTTTGAGTCCTTCCTCAACTCTTATGCTGCAGCTACCGCATTTCTTATTGTGTTCCAGGTATAAGGGGAAAGAAGGGAAGTCAGGCATTGGAACTCTTGTCAACAATACAATTGGATGGTAAGACCTTTGCAGCTTCTGACAGTCTGAGAGTGAGAGAACAGTGGCGTATAAAATCGTCGGGGACTCTCCCCTGGAGAGTTCCCACGCTGCAGGTTTGGATATCATGCTATATTTGTTGCTTTTCTTAGATGTGATAGCGAGTCGAGCATTTCTCATTACCGGGAGTCGTTTGTGATAGGTTGAGATGAAATATTCATCAAGTAACCTGTTCTTGCGCAGCAGCAGGCACGTCTCAAAGGCTGCAGATTGTTTTGCAAGGAGCTTCCGCGAGGCCGACTTTCCCATGCATCCTCGTATTGGTGATTTCTCGGGGAGTATGGTCTCGCAGATAAAGGCACCATCTTTCGGATGGATTATATAACTAACCTGAGTTGACAGTTCTTTTTCATATTGCTATCTTCGATTAGCGTCAATGATTGAACCCAAGGATGACACTCTTACCAAAGTGCTTGCGTAGTGTGCAAGAACAGCTAATGAAGAAGGGTAGGTCAGCTTTGCACCCGTGCTTTTGATAGTGTAAGACTTTTGCTGCCTGTCTTTTTCTATCATCATATCAATGTCACCAGTTCCCTTTAATAACCTGTCCTCTGGAAGGGATTTGCAGAACCGAGTGAGAACTTCCTATAGATAGCGCCATGGAGTTAGATTCATTTTTCCGCAAACTCTTGCTAAGAGAAGTTACTGTTACTACCTCCGAGCGGCGAACTTCCTCAACCGCAGTCTCATGCATTAAGTTATTGCGTTCCACCATATGTGCAAACTGAGGAATGACATTAGCTTGGACTAGGGAAACTTCCAAATACGTAACTCATACCGTGGACTCCATATGCCGGGCTCTGCCTCTGCTCTGAATATACTGAATGAGTGTAGAGTAAAGATCGAACCTGAGATTGAAGTCAGTTCCAGGACCCGGTATTAAATACTCGTTGAATTCATTCACTGTTACCTAACAATGAGATTGCAGTCTTGAATATCCAGCCCCTCCTCGGCCACGGACGTAGCAAACTAATGACACTAGTTAGCTATTGATAAATAAAGAAAAGAAGTGAAGAGCTCATACCAAGCAATTGATCTCTCCCTTCCTAAAAGCTATCACATTCAGGAACTGTTCTCTGAAAGAGATGTCTAGTCCAATTTTATCACCACCAGACCGGACACCAACCAGTAGGTTTGGCCGAATATATTGAGATCCAATTTTCTTGAAGAGATCCCTAAGAATTCTTGCTGTATGGCGTTGTGCGGTAAAGACAATGCATCGGGTATCTGGGTTTTCTTTAAACCGCCGTAGCAGCTGGTCTCTCAGTAGCAGCACCTTACGACTGAGAAGCTCCGGATTAGCGACTGGGTCACCAAACTCATGTTCCTTGATGATGGCTCCCGCCTCCCTGATCCTTTCAGCTTCCGTATCACATGAGGGCTGGTTGGGTATACTTTTCATCAAAGGCCGGTTTGACCTAGCTTCTAGCTTAGGCAGGGTTTCCTCACTCAAACAGTAGCTCCATATCCAGTCAGAACACCAGCTTCCTAGACTTGAGGATGTCTCACGTGAGAATTTAAATATCTTTTCCAGGACTTTAATATCACCAAACTTCTGCCGAAGCTTTCTATAAAGTGGCGTCTCGAAAGGCAATTCAAGCCTATCATATTCCCAGATTTCTTCTGTTGGCCGAGTCACGCTCTGCCGTAGAAGAGCAGGATTTGATGCCGTAGTTATCTGGCTGTCAAGCATGGCTTCAAGAGTCCTGTGTTAAGATTGATTAGCCCAGAGGGGTTTCCATATTGATACAAGGTACACACTTTGCTGCCCCCACAACCTCAACCTTGGCATCCACTGGCGATGCAGTCATGCCAAATATTTTTGGCTTCCTCTCAGGCTCTTTTAAATAAAAGTCCTTGATAATTCTATATAGAGTATTTTAGCTCAATGTACGTATTATTAAAAACATCACAATATCTTACCTTGCGTACGGATGCTCCTTTTTAGCATGGTGAGCCTCATCAAAGATCAACAGGTTGATTTGGTCAATCTGAATAAAGGAATGAAGCAGGCATTGATGAAGTACTTCTGCCGTACAGACAATAACCATATTTCTTTTGAAGTGGCCTTCCCAGGTCTCCTTATTCCAGAGATCTGTCTGCATTGCACCACAAAATTTGTCTATCTTCTGAGGTATATTGTTCTGTAGTACAGCTGCTTGTTGATAAACAAGCGTAACACTATCAACCTACTTAATATTTAGTATCTTAGCGTATAGAAGTATAAGGTGAAGTAACTAACCAGAAAGAATGAAATACGAGGCGGCAGTCCAAGACTACGATCTGTCAACTCCTGTTCAATGACATGCTTGAGGAGAAGGACGGCAATAAGTGTTTTGCCTGAGCCTATATTACAATAAGTATTAGGTTAATTAAGCATATAGAGCTTGAGTTCATACCAGTCTCGAGTACAGCAATGATATTCTTCTCCTTTGATTTCTCAAAGAGCTCAAGTTGGTACTCACGAGGGTCATGGATAATCGAGGTATAGTCCTGTTTGGCAATTATATTTGTCATTGATAGCTGAGTATCATCAGTTACCTTGATAACAGCCTTGACATCCTCCTCTGTGATAGCTTCAGCGCGCCGTGACAACCTAGTGGATGGGATGGATTAGGAGCAAGCAAGAAGGTTTATGTTAAGGGCTAATATCACATACAAAGCCTTGAATTTACAGCTGAGTGCTCGCCGTTTCTCGCTTGGGTGGGTCGGGTTTGGTTTTTCATCTTCTGTCTCGGACTCAATAGGAGTCCCTGATCGAGTCTCGGGGTTTGAATCAGTAGCCGGAACATTGGTGTTCTCCTCTTTCAATGTCTGAGGGACACTTGTAGTGGCCTTGTCGATGTCAGAGTTATCCCCCATCATATTGGTATTTCCTGACTTCAGAAGGCTAGAGTTGTTGGTTGTGAAAGCGCAGATTGACCAGGAAGAACTCTGAGAAGATATAAATAGTGTACCTGGACGCAGCAGGTTAGTGAAACGGCCAGTTCACTTATACGCTAAAGGCTGAGAAGTGAAAGAATATATCACAGCCAATATCTGCATTTACTGTCTAGTTGGTGAATGGCTAGCGAGGTTGCAGACTGATGTTTGCTTTAGGTGGAACAAGACTCGTTTCTAGCCCGATAGATACCAGTTAAAGTGAATGCATACAAAGAAACTGGATAGCTCGCTTTATTTCATTGTTCTATCAGCCCCTTGATACAATTGCCTTCGCACCAGCCATGAAGAAGCATCAGCCAAACTGCATACAACAAAGTTGTTGCTGAAAGGGAAAAGTGACAGGGGAAAAAAAGGAGGGGCTGTGTACGGAGTAGTTGTTCGATACTAGCAGCATACGACCCTAAAGTAGTGCTCTTCGGCTACTTCAGACCAGACCTGCAAGTTGAGACACCGATAGATGCCGCCAAAGAGCCATTAAGGGATCAGGCAGATTAAAAAGAAGAATCCTGCCAATGTTTGATATTTGATGTTGAGAAGCTTCGTATCAGCATTCAAGTTAGAGTTCAGGGTAGTTACGGTCACGTGGACTGGCTCAAGGCTAACTAACCAGTTAACTAATGGAGCCCGACAGGGTCAACAGACACAAAACCGCGAAGTCATTCAGAGCAAAGGCCTTCGAGAAACAGCTATCTGTAATTTGACGTCAAGAATCACTCAAGTTAGCAGTGACTTACCATGAGTAGCTCGTCCCCAAGCCTGCAATCCTGCCTCGCTTCTGCAAAGGCAAAAAAACAAGAGCTCGAGACGACGGCGGCAGATACAAACAGCCCCGCGTTCCGGGAAGAGCTCAGCAAAGCTATATCTGCCTTTGAGCAGTGCCAGAAACTCATACAGCAGCTGTCGTTGTTCAGTCCCAATGAATCAGCGGAAGACATAACTACCGGAGATTTACAGTATGCAATATAGCCCGAGGACACGACCAGATGTGAGCTAATGCCGGCTCGACGTGTAACTTTAGGTTTTTGACAGTCCCATACCTACTCGCCGAACTACACCAACGGTCTTACAGTACGGATCGTCTTAAAACACTCCAGCAGACGCGAGATGAATATGAAAGGTTTCTTGAAGCACTAGACCAATACGACCTTCTCTCGCCTTCAAATAAAAAGCTCTACGAACAGTACCTTGAACAGCCGGAGTCGTTCAGCCTGACTCCTACCAATGATGCATCGGCTCGCAGGCAAGTGAAAATAACGAGATTCAAGGAAGAGAAGGAGCTTAGGCGGAAATTAGAGGTTTGTTTGTTCTCAGCTATATGTCTATTATTCAAGGAACACGACGGACGGTTGGTTGCTAACGGAGGGAAACTATAGTACCTTTCGCAAAACAGGGATTCGAGTCACAACGACGATGACCTAGTACGGCAGGTGTACCTCGCGGAAATCAATTTCTACACGCACCGAACTTTCCAATCCCTGGATATGCTGGCGCAAGAACTATCCATGCTTAAAGCAGCTCAGTCGCTTCCCCCAGTCCAAAGAACAGACGAACGCAAACCAGGGCTTTCAGACGGGAAGGAAACGGGATATTCCGACCGTCTTGACATGATTGGTTCGCAGATGGGTCGTGGTCGGTATAGCGGGGTGCTGCTGAGCCCAGACGGTAAACCACTTCAGCCGTTTACCTTGACAAGCCGGAGAACCGATATTCAAAGGGGCGTATTCCGACCGGGACACAATCTCCCTACGATGAGCATCGATGACTACTTGGAAGAGGAGAGGAGACGGGGTGGTATCATTGAAGGTGGTGGTGAAAAGTCGGGTATCCCAAAGGAGATTGACGAAGATGATTTTGAAAAGGCTGATGAGGAGACTCTTAAGGCGAGGGCCTGGGATGAGTTTACAGAGGCTAATCCTAGGGGTTCCGGAAATACTTTGAATCGGGGCTAGGCCATGTCTTATTCATGATCTTTGCTGAGGAAGTGTGCCTCAATCCTGGGCAAATGCCATGTTAGCTGTGCTTTCTACCGGCACTGGCAATTGACGGAGGCGTACCCGGCGGGGAAAATTTTCCCTTTTCAGCTCCGGCCACTTTGTCAGAGCTAGGTCGAGCAACTCACGACCCAGAATCTCATATGCCTGAACGCTGAATTAGACTTTTTTGGAATGGAGGAAGAAAAGAGAGCAGAAACGAAAAGGGTATACTAACCTTGTCTCCAAAGTGGAGTCCATCTGTAAAGTACCCCTTATCAAAGGGCTTTGCACCAGGCATGCCTGAACCCGGAAGCATTTCATCGATGTCAAGATGATAGAATGCATCGTCCTGAGTTGTCCCTTCAATCCTACAGACAGACTTTGTGAGGGCATACCAAAGGTCTAAGACGGCCACTCTGCTAGTCTGGGCTTCATACTCCTTACCAATCTCGACTATTTTCTTTGCATACGTCCGTTTCGACTCCCATGTTCTGTGCCCACGGCTCTGCGATGCCACACTGCGCAGAATAATGGCGGCATCTGGGTTATCCAGGAGAGGCTCCCCTACCGGAACTGGGACATTCACTGGGGGTGGTGAAATAAGGATCACTTTGGTCTCCTGCGTGGCAGGGTCGTCCAGTATGGTATTCAGGTAATGGCGGATATGCTCTTCATACTCTTCAAGGGGGACCATGGCTCCACTCAGTGATAGACATGCATCGTTGGCTCCCAGGAATATGGTGATAAAGAGCGGTGCTGGTGGTCCTCTTGACTTAATAGCTCCCATTAGGTATTCATTAAATTGTCTCCGCAACGACCTTGACGTTTGTCTGATCCAAATAAGCCCATGTTCGTAGAATTGCCACCGAGTGGGAAACGGATGCTTAAACATACCCAGAGTAGCCTACTCTCCTAGTCAATTTGCGATTCTCCAGCATAGCCACTCTCATAGCAAGCAATTTAAAAGTAGAAAGAGAAATATGAAAGAAAATTCAGGATAAACTGCCTACCTTCGTTCACGACCTCCACTCTATCTGCATAGTACTTCTGCAGCTGCCAGCCAAAGCCGACGTCTTGCGAGAAGAAACCCCTTTCGGTCAGGGAGTCGCCAAAGAGATATATCCGCGGATAGTCGTTAGGCGTGACCTTGTCCAGCCTGCTGTCCCGCCGGAAGTATCGATAGGACATGGCTAGTCAGTTAACTAGGTAGTTAGTTGAACTAGCCTGTGGGGATATAATTTAAGGTCGAGAGAGTAGGGCGACTATTCTGTCTGGAAAAGAGAGAGACAGCGGACCGTCGACAGCCTCTTCCTGGCTATATGGCATGCGCGGGGCAAAAGAAAGCAGAAGAAGACGAGAGAGCTACGGGAAGATGGAAAACGGATGCGAAGGCACGCATCCCGGGGTTGAGATGCTCTTGTTCTAGGCCGGGCTCTGCGGATGCAGCGCCTGCAGGAGCCGTCTAGTTCATAGACATACATATACGCATTGGGTTGGCGAGCAGCCTTGGTTGGGCCGACTAGTCACAGCCTCTATGCCGCCGCCCAGTGGGACACGGGACGGGAGCGGTTTTAATAGAACTCGATAGACACTTGGACTCTTTTTTAGAGCTACGATTTCACTGCCTAGATAGACTAAGAGCGCGAACTAGTCGATATCGGGCGCCATCCCCTGAGGCTAACTATGGGGCCCTGTTGTGCCTAGATCTTGGAGAAAGCAAAGAGACAGGCGCATTCAGTTAACTATGTAGTACGACTCTCAGACTGAACCAGCCCTCCTAGCAGTCTGACTGGTTAACTATCCCACGGGATGAGGGCAGAAAGAGGGACGAACGCGAGGTGGTTAGTGTTTACCATGCTTTCTTCTTCTGCTGGATGACTTCAAGGATCTTGCCCGCCCCTTTCTCGACCATTTCGCCTGCAACGGCCTTGCCAAACGCTTCAGCTTGCTCTGGCGTGTGGACATTGCAGTCCTTCTCGATTTCCACGGCCTCCTTGCCGTCTATACTGGTGACGATGCATCGAAGCCTCAGCATCTCACCCTTCCCACTCGCATCCGGAACCCATTCAGTCTCAACGCCGAGGGGAGCACTACATCCACCTTCCAGTGTCCGTAGCAGATTTCTCTCGGCCAAACAAGCGAATGTCGTTTTCTGATCTCCAATCTCCCGCAGCATCTCAACCATTTTCTCATCGTCAGCCCGAATTTCAACCCCAAGCGCCCCCTGGCCCACAGCATGGAGCATCTTCCCATTTTTGGAATCGAGATACTGTGCAATGCGATCTCCGTGTCCCGATCTCAGCAAGCCAGCAGCTGCAAGTATGATACACGTAAATGGGCCGTCTTCCGCATCCAGCTTGGCCAAACGTGTGTCAATGTTACCTCGTACATCAATGACCTTGAGGTGTGGATAATGGCGGCCGAGCTGTGCTGTACGGCGGACGGAGGACGTTCCAACCACCGAGCCTGCCGGCAGTTCCGCAAGTGTCGTCTTTGGCTGGCCCTTCTTGACCACCAGCGCATCTCTGGGATCCTCACGTTTCATGATGGCGCTCAGTGTGCAGGCCTCGGGGATTTGCGTTGGGACATCTAGTCTGGTTAGTAACTGATTTCCCATCAATATTGCTATCTTATAAAACGACCATACTTTAGCAGGCAAGAGGAGAGCATATCACACCTTTCAAAGAGTGCACTACGAGGTCAAGCTGCTTTGCCAGCAGCATCTCCTCGAGCTCTTCCGTCCACAGATTCTTCGACGTGAACTCCCGAAGCGGGGTAATCTTGTTCAGATCGCCAGCAGCATCGCGAGTGTGCAC
>OJKM01000033.1_pt1 | contig 17609 bp, 19 predicted proteins | sample 1596631 | NCBI WGS metagenome assembly OJKM01 (sample SAMEA3904683, study PRJEB24821) | metagenome | biome: Builtin; feature: hospital; material: surface | place: USA | collected 2013-06-06 | reverse complement strand
AGATCTACACGTAAGGAGTCGTCGGCAGCGTCAGATGTGTATAAGAGACAGCTGCTACCCAGAACATTCAATATCTGCTATGCAATCTAATCAGGGACAGAACATAAGGCGAACAAGAGATCACGACGACCATGGACACAGCGGTACAACATATGCCGATATTGATAATCCAGAGCGGCGCTTACCGAAGCGCCCGCGGTTGGAGTCACAGCTTTCTGGTACGCAAAGTGCTTCACATGATGAGATGCAAATAATTATATTGACACACTCATATTGACAGGAAATCCCACATTGTTCGGCGATGGCCAGTATCTCTCGTTCTCATTTATGAAGCGCCATTTGATTGATAAAGTTCCCGAACCGTTTCGGAGTGGGATGGAGTCGAGCAAGCTGTGGAAAGAGGAGCAGGAAAGTGGCGGGCTGTTAGTCACTAACTGCTTGTCCCTATATTTGCCGGAGAAGATTAATGAGGATGCAGTCTTGCTTATTAGGATAGGGTATTATGAAGGGTTTAATATTTCTAATAACTTAGGCCTCGGTGATCCGTAAAGGTTCGTCTAGGCTCGAGATAGAACGGTTGTGAATATGAATTCCTCACCTCTGACCTAATATCAACCTTTCCTTTCAAATTTCACCCATGCTCGCATCACATAGCATCGAAAACCAGCTTCCACATCCCTAGTGGTCCGTCCATCTTGAGGACCGAGTTTGCCGTCCGGAATGAGTATACCCTCGCTATTAGCAATATTGCAAGAGCGACCTTCAAAGGTCATAGTCATGTTTTCTTGTATCTCAAAACACTTGTTTGATATTTTTTCCCACTCGCCATTAAACGCCTTTTCCCCGACCGCATTTGGCATCGCTTATTTCCGTTTGAATGTGCGAGTGGTTGTCGTCCCAAGCCCAGTATGCAGATTGCAATATCAAGGAAAATTCCGTATTGCTGCTCTTTAATGTCATGCTTCCGTGATATTATCCTTTCAATGCGGACGGGTTGAGAATCAAAATTACAGCCGATCTTGACGTGGTTGGTGCCCGATTGAACTTCGGCGGCGTGTATAAGTTCACGTGATTCCCACTCTATTCCATACCGGAAATATGTAGCTTCGGAATACTATAGTGTTACTCAGGAAGCCCCACCTATATAGTATAACTATAGCCAACGCGGATCTAGTTTGCTCGAAACCGCTGGTCCAACATACCACCACTAAGAAAAGTAAGGAAATTGCCTCTCTAGAATACGCAGAAAGCTCTAGACAACCATAGGGCATAGACTAAATTTCTTGAAGAGGTCAAATATCTTAATCTCCCGTAAGAATGTATCACTCCTAGTTTCTCGGGGTATCTTCAGAACGATCTCCTCGTCAATTTTATATACTAATCCAGTAGCTCCAAGAGATAGAAAAGGGTATTTGGCAAGCCTCGGCGGCTGTTTAATAAGACTCATTTCGGGCATGTCAAGTAGCTCGTTAATGTAAGAGGTGAAATTGTATAGCTATTTTTAACGTTGGGCAACTAACGAGCCTTAACTAGTCAAGGCAATCAAAATAAAAAGTAACTAGTTAGCTTTTCACGGCCTCTTTTTCTATCGTGATGTTGCTTTCATAGCTATCAACAACAAATGATGGGCGAGGCTATATAATAGTTAGTACCTTATTGTACCCAATACGCATGGCTATGCTTCATAATATTACCGATAATGATCAAACAACAGCCCGATGACAGCAATACATTCAGGCTCTATCTAGATATTTTAACGTATGAACATAGCATTCCTAGTTCATATGGCTCCTTACTATAAGATATCCACCCTCTGTGCAACGAGGACCTATAGCCTTTTAAGCATTTGGAAGCCTGGACTTTACTAGCTCATAAGAACAAGCTCTACTACCTCTAACCCTAAGCCTAGGTGTGCCCTCCAGTGCCCTCCAGAGTGGCTGTGGCACGGGCAAGTCGTTAAAGAAGTTGGTTCTAGAAAGGTATTGGATAGCTCAAGGAGTGCCGCATTGAACATTCAAAGGGGATTATATGAAATGTAGTATATACACAGATGGCGTTGCAGGAGAAACCAACGGCGAACGGATTTCAAACTAGGTGGAGGTAAATTGTCGTCAAGTGATATATAACCCCAGACAAGCTAGCCATGAGTGAACATAGAAAACACCGTGATATTGGATGTTGACGTGAAGATTGCATGTCAAGTGGTGGTGAAGGCGGCCTAGTCTCTTAAGTATTTACAATTGGTTGGCTATTTGGCTATCACAGCGACATAATCCATGTACGAACTTCCCTGCTACACAAGGTTATATGCCCACCGCCGGCTCTCTTCTAGCCGAGAAAGCGCTGTGAATTCATAAGCGGTAATAAATACCGGATTTCGGACTGTTGCCGTGCCGGATAATATTGGGGTATCAAACAAGGATGGCTATCCAAGACCTGGGCTGCAGCAGGGATGGCTTGTCAGTGGAACTTTGGGTAAGGTTGGGAAGAGGAAGTTGAAGAAGGCTGGTATTGATTGTTACTGCAGCTAAATCTAAAGGAGCGGAGGGTAGGTTGGCAGCTTGCTCTGAATACATGGGTAGAGAAATGGCCGTATATCGGGCTGCTAAATGGTATAGAAACGCAGATATAGGGATCAATGAGAGGGATCAAGGAGAGTCTTTATCGGCCCGCTGTGGCATATTCTGCATAGGCATACATACAATAAGTACATACATAAAGCCAGAGACTGCCGTAAGACGTCATGACGGCTAGGTACAGCGGAGAGTATGACATAGAAGGTAAATATATGGTTTGATTGACGCAGCCCCATGGGCCGATTGCAAGACTCGGCATTTGACCCCCCTACACAAGGGGGACTTCAAATGGAGGCCCTTGGACAGAATAAGAAGTAATGATAACACTTTGGAGCCACGCATGCCCGGGCAATCCACGTGAAGCCATGCGATTCTTTCAAGTCTGCAATGGTGTGACGGCGCCTGGCTTCCAGAAACGATTAGAGCCTCTCACAGCTCCACGTAATAAAAGCCGAGGTATGTATAGCCTGGTCTTATCCCTTTGTGGGCGTCTCTCAATCTCGTGTATTTTCTTCCCTCTCTCTTTTCCTGTCATTTGCTTCTTTCTCTTCGCGATATCAGTTGGCGAAGATCCGTAGTTTCATGTCCACCCCTCCAGTCGCAATAACACACCGAATCTGGACTTCTGGAGAGTCTGCTTTCTTGTTATCTCCGTTTCTTCCATCACTTGCTCCATTGCCCGCGGGTGCATCCTTAAATATTGACGGAGCCCATCTTAGGCAGGTGATGAATCGTTCGTGGGCATCCCTCATCACCTTGATGCATTTTCCTTCTTGGCTCAGATCCCAGCAGCGCAGCGTCCTATCGTCAGATACTGAGAAGAGGTATTTGCCGCCGGGATGGAAAGCCAATGCCCGTATCCAGTTGTCGTGACCGGCCAATGTCAAGAGGCAAGTCCCTCGAGCATCCCATATCTTAATTTTCTTGTCTCGGGAGCCAGTGGCCATGAACTCTGCAGTGTTACTCGCAGGTGGAGGCTTTTTCAGGCCAGTTAGAGGCGATAGATATTGGTATGAGGTAGAAGGCGCAATAGCGCAACACTCGTTGAAGTGATCATGGCCAAACATTGTTACTTTAGTTTCCGGATTTGAGACAGAAATATCCCATAATCTTGCAGTGCTGTCGTCTCCGGTTGAGAGCAAAAACCTCCCGTCCGGAGAGGGAAACACATCTCGTACCCAGGCAGTGTGGCCTTGTAAAGTTCGCAAACAATATCCGGTGTTGGCGTCCCATATCTTCAGAGACTTGTCTCTACTAGCGCTAGCCAGCAGATTGCCCGATGATGGGGCCCCCGAAGCTCCGAGGGGTATAAACCGCACGGCACTGACACTGTGATCATGGCCTACTAGGGTCCGTATGTTCTTATATTCGTTCGATGGGTCCCATAGTTTAATGCTTAGATCCGAGCTGCATGACGCCAGTAGTATACCGCCTCTCGGACCCCCAAAGTCCACGTCCACAACTGCCCGCGTGTGACCCTTGATCGTCCTCTCTAGTTCACCCAACTCCCAGTCCCATATCTTAATTGTGCAATCATCGGATGCTGAAGCAACTGAGGAGAATATAGGGTGGAACGCGACGCTGTTGATGGTATCTCGGTGCGATTCCAGAGCATGTCGGGCAGGAGCAGTTGGTATCCAGGACGCGGGGTCTTTGTTGCGTTTAGAAAGTGATGTTGGTGTCGCATTGTCAAGCTCAGCCTGCATTGCTGACATTCGAGACTCAAGATCCATAATCTATAAGATGAGTCCAAAAGTTAGACATCTCGTTCCTGAAAGTGTAAATGTTTGCGGCAAGGGAGAGAAAGCTTAGAAATGAGAAACACCTTCAACGGCGGTAGACCTACCTTTTTCTGTAACCGGACTACACTGGTCCATTTCTTCTCCAGTAATGTCTCATACTTCTTCGCTGTGGCCGGGTCAAACGCATCCTCGTTTAGATTCAACTCCGCCCTCAAGGTGTTGGCCGTGTCCAGGAGATTATTAGCCGTTAGATATGCTATTATCGACTTATGACTATGCACACGGCGGTTAGCCTTCTATCTATCCTTCGCAATGTTCCCGTGGTAGCCCATAGGCCATGGCAGGCCTACACCTACAGCTCTTCAGCTTGCCGATTGGTCAGTATCGGACTCATCTCTACCGGTCCTTATCACAGCAGCGGCTCCTCTTCACTTTTATGCGTCTTCTTTTTTGGCAAATTCCAAGGCCGGAGGCCCCTGTATTAAAGGTCACTGTAGCTTTTTTCCCTTGCGTCTCTGATAGTCGATGTGAGGACACGCCGCAAGATAGTGTGGGGTGGGAGCTCAAGTCGCAAGGGGGAAGAACACGGCAGCTTGGGCGGTCAAGGGGGCAGAAGCCGCAGCGCAGAACTATAAGCTAGAGACGAGCTGTGCCGGAGAGAGAAGAGAGCGCGGCTGACGGCGACTGGAGCGAGCTGGAGAGTCTGCGGTGGCGGCGATGGTGGTCCTGGTGCTGCGGTTGGGTTTTGGGCTGGGCTCATCGCTTCGTTGATATCAAACCAGCTTCTGGCGCAACTAAATAAACTTGCCAAAAGGGCAGGACCTAACAAAAGCGAGCCTCGGCAGAAAGATATTCCGGATGAGTAAGCATATAATGCCGGGCCTTTGCAGTGCAGGAAACAAGAGGACGGGATGGATGAGCTGAAAGAAGATGAGATGGAGAGCTACATGGGGTTGGTTTACAGGTTTATTAAGAGTTAAAGGCAAAAGCCATGAAGCTGTATTGCCAGTTTATCTAGCAGGGAAGTGCACAGGGGCAGACAGTTACCTTCCTAGATCCCAAGAGGCTGACATAGTTATTAGGTTAGTTAGTTGGAGAGACAGCCAGCTTGGACAGTCAATAATAAGGAGAATAGCTACAGGATAGCATGTCAGACATGGACCACCATGATGATGGCCTGAAAAGTAAGGCCTGAGCTATACTCGCCCCACAGGTTGGGTATATATACCAAGCTTTCTGGCAACAAAAAAAAAAAAAATATGTCCCGGCGCTGAGGGTCATGCAGGGCAGACACAGTCGCAAGAGCCTTCGGCAGCTGCAGACGCCGTCTCGGAGTCCACCTAGGGTAAAAGATGGCCCTGAATAGTTGAAAGAAGACGGCCGGTGGTGGACTAGCGGATTCCGGGTGATTCAAAAGGTATCGCCAACAGACAAAGAGTCATCGATACTTAAGGCGAAACGCCCCGTGACTAGCAGCCAGGCATCCATGCGAGGCGTGTGCATCTCTCGAATCAATCTGTTTCCTCGTCTTCAGGATGCGAGTTTACATGAACTCCCCTATGCGAGTGGATAGACAAACGGGCCAAGGTGTCATTGCCGACGTGGCTGTGACGCATTCGATGGACGCGAATGAGTCCGTCGAAAGGATCATTGGCCATCACGCGGCAACGTGTTTCGCCCGTCGGAACTGGCAGTCGAGCAGAGGGATAATATTGAGAGTTTGTGCATATGTTGATGCCTTGTATATACCCGTGTTTGCATCATCGGTGGCTGGCCGAAAAAAAAGTACTGCCTGTCACAGCATCTATCCGTTCTCCCTCAGAGGTAGCTTCATCTCTGGGAGTGAAGTGCCCATTCAAAGAGAGACAGCTCACCATCAACTGAAGCTGGATATGATTCGAAAGGATAGCTGGCACATTGGCAGAGATCCGGGCCTTGAATCAAGCCGCTCTGTCGACTGACACGACACCCATCCAACACAACACAGAGAGGACCCCAGAAGTAGATATCATCATGGCTCCCCCGCTAGCCTCAAGGCATCGACATAGGCTCCTTCTTATCCTTCCTTCCACCTGGCTTCCTTTGTCTCTGAGTAACTCTCCGCGAAGATGCGAAATGCCTCGTCCCTTTGCTGACGTCTCGAAGCAAAAGACCGCGAAAACTTCAGCTTCCACGTGACTCCGCTGGGTCCCAAAAAGGTCAGTTTTTGCTTCTTTTCTTCGTCAACATCACCATCTTCACAGCCACGGAGAGGGGAGCCGACGCACAAAACACCAGTCTTGGGCTTCTGTGGAGGGCTCAGGCTGGCTTAGAGATGCCAGTCATGAGTCACGGATCACCGCAAAGGAGAGGATGATGCGCTCCCCTGATGGCATCTGCCTGGTCGGTATGATCACGGGTACAGCACCAGGCAGCTATATTTCATATAAAAAGGCCTCCAGCAGATCTATCTTTAGAGTCACTGCTAGCACTCCATCAAGGAAATGAAGAGACGAAACGTTCTCTCTCTTTGCAAGCGCTGACTGAATATCCCGCTTCATTAGCTGAAACCGAGCTTAGGGATCTTCTTGCACGTTCAGCCTGGCCGCATAGACGATCGTATATTTTGAGCCGCAATACGAACGAGGCGCTGAGCTGCAAGTATATAACTAACGGGTATACTCGCTTGCTCGCTTGTAACTTTGTACCTGCAACTGTTACTCCTGCGGCCACATCTATCAATCTCCCCAGCGGTCGTCAAATCATCCTATAATACTTTGTTCAAATATGCGTTGAAAGCATTTCCTTCCTCGGGAATAAATTACAATATTATGGTTGAGCGAGTCGAGTGTTATTTGCTTCCACGAAGTGAATGGAAGATCCGGACGCCCTCGGCCACGCCTCCAGTCGAAGAAACTAAGATGTCTCAAAGGGTTTCACCTGTCTCCGCAACTGCTACGTCACCACGGCCGAGATTGGCCGTCAAGCGCGCTCACGATCCTCCAAGAAACCAGGACGGAAATATCTTTTGCGACCACCCTGATTGTCATACTAATCCTCCTGTCTTTCGCCGTCCATGTGAATGGAAGTAAGTCGATCTCTCTTGTGTTCTTGTTTTTGAACATAAAGCTGATATATCCACATAGTAAACATATGGACAAGCATGATAGACCGTATAAATGCAATGATCCAGATTGTGCAAAGCTACCGGGCTTCACGTACTCCGGTGGACTGCTCCGACATCAGCGAGAAGTGCACCGGATGCACACGCAGGGGAAGAAATTGATGTGTCCTTATTCTGACTGTAACCGAAGTTCCGGCAAAGGTTTCACCAGGCAGGAGAACCTGAAGGAACATATTCGCCGTCTTCACAGGTCTGAAGACATTCCTTTCACACTCAATAATACCACTTTACCGCCCCTCTCTCGGACTTCCACCAGCACTCTCATTATTGCCGGTATATCGGCACCCGCCACTGCTCCGGCAGCAGCTAATGACCCTCGAGTCTTACCCCCCATTTCATTACCAATGCACCATCCGTCAAAACGAAAGCGGAACTCCGCTACGTCTTCCGCTTATGTATCTGAAGATGAGACGGCTCCCGAGGTACGTGCCTTACGGGATGAGGTGTCGTATCTACGCCGCGAACTGGAATACAAAGGCACACAAATAGACGAATTACAACGAGAAATGAGAGAACTACGGCGGTTACTTCAGCATCCATAATTCCCCATGAAATCAGCACTAATGTTACATTTCAAATTCTCCTGCTTTTGCATATTCCCTTTGTCCCCACTCCCTCACCCTTGCGGCTCTCTGAGCATGGTCCTGCTGCAAGGCGTTCACTGCCAAACACCCCTGGTCTGAAATAAGGGGCTTTTTCTCCTCTAATATGAGTGACTTTTATTGTTGCATAGCATGGCAAGCGTAAATTTATATAACCAAGCCCCTCTATCTTCCATCACATTGCCTACAGAGTATTAATACATTGAATACGGCCCTTTCCTGCGCTGTTCCACACTGGTGTTTGACGAGACTGTAAATATGATAGAAATAGACACCTAAATAGATCCTTCAGATGATATACATATTCCTATATAAGGTACCTGCACTCCATACGTTTCCAGTGGTTGAAGGTCATTATCGGGCGAGCCAACCGACCTGCAGGAATCCTTGTGGAATTGGGCGTGGTCTCTGTTTCACTCTCAAGTAGCCGCAAGACACGAGCTGCAGAGCCTCATCTTCCATGGCGGCTTAGCTAGCCCGATGCAGGCACCAGCCTCGTATAACTCGACTTCAGCTCCCCGCAGCGACAGGCCTATGCAGCGAATCATCTGCTGGAGCACCGCCCGAATGGCGACGCGCGAAAGACAAAACGCTGTGCGAATTATTAATCCAGCGGCCGCAGTTTTTGTTTTCCGTCCCCTCCAGTCTCCGTCGATCCATGCAGCTGAGACAGCCCAATCAGCCCAGAAATGGTTCGCTAGCACTTCCTCTTATATTTTGGGTTTGAGGCAATGCATTCTGTTCGCAGCTTGTCTTCCCCCAGCTCCCAGCCAATCATGGGTCGGAGCCCTTGCTAGCAATTAGGCAAGGCGTTCCGCTCTTTGTGCGGCTAGATAAATCTCTCGGTAAGGTATCAGCCACTCAACGATATTCACTTCTTACACACAAAGTTCGGGCAAACCCCATCTTTTGATCGAGCGGCTATGGGTCGACGGTAATAGCCATAGCCTAATTGTAGGTTAAGTTAAACTCGGACCGGTGATGCTGTGCAACGGCCAGCCACCAAGGGTCACAAAACTAGTTAGACCATCGACCAAGCTGGATGCCGTGGGTCTAACTATGAAATAACGTTGTACCTTGTATCCGAAGCAACGTCTTTGTAAGGAAGAGGGAGAGAAACCGTTGTTGATAGTTGTTGTGATGTTGTTGTTGTTGTTGTTGTGCCGTTGCTCCCCAAGGTTAAAAGGGGAACGCCCATGATTAGTCAGCATTTATTTTCCTACCAACAAATCAAGAAAACGCGTTGGACGTCAGTTATCGCTTCAGCAACAACTACAACTACAACTACAACTACAGACAGCTACAGGTACAGCTACAACTGGAAGCACATTGATAGTGGACTGGAGCCCCGTACCACGCTGATAATGAGCTGCAGTGTACTGGCCATGAGCACCGACCGCTAGCCTGGCAAGCTATTCTACCGTCAACTTCTTCGTCACTCCTCTCATCCCTGCTTTCTGGGGGCAAGCACCTTCTCCTCCATACATAAAATTATCTCCATTCCTCACTTTTCCACGCTTTTTTACTGATATAACGTTCTGCTTCTACATCCAATACCGGTTCATAGGGCCCTGAAGAGAGATATCTCTGGTTTCTTGCCGCAGTGACATGGCTTCAGTTCCGTACTATATTCCTAACCAGGAATATAGCAACGCTGGATTGAATAATATATCAGACTGCGTTCACTCGGCTATGGAAATTGCTGAGAAATGCCCGTTAGCTATACCTGTCAAGCACGACCTCCCACCAGGGGTTTACGCCTGTCCTGAGTTTATGAATATGTTCTCGGGTGTACAGATTAAACCGCCTATCCATCTCCTGGACTGGACCTATGACCGCCGCCGGACTGCACAGGATGTCCTGCCCTATCTATATCTGGGCCCAAATAATGCCATGCGGGATACAGAGTTTCTTGCAAAAAACGGCATTACTTTGCTTCTAGCTATTCGGGATCGAACTCGAATTCAGGCTGTGACGGTCAACGGAGATAGGGTAGCGGCTAGCCTAGGGATCGAGTCGGACGTTGTCGAAATAGACAGTGCACAGGAACTTATCAGTAAACTCCCCATTATCATCCGCCGAATCAACAACCATGTGTGCCCATGTCCGGCTCACCAACCGGAGGGACATGGCAGAACGAGAAAAGTGTTGGTGTTCTGTGATACAGGAAATGATAGGTCAGCCTGTGTGGTCGCCGCATATCTTATGGCGATGTTACAAACTGGAGCAGCTGTAGCGTCAAGCCACGTTCAAGTTCGACGACTGTCCACCAATATTAGCCCTGTCTTCATGGATATCCTAAAGGCCTTTGAGCCCATACTTGATGCGCAGAGGGCTATTGCTAGGAACACATTAGACAACCACGGAACTAGTGGGTTGCTTAAGCCTGGCAATGCACTCTCAAGGAAACGGTCTTTCCAGGTTGCCGAAGAGTCCCATAACGCAGACGGAGAGGCCATGACTATGGATCTCTGCCGGCCATCTCTTCCGCCCTTCCGTGATGTAAGCAACATCTAGAGAAGTAGCAACACGCGGAACGATCTTTCCATCCAGGACTTCCTACTGGCTCCTTCCTTAGCCTCCATTCGCTCTTTCTCATTGTTATTGTTTTCAAGACGTCAACAGCATTTTGCACTAGCGCAGGAAGGCCCGACCCTCAAGTGGCCAAGAATGTGTCAAGTTTGCGGAACTTGCCATTTCCACCCTTAACGATTTCATGGCTCGGCGTTCATTAGAGGCTCAAATTCTTCTCTTCCTTTCTCTTCCGCTGAATATTTGCGGGTCTACCCTCCTTTTATATTCTAGTTTCTTCTTCTTCTTTGTATGGGGTTGCAGTTAGTGACAGCCTCTTTTATTACTTCTTGTATCTATTACTATTCTTATTTTGCCCTTCAACAGTGTTATTTTACCTCTGCTGGATATACAATATCATTCACACACTCAGCTTCTGCAGCTCTATATGTGGGAATCAGTGTCATCATAATTCTCCTTGGAGAATTCTGTTCTACACGAGCTACCTTGCATGTATCTTCCCATGGCCAAATAGGATATAGATTGCTCCTATGTTTTCTATCGCCACGGCGATGAATATTCACAGTCAAAACGCTGGACCTGTCTTCACATCTTTCTTCACTGTTTACTTTTACAAGCGAGCAGCCAACTTGCTTGTCATCTTTCTCCATGCCTGATTTCTTCTTGCTTAGCCCATTAACTCTGCTATTTGCTGCCTAAGAGCCAGGAAAAAGAGCTTCGATCCTGGGTTCGGATTTGATAGGACCAAATAGTCACTGTTTATATCGCTTCGGAAACATAAACATCGTTGAGTCTGCGACGGAATTCCAACCGCTGGCAATATGCGGTTGAGGCAGAGAGACAACATCCGGCCCCCTGAACGATATGGCGGTGGGGACTGGATTGGGAACAAGGCGTCGGGTCGTCGAGGTGCGTCAAGGGCGACTTCTGAGACGCCCGACGACCTGCCTCGCCAACCACACATCCCTCTCACCGCGAGACCAACTGCAGGTCCGCCGCCGTTTATTGACTACAACCCAAACTCGCCTCCAGCCGCGTTCCCTACGCTTGACAAGCCCCGACCTAAAGAGATGCCGCCTGGAAACAATGAAACAGCCTCTTCAGGTTCTCATGAAAACGAGTGAGTGACGCCGCCGGAGGTGCAGAGAGCCTCGAGATTGTTAACACAGGGTATCAACTAATTAACCTCCTCTATGTCCTGTAGGTTTCAGAGTGAGCCATGGAGTGATATGGAGTCGAGCGAAGACGATGATAGCGGGGAAGAAGCGGATCATTCTGTCGATGTTGAAGACTACAAATATCTTCACGCGCCCACACACGTCGAATGGAAGGACCTTAATCCCGCTATCCAAATGGAAATAATCCAGAATTTGACTCAGGTCTATACTTGGCCGCGTGTGGTGTACATGTTAGAGCTCACACCGCAGCAGCAAGAGGAGGCCATCCAGAGCCCAGCCCGTCGCCAGAAGCAGGTAGAGGACGAAGCCCAGCAGTTGCATGAAATGCAAGTCAAGCAGCTGAGAGCGCTCCTTCGAATAGATAATAGTGTTCTGAGGAAGTCCAGAGTTCCTGGCCAGCTGGTCTTTCGAAATATTTCAAAGCAGTACTTCCGAGAGGCTAAAAACAGAGCAACCGTTGATCATTTCATGATCAAAGCTAGTGAGCTTCTGGCTGCTCGGAGGTTTCTGCGGAGATTGGGAATTGACACAAAGTACGCTGGAGAATGGAAAAATGACCTTGCAACCATCAACCAGGCCCATGAAGAGAATGGTGAGGACGAGTTTAAATGGATCCTTAGTACAGAGGAGACTGAACAGTCTAGCAGCACTCCTTCTATCCAGTTAGGCTCTTCCTCACCTTCACTTCAGCCGCACAATGTCGGTGCTAATAGCGCTAATGGCCAGGATCGTTGTTTCGTCAACCACGTTGGAAACCCAGAAGTGGGTACATCCAGAGCACCAGTGCGCGAGGAACTGTGTGAACCGATGCATTCGACTCCCCTGAATGCTGCTCAACAGATTCTTAGCCGCAGAAAATCTGCTAAAAAGCCGGATAGGAAAACACCCAGCCGACCTATGAACGCCAATCCAGCAAGCTCAATGGTCCAACTGAACATTGGGCCTGAGGGTGCTGCACAAATACGCAATGTCGTGCATGCCACATCTTCCTTGTCGCCACAATCATCCCAAAACCTACCATCAAGCCCTCCAATACCTTTAGCCTCCACAACCAACCACCCACCGAGTTCCTCATTGTGGATGTCTCAGACAACAGAATCAAGAAAACGCCCACATTCAGAGACGGTTATCACACCTGGTTCTTTTGTAGATGAGGACGACGATCTTCCACTGCAGAGGGTCTTAAGTGGTCCATGGTGGTATAATTCGGGACAAGTCATATCTCGGGCTGGAATCACATCATCCCAGACGCTCCATGAAAGGCTGTATGCGGTTAGAGCTGAGACCGAGATACAGCGCCAATCTTTCGCTCGCCCGATTGGTAGATTGCCCCCAGTGCCACCGGTTAATTTGCCGATCCGAAACTCAACCCCGCTGAACAACCGCCAGGCCACTCCTATGCCTTTCAGTGATGACACAATCGCTCAGACACCTCCACCGGGATATTCTTCACCAGCTCCCCAGAGAAATGTGCCACCCAGTAAGAATTTCAGAAGCCTACTCATCAACGTGCCTGGAGATAACGTACCAATTAGAGTGACCTCAGCTTCTTCAGACGCTTCCGAGCACGGACCACCGTACTCACCAATTTCACCTGTCATGGGAACATTTCCCGTTGCTCAGGTTCAGGCTGCCGGGGGTGGACAAACCCAAGAAAACAACCTTAGGAAAATTCGAACTCTCCAAGAAAGCGCCATTGAGGACGGTCAACATGGAGCGACGAGTTTTATTCTAGATGATGGGGTATCATCCAATACTGGGCCAGTAGGCACACCAGCCTCACTCCCAACTGAGGCTAAATCGTCTCGGCCAAGTTCAGTAGACTTTTCACACACAAGCATCCAAACGATGGGCGAAGCCCAACTTCCGGAGATGAAATCCCCAGAGTCAATGGAAAACACTGCTTCCAAGGCTGAAACTCCTAGCAATATTTCTATTGCCACCACATTTGCGGTCTGTTGCGATATTCCGCCCATCGAATCAGTGAAGAAGAAGGAGTGTAATTCTCATTTACCTATCCATTCACTACCGGACACAAATGGAACAAACAAAGAGAATGAATTTCCGGGTAAAAGCAAACCAGCTAAGAAAAAAGCTAAACTTGCTCCGATAAATAGACGGCGCAGCTTAAGATTGAACAAGCCTGCTACCACAAAGGAGACAAGGGCTCGAGCAGCAGCATCAGCGACGAAGAAATGACTTGGAAACTAATGAAATATGTGGGAAAAAAATGGGTGGAGGAGGTTATTAATTTGTAATTTGGGCGGGGATCATTGATCTTGTTGATTTGAATTGGTAGTGCTCACTTTGGAGGCATCATCGGATATGGGTTGGAATTGAGAACTTCGGCATTTTGATGATGATACACATCAATCTCCCCTCTAATATGTAGTATTGTGAGCTCGGTTTCTCTTTTAAGATGCTAGTTAGTCACTGATAGCAAGCAAAGGCGTGGAAGCCTGAAGGATAGTTCGTTTGGATGTCGTCCCTTTTTACTTTTATTGAACTTATTTTGCCTTTTCCAGAGCCGCATATCACGTGATATTAATGAGGCTCAACTTGTCTTCTTGGCGCTAACGTAATCACGACACGAGCGCGCCGTTTCTTATATTGGTTTTTCAACGCGTTGGAGGCCTCAGAGGCTACAGACAGGAACAGCAAGGATGCGACAAGCACCTCTAGCCTTTAGATAAATAGACGGTTACCAAGTGTTGATAGTGGTAACTATTCAACGGTCGCTCTTAAATCTTCTCACTTTTACCTTTCTTTCAAACCTCTCATTGCTCTTTGTTCCTCAGACAAAACGGCGCGGTGCAAGGTAAGACATTCGAACAAAAAGGTTCTGGACAATTAGTTGCTAATTGATTCTTATTCCTATTAAAGGGACATATATAGACCATATACTTCCATCTACACTTAATCTTCTTTTTCCGAAGCTGTCATACACCGAGTTGCCACTAGTTCGCCCAGTTATATTAGTGCGTTACAGTCATGGCTACGTTCAAGCAGGAAGAAAACAAGGAGAACATCATGGAGGTGGATATAAACAAGAAAAGCGAGGAGGAGGAAGATGATGATATGGAGGGCTTGGGTATGAAAGCCAAAGCTTTGACAAAGCTTCTCCAGACTAGTTCGGTACTTCAGCCATAATTAATCTTCGATCAAGGATACAATACTAATATTAGCGTATAGGTGTTTGTAGCCATCATGGCTGATAAGATGAAGGAGCAACAGAAAAAACAACAAGAACAAGCAAAGAGACAAGCCACCAAGGAGAAGAATCTTGCTGAGAAGCAACAAGCAACAGCTGCATCTACGAATAAACGGTCCACAAGAGCAAGTGAGAAAAAAGCTCCAGCTGATGCAAGTAAAGAAGCCCGGGATACCCAAGGGAAAAAACCTAGTTCTACGAAGCTACCCACGCGAGGATCATCTGGGAAAGCTACAAAAGCATCCAAAGGCGATATCACGAACTACTTCAAGCAAGCCAAGGCTGAAGTGGCAGAGGACAAACCAACTGTACAAGAAGCTTTGGCACAAGCTGCTGACGAATTTGAAGCAAAGCCTTCTGCTTTAGGCGAGCAGGAAGATCTGATTGCAACCCAACAACCCTCCTTAGTCACAGGAGGGAAGATGAGAAAGTATCAGCTTGAAGGGCTGGAGTGGATGAAGTCTCTTTGGATGAATGGACTTTGTGGTATCTTAGCGGATGAGATGGGTCTCGGAAAGACGGTGCAAGCCATCTCGTTAATAGCGTTCTTTAAAGAACACAATATCCCTGGGCCGTTTTTGATTGCTGCACCCTTGAGCACTGTCAGCAATTGGGTAAATGAGTTTGCTCGGTGGACCCCATCTATCAATACTGTTCTTTATCATGGAACCAAAGAACAACGTAGTGAGATTCGACGGAAACAGATGAAAAATCAGGACCAGAGAGCGCCGGATTTCCCGGTTGTCTGTACTTCGTATGAAATCTGCATGAATGATCGAAAGTTCCTTGCTAACTACCAGTGGAAGTATATCATTGTGGTAGGTGTAGACATTTTACCTAACGCTTCAAAATGGAACACTAACAATGACTTTTATAGGATGAGGGACACCGTCTGAAGAATATGAACTGCAAATTGATCAAAGAGCTCCTGACATACCCATCTGCAAATCGACTGCTCATAACTGGAACACCTCTGCAGAACAATATTGCTGAGCTATGGTCACTGCTTCATTTTTTGCTGCCTGAAATATTTAATGATTTGGATAACTTTCAAAGCTGGTTTGATTTTTCATCTGTTCTCGATGATTCCGATCAAAATGCAGTCAACGAGAGACGGAGACGCAATCTTGTGTCTACAATGCATGCCATTCTCAAGCCATTCTTACTACGGCGAGTAAAGACGGACGTTGAATCATCACTTCCGAAGAAACGAGAATATGTTTTGTACGCGCCACTGACACCGGAGCAGAAGGAGCTGTATGTCCAGATAGTGAACGGAACGAGCCGTCAATATCTGGAAGAGAAGGCCGCTGAGCGAATAGAAGCTAGGAACGGCTCAGAGAAACAATCAAGAGCACGCAGCCTGAAGAGAGGCGCAAGCGGCAGTGAGCTAAGCACGCCCAACAAGAGTGCAAAATCTAGCCGTGACTCTACACCGACTAGGGCCCGGCGTCGAGGCAGATCCAAAAACTACAAGGAGGAGTCTGATAGAGACTTCAATAGCAAGCTAGCTAGGCTAGAGAAAGGGATACAGGAGGAAACCCCTGAGGAGAGCGAGCTTAGTGAGGGGGAGATGGATGAAATTGAGAGAGCAAAAACCATGAAGCTAGCCAGTACGTATACCTTCTACTCTGATTTGAGAACGATGGTTCGCTCTAACTTATCTGCTATAGAGAAAGAGATCTCCTCTAAGAAGCTCCAAAATCCAGTCATGCAGGCCCGGCTGGTATGCAATTCCCCGCTCAACTTCTACTGGCCATGGGGAGAAGACTCGGGGGTGGACTCAACACTCATTACATCTTCTGGCAAGATGCTTCTTCTAGATCGTCTTGTGCCCTGTCTTATATCCAAGGGACACAAAGTCCTAATCTTCTCTCAATTCAAAGGCCAACTTGATATCCTTGAGGACTGGGCCACACAGCTCCGATCCTGGAACTGCTGTCGAATCGACGGTGCAATTGCACAAGCTGACCGACAGGAACAGATCAATGCGTTTAACAACGATCCTGACTACAGAATATTTCTGCTAAGCACCCGAGCAGGGGGCCAAGGCATCAACCTCACTGCCGCTGACACCGTTATTCTGTTCGATTCTGACTGGAACCCGCAACAGGATCTCCAGGCCCAGGACCGAGCTCACAGAATCGGCCAGACAAAGCCAGTGATTGTCTACCGGCTAGCTACCAGAGGCACAATTGAACAGACCCTCCTTGAGCGAGCTGGTTCCAAACGCCGGCTGGAGAAACTAGTCATTCAAAAGGGAAAATTCAAAAGCTTGCTTGATTCTACGAGTTCCTCCAACCCCCAGCGTCAGGCGGATGAGCTAAAGAAGATATTCGGAGACGAAGATATTGAAGTGTTTGATATCGGCGCTGAAACCACGTCAGAGTCTCTGCTTTCGGAGAAAGATCTACAGATATTGACAGACCGCAGCGATGAGGCGTACTCGGACCAGCGGATGAACGAGAGCGGGCGTGCCTTTGCTGCTGTCAAGGCGAATACTGATGCAGACGAGATCATGGCAGATATCACCAGTAAATAAGAAAGTTGCAGGCTGACTAGGATATCCTTTTTTTTTTTTTTTTTTTTTTTTTTGGGGGAAAAA
>OJKM01000032.1_pt1 | contig 17613 bp, 21 predicted proteins | sample 1596631 | NCBI WGS metagenome assembly OJKM01 (sample SAMEA3904683, study PRJEB24821) | metagenome | biome: Builtin; feature: hospital; material: surface | place: USA | collected 2013-06-06 | reverse complement strand
CTATCAGAGGTTCTTCAAGCTGCCGATTAAGTTTTGCGGTCAGTTTTGTGTTGATAAATTGCGACGGGGGTTCTGGTGCAATTCCAATCACTCCGCTGTCGTTTGCCAACTCGTCATCTGACTGAGAATTTAGATTGTGCAAAGCTCGAAGGAGTCGAAGAATTGATGCTGTTGTTGGAACGTTATTGAGGGATTCTGGCATGTCAACGTCGTCAACCATGGCAGACACATTAGAGGCAGGAGTAAGTGTTGTTGGCTCGGGCGGCGGTGGCCCCTGAGCTCGCCTGAAATAGATAGTGTGGACAGTCGACCAAACATTTCTAGCAGGCGAGCTGTTATCATTGGCTTGATTGCACTGGACGGCACGGTAGATGGTAGTGTCATTTGTTATGGGTTTCCCATTCACAACGAATTCGATATGCCAGTCTTGAGGCATGGCTAGCATTGCAGCGGCATATGATGTGAAGGACCTGCCAGCCATGGAAAGAGACCGGCTAAATGATGGGGGGCTCGACCTTGCGAGGGATGCTGTCGATGACTTGGCTACGGGGGTGGACTGGGAAGGAGTAGAGACTCTTGTGCCATCCTCCTTTCTCGCAGTCACCTTGCCAGTAGACGCAACCTCCATATTGACGGCTGACGGGTCAGGAACATCATCTTCCGATAGATCGTTATCAATGTCATCCACAATGGTGTCGAGGGTATCACCTTCTTCATCATCTTCTTCATCGTCACTACCGTTTGGTTCATCAGCGCACTCTAACGGCCCATCAGTGTCATCACTTTCCATGGGCGGCGGTGGAGGCTGATGCCGAGCTGAGCGCCTACGTCCCACACCTTCACGTTCTCCATTACCTGAACCCTGGAGTGTTGAGGGGCGAGCTGATCTTCCTTTATTTGTTCCTCTGGAACTGGTTCCATTGGAGCTATCTCGCCCAGTTGGCAATCGATATGATGGGAAGTCGGACAAGTGGGGGGATCCAGTATCACTTCCCCGGCTAGCTGATTCCGGGTCCTGCGGGTTTGTACCGCCAGAGAGATGTGGGAAGGTTGGGTCGCGATGTCGAGAATGTCGCGGACGCTCAGAGAGACTTATTCTTGGGCGAAGGTAGTCATCCAAGGTCTTGAAATTGGCAATGGCATGGATAGAAACCATCATATTCTTATACGGCTTGGGTATATTTGAACCCTCCTCAGCTACCAATCGGAGCCGGATTTGCTTTGACAGCATGGATAGGGTACTTCTGCTATCAAATGCATTATGGTGGACAGTAACAACCTCAAAATTCTCGGTACGACTAAGGAGGTCTTGAAGTTGGTGGATAAAGGCACCGAATGCAGATTTGCGCTCGGAGCTGTGCTTTAGAGGCGACTGTGAGCACTTGAATGCCTTCAGGAAGTCTGCACCAGCTTGACCTATATGGAGACATTAGTAACGTTCAACAACTAAGAATGTCTTCAGCGTATCACTCATAGGAGAAATACGTACCTTTTGAGTTCTCAATGACGTCAACAAGCACACGAATGATACCAGAATTCAATAGTTCATAACTTGTGATGCTGTCAAGGGCATTTTGATCAAAATAGGCTGCAAGCTTAGAAAAGAGCTTGAAGCCCCTGTTCCCCACAACAGGAGCTTTGTAGCAATCCTCGATTTTCTCAGTGAGGCCACGGAGGGTAGCTAGTACGACTTCCGCCTTTTCATGCATGCCAGCTGTCTTGCTCTCTTCGTAGAGTTCAAGGAAATGTTTGGCACCGTTTGTTATAAGGTCTTGGAGAGTGTGGTCAAGAGATTGAGCAGGAGGATGAACAATCGAGGATGCTTCGCTGTCTGAAGCGTCATCATGTTCATGTTCATGTTCATCATGGTGCTCTGGATCGTCAGGATAGTCCCCATTAAACTCATCCTCATCATTACTCTCATCCTCATGATCGTGGATGTCATCTTGAATATCATGTTCATTCCCACTGTCGTTATCGTGTCCGTGGTTCACACCATCATCGTGGGAAAGATGATTTTTTGATCCGAGAACCAAACCGGACTTCTCCTCTGCCGGTTTATCATCTTTACCCAGTACTGATGCGGTAGCTAATGCTTTGATTTCGTTTATGACCCCTTCTCGATGGAATTGATATTGGTAAATATCTCTCAGTCGTTCATATAACAGTTCCGCACATTGCAAAGCAAGTGCGACGAGAGATATGTGATCCTTTTGGGATAATATACCGGCCAAGAAAGATGCATACGGTACAGATCGCAATGCTTCTTCTATGATATTGACATCAAGGGCTTGGACCATCTTTAGTTGTGCCAACAGTACCTTTTGCCTTACCCTCAGGTTCACAGTACTAGAGTAGACATCCGTAAGGGTCGGCAAGAGAATTGTGGCAAACCGTTTGATTTCCGGCTGGCATTGTTTCAACAGCTCCAATCGCTTCTCACCCATGGCTTTGATTTTGGGAGTGACCGAGAGTGGTAGGGGTCCACCACCAAGCGTGAAACGCAGCTGGTCATCTAAAAGAACAACTGATCCTTTTGATGCAGCAGGGAGGAGCTCATAAACAATATTGAGGGTTTCGTAGACTTGCTCGCGGGGCCGATGGATCAAAGCCTGCATAATATGCACGGTATCAGACTTGGCCGGCCCAATACCTTCGTCAGAAGGCGGTGAAACTCCTGTGAGGATTTGATACAAAGTATCTACTATATTCATTTTCAGGAGCTCGACAGACAGGCGTGGGCTTGATTTGCATATTATTCCTAGGATGCGGAGGAAATATGTATGAATGTGTGGACCGATCAAGTTTGTGGTGCCTGGTAGGAGTAACCGAAGGACAGCTCTTAGAAGGTCCGGCTCAATTAATTCTTCTAGCTGCTCTGGCTTGTATCGGAAGCTTTCTACCACGCGGCAAACGCACAGGCAGCCCTGCTCAACAACCTTTTGGTCGCTACTTGAGAGCACATTTAGTAGTATGGGCATGACATCTTTGACAACAGGAAACGAGTCCTGCGGTACGTTACGGCAGCAATTCGCAGCCGTTGTGACGGCGGTACGTTGTGTGCTGGTGGGGAAAAAATCAAGATATGTGAGACAGGCTGTGAGACCTCCTTCCCGCACAATTGAAGCAGGGAAGTCCACAGATATCTTTGCCAGAGTCTAGTATGCCAAAATGCGTCAGTACCTGATGTCTGTATGTATAAATAGCTGGGAAGTTTTGAAATTGGACATACGCTTAGAGCTTGCTCAGCCAGGTCAATGAATTGTATATCCAGCAGCTTTTGACAGAGAATGGGCACGGCGCCCCCCTGGACCACGCTGCCGGCGGAGCCTCGAATAGCTTCCATCATGTTTGCCAGACATCTGCAAGCTAACAGCATTATTTCGGGGTTTTCTTCTCCGAAGTCATTAGGCTGCATCAGATTTACGAGCTCGTGCACATAAGGATCTGGGGAGAAGTGGCCAGCAAGATTGTCCTCGTTCGAAACTAGAAGAAGATCTGACAGTTCCTGCAATGCAATTAACTGGACGGAAGGATCTTCCTTTGTCTTCAAATTCGACAGGATATCCCGGAGTCGAGAAGACATGCCAGACATCATGCCGCTGAGAGCACGCAGCGTACTTTGTAGGCCAAAGTGACCTCCTGATCCAAAGATGCCGTTACGAAATGATTCATGTTCATCATCCTCGGCGGTTTCCATCTGGTTGGCTTCTTCATGGCTATCGCTGGTTGGGGAGGTTTCTTCATCATCTTTCTCATTTGCCTTCTCCTTGCGTTCTTCGGCTCTATCTTTCAGGTCGACATCAGTATCTCGTTTACCTCTCTTTTTCTGTCGACGGGGCGGAGAAACGTGTTGGGATGAGTCTTGGAGGAATGAAAGTGTCAGCAGGGTTTATTCATCAGAAAAGAGTCTGGAAGTACTAAGATAGCTTGCACACCTCTTGTGGTCTTTCTATTTCGACTAGTGCGGTTCTTTGAGGATGAGGACGAAGCAGCGACGGACTTTGGTCTCTCTTCAGACCCTCCGGGGGACCTATGGCACGTTAGTATTGGTACTTATACCAAACATAATCTCCCATAAATGCATAGACAAGTCGAATATTGAAAATAGATATCTACATACCTAGGCTGAGACATGACTGCAGACTGTCGAGCACTGTGCCGAGAGGCAGTCTGACGGGCAGGTGTCAACTTCTGGCGCTTGGAGCGCGATGCAGGCTGCGGCGACGGAGGGACCTCAGGGTCAGCCCGAGATACCTCACGGCGGGAAGGAGCCTTTCGTTTCCGGGTTTGAGGGGCAGGATTAGGCGGCGAGGTGGACTCTGACACACTGGCAGCACTGCCGGCAGCAAGCCTGGCGGCCGATCGAGTAACTCTGCGTTCCATGGCATTAGTGTATCCTATAGAGATTTGTGCAGAGTAAAGGAGGGGGAAGGCCGAAGTGAAATGACCATCCAAGATGAAAAGAAAATAAGCAACAAAACCAACAGTTGAATAGGATGGACAAGGAAAAGGTGAAGACCATGAGGAAAACGAGGGGGAAACAGGTATGAAAGGTTAAAAAAAAATAGCATGGATGGGTAGTGAAGATGGAGACTGGAGACGGAATTTACCTTGGAGACGAGGCCTCTACAGCAGCCTTCTTCTCAGCGGGCTGTCCGGACTGGTCGAGAGAAGAGAGAGCACTTCGCTTGGCCATAAGTAAGTCATACACACAGCTCACCCGTCAACCCGCCATCCGCAGCTGTGGGAGACTGGGAGGAGGAGGAGGAGGAGGAGTTGGATGTGAGTGTTGACTTTGATGTCTGTTGCTCGCGGTCCTAGTTGGCTGATGTGACTGTTGTCTCGTGTTCAGCACATCGCAGGAAACGTGTCGGGGATGCTGCAGGCGAGTAACCAGACTCGCTCACCACTGGTTCCGGGTGTCTGCTGCTTGCAGTCGAGGTCCTGTCCTGGTCGAGGGGTGGTGAAAGACGAAGCTGGCGTCAACGGAGGTCGGAAGTTCGTCGGTTGACGTTGGAAAAAGGCAAAAGAGGCAGTCGAACAAGCGCCAAGAAGCGCCGTCACCGCCGAACAAAAAAGAGCCGCAGGTCACGGGAACGTCGCTTTTGCCGCGCGCCGCCGCCGGATCGCAAGTACCAGGTACTTCGGCCGCCCCCGTCTGGCGCCCCTTGGGGGGTAAGCTGCCCAACCTGGCGAAGGACGGGGTGCGTGTGCGCTGTCGAGTGCGGCGGGTGCGGGCCGGTGAGTGCGTGCATGCTGAATTTTCTGTCCGTACAGGGAGGCAGATGGTGGCGGCAGTGGTGGAAAACTCCAGCGGAATGCAGCGATGTTCGCCGTGGATATAAAGACGGCAGACATCCCACTAAACCCCCCCTACGAGGCCCACTGCTACAACCAACCTTGCTAAAGACACCGACCTACGACAGCAGCGACAGCTTTATAGTGTCAATTGCATTGCTACGGCCATCATGGGATCCCTCGACTCGCTGCCCGCTATGAAGCGCGAGCCAAAGATCATCTTCTTCACCGATTTTGACGGCACCATCACGCTGCAGGATAGTATGCTTCACGGAAACCATTTGGGCAGAGAGGGAGAGATGCGAGTCTAACTGTGGATGCCACTCGCAGGCAACGATCACTTGGTAATGATCTATATTCTTGCTTGATTGCTTTCTACGTCCTGCCTCACTACTCTCATGGACACTAGCTAACCAGGCCCCTCCAGACCGACCACCTCGGGTTTGGCGCTGTCGAACGAAGCGCAAGGAACACCGCTATCCTCGAGGGCAAAATTACTTTCCGGTAAACGCTCGATTGTCCTCATCCTGCTGCTTAATGATGAAGCCCATTCGGTCTGTTTGCTGACTCCTGACAATTAGGGATGGCTTCCGGGAGATGCTTGACAGTATCGACACTCCCTTTGGCGAATGTGTCGAGTTCCTCTGCCAGAGAGTCACACTTGATCCACACTTCACCGAATTTTACAACTGGGCCAAGAACAACAACGTGCCTATTGTGGTGCTGTCGTCCGGGATGGTCCCTATCATCCACGCTCTCTTGGTGAAGCTCCTCGGACACAAGCCCGAGAACATCCAGATTGTTGCCAACCAGGTTGCTAGTAGAGACGGAAAGGATATCAACTCCAAGGGAGGATGGCAGATTGACTTCCATGATGATAGGTGTGTTCATTTTGTTTCCCATGATAGTCAATTTCCTTGGCTAATGCTCGATGTTTACGTGCAAACAGCCACTTTGGCCATGACAAGTCCCTGGAGATTCGCCCTTACGCTGCAATCCCCAAGTCTGACCGCCCAATCCTCCTCTATGCCGGAGATGGGGTATCTGACATCTCTGCTGCCCGCCAGACAGACCTGCTCTTCGCCAAAAAGGGACACGGTACGTAATTACCCTGCCCATTTGCTGATCAACAGATATTGATATTGATTGCATTGACAATAACATATAGACCTAACCATTATCTGCAAACGTGATAATATCCCATACACAACTTTTGAGGATTGGTCTTCCATTCTCTCCACCACCAGAGACCTCCTTGAGGGCAAGACGACTCTAGATGATGTTATCACTGCACAGAAGCGCGATAACAACTAGATTTTTACCCCACATTTAGTTCTGATCGTTTATTATAGACTGGCACTGTATATGCCGTTTGACACATATTTTAAACATAAAAAATCTAACTACGATTGAGATATAGAGTATCATGAGAAATAGATAGAATGATTATGCCATGTTTGATTTGTTCTTCCTCCCCTCTGATGTTTCCGGTATCAGCCCTCCCTTGCTTTGGCCCCCTAAGTTACAGAATATGCCGCCCGTCATGACCGTGAAATATTGTCCTCGAACAATGTCACAGAGCAATAATACTTGGACGCGCCTCTGTACATCACTATACAGTTTATGACAGTACTCTTACCCTGAAGCCTAGAAGTACCCCTCTCGCATACAATCACAGAGCCAATGTCAGGGCAGACTTGTAGTCAGCCATATCGAGTCCATCCGATAGCTGTTCACATTCTGCCAGCATGCGATCAATAGAAGGGATGGCACACTTCGAGTGGCTGTAGAAAAAGGTGCTCGTTCTCTGGGCAGCTGGAAAATATATGCCATGTCGAAAACGATGAATGAAGTCTTGGAGACTGAGGCCGGTATACGGCGACTTGGGACGGTGTGGCAGGATATTAAATGCCCGTAGACGTTTTGTCAAGGCACCAACCATCAGAGCATCACACTCGAAGCTACAATGTTCGTTCTCCAGGTAGTCATCCAGATGACCAATGAGAGAAGATATTATCCGCCTTATAGCCTCCTCTCGTCGGCTATTGATTGCATCTGCCACAATGTGGCCAGTCAGCCAATGCACTCATCATTGATACCTAGGTCAGTTGTGAATCAGGGGTAACTGCTCACCTGCAACGAAGGACGGGACTGGTAGCTCATTGAAGGTCAAGGTACCCCGTCCATGTCTCAGGATCAGCCTGGTAACCCTTTTGAACTCCTCTGGCTTGTTAAAGACCCAGCAGACACACGTCCAGGATGGAATATCATCCGTATAGCAGTTGGGAATAGTGGATATCAGATTATTGAACCAGAAACCTGCAAACACTTCGATACGCTCGTGTAGCTCATACTTGTCAACCAGTATGGCAAGCTGGGTCAGCGTCTGAAAGTCCACTTGAAGCGGAACTTGGCGCAAATGGCCGTGAATAATGTTCAGTATGATCAAAAAGGCATCTGGGTCGTCATCAGGAAGAGGGATCTCAACGCTACCCAACGTACGCAGGGTCTGGCTTTCACCGAATCTATGCTCAAGCATCGCACGAAAAACGGACGACGCAAGAATTAAATGCCTAGATGAAACACGTATGGAGATTCCTATCGTTGTTAGCGTTGTCCAGACTTGAGGGATATGAAACTGGGGATTCCACTAGATACCCTCTTCTCTATGACTGCTAGCTTTCGTTCCACATGAGTCTTTGGGCGCTTGACAGTCTGAGCTATCGTCGACATACTGCACAAACCGGGTCATCAAAAGAGTAATCTCTCCATTTGGATCCAGCTGGTGCTGTTCTCTGCCAGAGCTCATAGGCTTGGTGACAAGCCGCAGCGGGGACGGGGTCCTGAGAGACGGCATCTCGATGGACAACTATTCACTCTGACACAGGCTTGTCTCTGCTCACAGTCCAAGAGCATAGTTATTGGAACGGGAGAAAGTGATCGCATGCTCTGCAGCAAGGACGCGGCAGTTTTATATAAATAATACCTCACACCAAACGGACAAGACGGCTCTTCCTGGCGAGCCATCCTCATCCATCGAGTGACGTGCAAGCAGTCGTCCCCTCGTTCCGGAGTAAAGGGAATCGTGCATGATGGCCACGGAGTCTCACTGCATGGCCAGCTGCAGCCTCTCTGAGCTTTCGATCGATTGAATCCTGATTGGAATTGCAAACGGGACCAATTGTTAGCCGCATCACCCCCCGGCCTTCAGGTCCTCTTGCGCCCCCTGACTCGACCGAATGTGCTTGGGCACGCCACCTATGACAGCAGGCATTTCCAGCTTCTCGACTGCCCTAATCTGTCCATATATGAAGGGCATCCTGGTATGACATGGTCATGTACAAGTTCCGCATCTCGCTTGATGGCCTGCGGATAGTTACATAACCAGCTTTGCTTCCGCCGTGGGTACCTCTTTATAAAACACAAGCAGGCAGCTAATGAGTTGACCATCCAACTGTTTCCAAGTCACAGACATCCGATTGATGGCTCCTACATGCCACTTCCCTATGTTTTGGCCCAGCGGTGGGACGGTGGCAGCCTTGGATGGTGTACTCGGTACCCTGGCCAGCGACCAGCCAGCCTGCCTGCGGCACCCATTGCACTGACGTCTTTTATCCAACAAAATGCCGCGGAATCTGCGGACAAACAGCCAGTTGGAATCCGAGGCTGCATGTCCCAGATGTTGGTTGTACGAGAGGCCTTGTCAATATTCGTGTTAGGCATTCTCCAACCAGCAGCTAGTTATGACAGCCCAGTCCCGAGTCCGCTCAGAGTGCCTATTGATGCCTGTCGAGAGTAACGGCTAATGAACAGTCGGTATAAGGGTGTCATTTCCTGCATTATTCTGTCTTCGTATTGGCGATAGAAGAAACCCATAATTAACCTACTGGTATGTTGCTGTCATTAACGACAAGCAGTGCTTTGAGTTGTCGGTCGTTGGGCTTTGGTAAAACTAACTAACTAGTTAATAAACACTGGCGGCTGTCACGAGCATATATAAACACACAAAGGAAATAATTTTCACGTTTGCTGCCACACTCGTATAGTTAAATAAGAGTGTACGTCAAGTGCGGTTGACTAGTTAACTACTAGTTTTGTCCGCTTCGCAATCCCGGCAGCATCTCATATGCAGCACGATCATCCTGGGGCTGGCTTGCTGTCTTCCCGCCAAAGAATACACCAAATGTCAAGATAGGGCCAACTTTTGCTAACAAGGACCGATCATCCTTCCCCTGATCAGCAATAGTTTCCCCGTTACCATCTTTCGCAACATGAATGAGGTTGTTGGAAGGTAAAAAGCGGGAAGGGTTCCATATGTTCCACAAGACAGAGTTGACCAGCATGAGGGAGGCTTCAAAAATATAGAAGTAGTATTCATGACGTAGGATAGGGCTCAAATCTTTGAGTTTCTCTATATCCTCCAGGTCCACAGCTGTGTTTCCCAGATGCTCTATCAGGCGGTAGATGCAGCGAATGAGGATCAAGACCATGCTCACATACAGTGTAATTAACATGGTGATAATAGGGCGATAGTATACGGAACGTATCTGGGCATTGGCACAGCGGCGATGCAAAATAATTGAGAGTGTGAGAAACGTCAATATGACTGCAAACTGAAGGGATAAAGCTGCGATGGTTAAGCTGCTCCCAAGGTGTTGCTGGCTCGAATCTGCCGATGGGTTTGAGCTAAGTGCAACACCTAGCGTATTTAAAGTCCCAACGATCAGCATTATTAGCCCGAACGTGGGCAGAACCTTACCCGGAGGAAATGGCGCAAGATGAGGGATATAGTAGAGGACTCTCCCGAGGACATGGTAATTGGCAAGTTCGAGAAGTGGACTAGTTATTTGGTTAGCTCTTACATAATATGAATACTTGCTACCACCGATCTGCAGAGCACTGACGGGCAGATATATATAAAGACCTGTCCAAGGATGAAGATAATGAGGGTTGTCATGTCTCCTGTGTATATATAGTTGAAGGAGCCATATTCTCTTATGGAATAGCCCACCGTAAACATAACTGCGCATAAGGGGTGAAGCCCGACAAGCTTCCACGAATTATATTGCCTACTCATACCTGTGAGCTATACAATCATACCACGTATAATCGGATTTTACTCACAAACACTGCCAGATATGACCCGCCGCTGAGAGGGTATAGGCAACAGCAAGGATGACAGAGGCGACTTTATCGGGGGCGTACACGAAAAGACTTCCCAGGACTATATAATATGATATTAGTAGAATAGCTCGAGGGTAAAGTATCACACCTAAGAAGTTACCAGGCGTCCCGTCGGCTGCTATATTGTCTCCGGTCCTTAATGCTCACATGGAACAAATGGAGAAAGGTTGGTACTCGACGACCAATCTTTAGCGATAGCTTGCCCGCAATATATCTGCACCTTGTTGGGGAAACTTTACCTTAGAGGGAAATTATGAGCTTGGAATATGTCTAAAATAAGCTTGATCGGAATGGAAAACAACGCAATGGTGAATCAGAGCAGTTTGCCGGGTTAAATGATTCCTTTCCGGAATCCTTCATCCTGATCCTTCGACTTGACTGGGTCGCTTCAGCCACACTTGATATATATGTGTACATAGAAGAAACAAAAATAGCAGGAATTTATCGTGTATTTTGTGCAAAAATAATAGTTCAAGATCTTTAGACTGGGAGTAGGACATGAGAAGACATCCCTCTTCTTACACTGGGTGTTGATAAATCTCATGGAAGTTGATAAACAGCCAATCGGCAGCGAAGGCGGAATAACAGCCAATCACAAATTAGGTAAATTTAGAGTAGACCCACTACCCGCATACATGGGCCAAACTAGACCCACCCCCGGAATTAGTGGCGATAATACAAAGGAACTGTGTATCCATTAGTTCCAAGGTCATCGAAAATCGGCAACTAAAAATATACAAGTTTAGAACATAAAAAGAGAAGCTACTTTATCCAGGAAGATATTTTTCTGGCCACAAACTACACCTCTACTACATCAAATCCAACGAGGGAGTACCGTGCAGCCAAGAAGGCAACGACGGAGGCAAGTATACTGCAGCTACAGAACAGTTGTAGATCTAAGTAATCGCCGTTTTGAAGCTTGACAATACTGTCTCCAATGAGACTACCAGTAAGTACCCCAAGAGACTGAATCGCAAAGGATGTCCCAACTCGCGTGCCGATCTAGTGAACATCTAAGATCTAGGCTACGATGGCAGGCGCTAGAGTGAAGTAGCCACTGGACAAAAAGCCAAACATAATAGCAAGGACAGCTATTGAAGCAGTACTTCTCACTGAAATCCATACAGCAAGGCAAAAGAGTGCTGCTTTTGTCATCCGATATATGGACTATTTCTTCGTCACTCTCATTCTCGAGCTGGAGCCATTCGTCTTCGTTTATTTTCTCAGGCGAGGTGCCTTCGCCATTAACCCCTAACCCATGGAAATATAGCAAGTGAGTCTCTCTGGGGAGTCTCTTGGCCTGGATATATTTTGGGGAATGATGATACCGTTATGCGGGAACTCGGAGCTGGATGTTCTGTCATAGCTCTAACTTTCAATTTGACGGCCCATTATCCAATACCTAGGTCTAGTGGGTATACCCAAGGTAGTGCCTTGGGTACTGTGAATGAGCAGCAAGGAGCAACACGCATTAGCTAGCAGTGTTATTCCCAACTGGAGTCCATGGTGTGAACGATTGAAGGTTGTAGGATGATTCATCGTCAACAACACGGGGTAGATACAGAAGTTGCCACACATCCGCTGTCGGAATTTTTATCAGATGAATTATGTAATATGTATGCAGGACTAGAAGAAAATCCTAGGTTCTGCAAAACTTCTTGGAAGAAGGGTGCAGCCCATGTGCAGCCGTGAGCTCGCCATATTGCAGGTGACTGTGGGTTCCCAAAATATTTCACAATGGGCTGATATAGCGGTCTCAGGGCGGTAGCTCTTAGGGTCATATAGTATGGAAGCTCATGGTCCACGTGAGCCAGGTTAATGCAGTTGAATTGATGAAACCAGTCATCGGCCGAAGTTGGCCATTGGCAGAAAGAGGTAATGGAAGCGGTAATTGAATAGCCGTGTCATGGTAGTTATGTGTAAGATAGGTTAGAGCTGTACCAGGGGCAACGGACAGCTAGGTGTCCAAGTTATATCGTTGGGAGAATTGAGCAAGGAGCAAAATACTCGAATGCCGTCTTGGAAGACGGAGGACTACAAACTGCAAAATCTTTGAAGACCGGGCCCTTCAATTTTCATCTCATCATTCCCATAACTATCCTCTGCACCGTTTATCGATACGCGAGCTCTTGCTGTCGCAGTTTCCCGTTGTTTGGGTTGAAGCTGACTAGCTCTTCTATCATCTAGAGACCGCTCTGACAACCAGTTACCACCAGAGAGCAAAACGGAAATGACACAATTGGCGTTAACTACCGTGGAGATGTCTGGCGGATCTAATGACGGCTCGCGCTCGATGGGTTCCATATCCGGTCAACGAAGGCTACCGTATCGCAGGTGTAAGGCTCATGCAATAAGTTAACGCCACTCAATAGTTAGTCCTTGTTGCCTGCAAATACATTGGCCAATATTATGATGACTTGGCTTATTTGTGGTGTCATAAGTAATCTATTAATATAACTGCGAGATGTTGGTTTGGTGACCGAGAAGCGGCGTTGTTGATTTGGCTTGATTGCTGACTACGTAACTAATTAGCTAAATAGTTAGAAGTTCATTGGCTGGATTATGGAGCCAATGACTAATTTAAATCCTGCTGATTGGTTTATTCCTCTAATAATAGGAATTTTTGCCCAATAAACGTTGAGTAAAAATCATTTATTTTATCTCAGCATCCTACCCGCTGTGCAACTTCTTTTGCTTGCTTCTTCCTCCAACTTTCCAAAACCTCCCTTTTCAGCATGTATCGAATCACATCTTTGCCGAAGCTACGTTCTCGTGAATGACGAGGTAGTCAGAACAACTATCGCCATTGACATACTCAAAGTAGACCAGATCGTGGTCCTGCGGCAACCTGGTCGCGATTCCACCCCTTGAATTTTGCGGCATTCAGCCCATTGTCACTATCAGGGTAAGTAAATAACGCTTGATTAACTATCTCATTCATGATATGGATGATACCTAATCAGGTTATTTGAAAGGTGAAAAGGGGGAAAGGAAGGGAGAAATTTATCGCCAGCCGAAGTTCTGTCATAAGTTGATAGGAGCTGCCATTGCCTATTTTGTTCACTAGCCCCTACCGTCTCTATTCACATCTGCTAGATGAATGGTAGCAGTATGGTCTATCCTATGCTCCTTACATGGTAGTGATGAATTAGGTGTTTTAGAAATTCTTAGAAATCAAGTCAGGCGTCCTGTCCTTTGTATTGCATTGTGGATGGTAGTGGTAGACTTAGGATGTTTCAATTAACAACGAACCCTTTCTCGGTCACACTATGCTATGTCTATTCAACTTCTTTTTTTTTTTCTTTTTTCTTTTTTCCTTTTTTTTTTTTTTTTTTTTTTTTCTTTTTTTTTTTTTTTTTTTTTTTTTGTGAAAATTGGATTAAATTCCTTGAGAAGTCTGCGTTCTCCGTAGTCAGATCGACTAGTCACAAGTTCATGCTCGGTTTGTGGTCAGAAAATCAACTTAAGTACTCCGTATATCTGAGGCTTTTAAATACGTACCCTATACTCCTAGGTGTGAGCGAGGAGATGTTCTATACCAACACAAAATAATGTCCCTATTGAAACCGTAGCGAGAGAGCCCCGGCCTGAGCCACGAGAGTGATGGAAATTGGGGCTGTAGGTCGTTGTTGGATAATATTACCATTAATTGTAGCTATTGAATGTCGAAATCTTGTGTCGTTTGATATCCAATACGAGAGTTGCTACACTAATTGTCCGAGATGTATAAAGGTAAATAAGGAGCAGCATTCACATGATGAGGTCATCCTTGCAGCCCTATGGAATTAAGCTTTGCGGCGGAAAGCCTTAACCCGGTTAACTAACCTTAAGAACCTAGACGCCTGATCGGCTGCCAGCGCTTCTTCTTCCTTCTTCCTCTCGCTTCTCGCCTCAGTGGCATTTCTTCTTCATTTTCTCTTTGCACTTCTTATACCTATCCATAGGCAGCTAATGATGATATACTGTTCATCTTAGCCTTGCCGAAACTGTTTCTCACCTCGCCACAAATGCTTTTCAACATACCTTATCCGCCTTCCCAGGCTGGATACTGGTCGCCTGTCACCTCCACGCTCAACTGGTGTGAAGAGGTAGCCCTTACCCACTACACGATACCAAATATATGATCTCAGCCGACTGACGACTTTCTTCTAGGACTACTATGCTACTCCGTACGCCGCCGAAATTGTGAATGCCTTCACCAATATCCTGTTTCTATACCTGGGAGTCAAGGGTATCCGGAGCTGCCGGAAGAACGGCCACGATGCCATCTTTCAAGTAGCGTTCCTTGGATACCTCCTGGTTGGATTAGGGAGCTTTCTATTCCATTCCACACTGAAATGTATACTCGATGTGATTCACGCTACACTCCCGGCACATATTCGCTAACCAGGTGCTTGGTGACGTAATAGATCCCATGCAGCTCGTTGACGAGCTGTCGATGATTTACACGACATGTCTTATGTGTTACGCCACCTTCTCCTTTTCCCGGCCTCGATCCCAGTGTATTATACTTGGAGCTGGTCTCCTGAGCTTGGCGATCTTTATCACTCTCTACTATCACTACCTTCAGGACCCTGTCTTCCATCAAGTGGCATATGGGGTCCTTACTGCAGTTGTGATATTTCGGAGCATGTGGGTGATGGAAGTTACCCTACGCCCATCTCTACAGCGATCGCGCAACCATACGAAGCCAGGCGTCTGGGGACACACGCTGACTACCAGCGGGGAGACAGTGAACCACAGAGATCTCAGAATCCTCAACAGTATGTGGGTAATGGTAGCCTACGGCCTGTCGACTTTCCTCGGGGGATTCTTCATCTGGAATTTGGACAATAAGTATTGCTCGACACTACGTATCTGGCGCCGTGAGATTGGACTTCCATGGGGAATCTTGCTAGAGGGACATGGCTGGTGGTGAGTTTGCGCTATCCGTTATGTTTTGAGAAACTGGTCTATATTGCCCATTTGCTCACTCAAAAATAGGCACTTGCTCACGGGAATCGGCGCGTATATGTATATCATTTGGGGAATTTGGCTACGTCATTGCCTCCACGGTCACCAGGACGAATACAGACTAGATTGGCCCCGGCTCTATAACGCCGCTGACATCGTTCGTGTTCACGATATATCTAAACCCTCGACCCCCGAAGGTTATGCTGAGAAGCTGAACTAAGGCGATCGAGATCTCAGTATATACAACAACATCCCGAGAAACACCTTTTAGACAGGTTGGTTTGGAGTTCTAGGAATTGAATCTTTGTGCTTCTAATCTTGTTCCAAATCGAGTGGAATAGAGCTTGTATCCATAACTATATATATAGAACTGGTGCACACTCTGAATAGGGTCTATCTGAAAGAGAATCGGCATAGTCTGCTGTTATTAAGTTGACAATAGCATGTTAAACTCAGAGGCAACCTGAAACCTGGCTCACAAACAGCATGTCGTTCCTTATAGCTTCGCGTCAGTATTGGTTTTCTTCCTCGTATTTCGTACGTCAAGTAGATCAACCTGTTTGACCCATTCCTGATCGATGGTCATCTTTTCAACCGATGATTTCTTTTTCCACGCTGTGGTCAGCTGTTCCTCCTCCCTACGCCAACGATGCATCTCCACACTTATTTGATCAGTGCACAGTTCAGCAGTTCGGTTCACCGCTTCCATGGCAATCAGATGGCCAACCCCCTTCATAACGATGCCCCTGATTCTCCCTTCAGCCACGCCCCCGCTACCACCAACAGCGATACCTGTCTGCTCGATCTTATCCTGGTTCATCTTCGGACTGCTGACTTCTGACTGGTCTGCAAATAAGTATAGAACACTTGGTCGAACAAATGGAAGCAGTTCAAACGTCCTAGCTACCTCGTAACGGTAGAACGGGAATGAAGATTTGTAAGTGGCAGGGTCAAGATCCGGGTGAGTAGTGCGATTCAGTGTTTGGCCGTCTTCAGATTTTGAACCATAAGCGGCCCTAACAAAAGAAAGTACTTCCTGGTGCCGAGTTGTAGTGAGGGTTACTGGCCTTTCTCCTACAGGCTTATTGGTGGAGTTGTCGTCTAACGGGTATAAAGCAGTAGGGAGTTCGCGGAGTCCATACTTGAAGAACCGCTGAAGTACGCGTGGGTCCCAGTTTTGATAGAACTTGCTTCCTTTAAGAGCATTCTCTGCAGCTATTCGAGACGGCCATATATCCCGCCGGTAAGTTGATGCGAGAGTCATAGTTGGAATATTCACCTTGGTCTGTTCAGAATATTCATGATCAAGAACGTCTAGTCTGTTCATCACAGGGTCCAATAGAATAAGTGCCGTCAGAAGCCGAGGATGCATAACAGAAAGGAATATTCTAAGTATCGCCCCGTCCCCGTTAGGTGTGTTTTCGGTATTTATTCTGGGGTTTCTTACAAATTGTTACCGCCCATACTATGACCAATCCCAACAATGGGTCGGGGCATTTCATCTCGCTTCAGGTTAATCAGGTGAAGGAGGTCCCGCGGATTATCATACCATGACGCTGATCAATTTGTCAACGGGACGATTATACTGTAATTCAATATTTATGAAACGTACGGTCATTCCCTAGGGAGTGCTCATTGAGCACCCCGCTTTGACCCTGGTGGGCAACATCTGCAATCCATATACTCCGTATACGGAAACCAGCCTTTTTTGAGCGTGCATGAACTTCCTCCCACAAGGGCTCATATAGCTCCTAATAGGCAGGAGATATTAGATATGCTGGCTATATTTTTTAAGAAAAGAAGAAAAAAACCGAGGGAAATACAATAGATCAACCCAGAATACTTCTTACCTTCGGAAAGCCATTGGCATGAGTACCTATTATCGTGACATCACCTGGTTGCGGATTTGGATTATCCAATGGTGCATACTGCTTGACAGCTAAGCTGAGCGTTTCTTCTTGGCTGGTAGCTGTCGCATAAGGGTATTCCCTGATATGCTGGCAGGGTACGACATGCTCAATGACCCGAAAACAGCTGGTCATCTTTTTGAATAACGAGGTAGGGATGCTTTGCCACCCTAATCGCTCATAAAAGATAAAACTGAAGGGGATATAGCGTAGTTACTCCTCGATTGTGGAATGAAAAGTAGTCGCTTTTTTCTGCCTGCTGCGAGGC
>OJKM01000031.1_pt1 | contig 17671 bp, 14 predicted proteins | sample 1596631 | NCBI WGS metagenome assembly OJKM01 (sample SAMEA3904683, study PRJEB24821) | metagenome | biome: Builtin; feature: hospital; material: surface | place: USA | collected 2013-06-06 | reverse complement strand
ATTCTGTTCTCAGTCACAATGATGTCGCAAGAATTGGTCAGCAGCGGCAGTTGAGCTTGGACATTCAGAAAGGCCCACTCTTCGCTTGTGACCTGTTTCATATCCCCAATTACCCCCAAGTGGTTATTCTGTCAGCCCATCATTTGGTTGTTGACTTAGTATCGTGGCGTATAATTTGGGGAGATCTCGAAGATTTTATTGAACATGGGAGTCTTATTTCTCAGCCAACATCTTCCTTCAGGGCCTGGTGCAGGCGACAAGCTCAAGTTGGACGCAGTTTATCACCCCTCTCTGTCTTACCATATTCCATGCCGGAAACAGGCTGGGACTTTTGGGGCATGCCGTTGTCAGAGAATACGTTCAATGATCTCGTTGTTTATACTGAGACGTTCGATGAAGCACTCACTATTCAATTATTTGGGGACAGCAATGCGAGCCTTCAGACAGAACCCATTGACATTATTTTGGGGACTATCGCTCATGCTTTCCGGTATACCTTCTCGGAACGCCCGGTACCTGTTATATGGACTGAAGGCCACGGACGAAATCAATCGGATGATTTTCAGTTAGATGTTTCTGGTACGGTAGGCTGGTTCACTACAATACAACCACTACCTATCGATGTACCGCTTGCAAGTTCTGTTGTGGACGCTATAAGAATGGTCAAAGATAGAAGAAACGGCCTTCCGGGCAAAGGGCTTCCATATTTCGCATGTCGCTACTACAGCGAATCTGGAAGAGACGCCTTCAGCAATCACGATATTGTTGAGGTGATGTTCAACTTTACTGGGCGATATCAACAGCTAGAAACGGAAGAGGGCCTTTTCAAACGTCCCCAACACATGGGAGAAGCCGACAGTTTGATACAAGAGGTTCCCGAAAACGCACGCCGGTTTACTTTGATAGAGATTGATTCTCACGTGGAAGGAGATCGCCTTGTTGTGTCATTCACGGTGCATAAGAAAATGAAACATCAGGACCGCATCTCGTTATGGTTGACGAATTTTGCCAAAACATTATCATCTGCCACCACAATGCTACTTCACTCGAAGCGTGAATTCACATTGAGTGATCTTCCCTCCCTTTCTCTCTCTTACTCCGGTCTAGACACGTTCCTCAAACAGCAGCTTCCTGGTATGGGGATTTCCCCTCAAGATATAGCAGATGTCTATCCCTGCTCACCGCTACAAGAGGGTATATTATTAAGTGTTCAGAAGGAAGCAGCTTTCTACGATTCATTCTCTATCTGGCGGTGCATTTCACAGGATGGCGCAGCGATATCGCCTTCTAAGCTTGAGGCTGTGTGGAGGACAGTCGTCAGTCGCCACACTATCTTGCAATCTGTCTTTGCGTTGCATCCCGAAGGCAGTGGTTATATACAAATTGTCCTTCCTAAATCAATTGTTCGAGTGAGCCATATAACCACCAACGATGAAGACCCGGTTTCGATCCTGAACCGATTGGATAGGCCCACATACCGTGCCCATGAGCCGGAACATTCGTTCACTATATGTTCCTCTGCAGATGGCCAGGTTGCATGCAGGCTTGATGCGATTCATACACTTATTGATGGATGGAGTATCAGTGTTCTAGTTCAGGACATTATTGCTTTATTCACAGGCTCGACTCCTGCACCAGCCCCCCCATTCGGTAATATTATTCGCTATATAAGCAAAATACCAAAAGCACGGAGAATTGCTTCCTGGACAAAACTACTTGGTGGTGTAAAACCGACAGAATTCCCCACCAGCCCACGCCTACTCCAAATGGCCGAAGAACCCCATGGTGATATACCAATTCCAGCTGAAGCTATCCCTGGTGTGTTAGATGTTTGCAAGAAATTAGGCATCACCCGATCAGTTTTCCTCCAGGTAGCGTGGGCCATGCTCCTCTCCTATTTCACTGGCCAGTCCGACGTTTGTTTTGGCTACCTCTCTTCTTGTAGAGATTCACCTGTGGATGGTGTGGAAGTCATGGTTGGTCCCCTTGCCAATCTGCTTATTAGCCGAGTTGACCTCCAGTTCTCTGCAAAGGAGGTGCTTAAGCGAGTGTCTGAAGCCTCCATCCGCCACCTAGAAATCCAACATACATCCTTGGCAGATATACAACATCATGTTGGTTCTTCTACTGGGCCATTGTTCAACACTACATTATCGATCCGTGGAGGGGATAAGCTAAAGGGTGGCGATGATGCTACTCTATCGTTTGAGTCATGCACTGGAGAGGACCCAAATGAGGTATGTGCAGCCACTTCACCGTTCAGGGAATATATGAATGCTAATGTACGTGAATAGTACGACTTGAACCTAAGTGTTAATGTGGATGGAAATAATATGGAAGCTATTGTTTCTTTTAGGCCACCATACGTCAATGGTCGGACAGCTCGAGAAGCTTCAACTGTTCTTACAAAAGCAATAAATTACCTTGTAACACTCAATACAGAGGATACCGATGATACCTCACTCTCCAGTGACTTCTTCCAGAATGTTGCTGGAGTAGATGAGCGATCTACTCAAGGTTTCTGGAGTGCCCAGTTCTCCAATACCCAAGGCTCTCATTTCCCGATTACTGAGAGTGTCACCCGATGTGGAACCACCAATTTCCAGGAAATTTTGACGTTGAGACAGTTAGAATGGGTGAGTTGCAACGAATATTCCACTAGCACGCTTATAAAAGCGGCCTGGGCAATTATATCAGCCACAAATACTCGTTCAGACGAAGCCTTATTTGGGGAATATTCTACCAGTTCCTCTGGTGTATTACCGGTACGAATTCCGCTGGACTGGGGAATGCCTGTCCATCAGTTATTGCACAACGTGCAATGTCAAGCAGATGATATTGATATCTTCTCGAAAATCCCGCTTGGACGAATCAGGTCAATAAACGATAAGACTCATGTTGGCTGCCAGTTCAGGACAACCTTACAGTTCACCAATCGCCTTGACAATCTTGATGCAACATACGCTCCAGACTCCACAAGCTCTGATGATGAAGAGGAGCCAGCCTATCAATACCCATTGGTTGTCAAGTTCGCTATATACCCTAGTAGTTTGTCCATAAACGTTACATGCGATTCGGGTATATTGGGAGAAGTAGAGGTCATTCGAATTTTTCAACAATTTGAACATGTACTCCGTCAAATTATTGGTTCTGGCGTCCATTACCAGAAGCTCTCTGATGTGAGAGTCACCAGCCCTCAGGACATGAGAGACATATGGACATGGAACAGTGTCGTTCCAAGCCTTGTCAGTGGATGCGCTCATGAACTGATTATCCAGCAGGCCCATAAAACTCCACTTGCACCGGCTATCAATTCCTGGGATGGTGATCTAACCTATCAGGAATTGGACCACCTTTCAACGAACCTAGCCAAGGAACTAATAAGCAAGGGTGTCAAACGGGGAGCAATTGTGCCTCTATTCTTCGAGAAATCTATGTGGACCCCAGTTTCGGCCCTTGCAGTGATGAAAACTGGTGCTGCTTTGGTTCTTACTGATCCTTCATCTCAGCCCGAAACAAGGCTTCGAACAATAACCGAGCTTGTCAATGCAAAGATATGTCTATGTTCTACGGCCAATGAAGCATTGGGGCGTAGCCTCGGTATTGACCAAGTGCTTATTGTGGGTCCCGACCATTATCAATTTCTAAATCATGAAGAGAAGCAAAATTCGGAAGACATTGAGCTTCCAAGTGTCGACCCGGCTGATCTATTATATATTATGTTCACATCGGGAACTACCGGTACGCCGAAAGGAGTGATGCTGAACCACCAAAATATTTGCAGTGCAATTACCCACCAGCGCACGTGCTTGGGTTATACTCAAAGCTTGAGGGTTCTTGACTTCTCCTCATATGCATTTGACGTTGCTTGGTCCAACCTGCTAAATACACTCACAGTTGGTAAGCCGAACATCAGAAACAAATCACTACATATTCATATCTTGAATAGGTACTAATATGAATATAGGCGCATGTCTATGCATTCCTTCTGCCTCTGAACGACAAAATGATCTTTCTGGCTGTTTGGAAAAATACAGAGTCACTCTCGCTGATTTGACCCCTTCTATCGCACGACACTTAACTGGGCTTGAAAAATTGTCTACACTTGTGCTGGGAGGAGAGGTTGTCCTACCCTCTGACGCGGACGCGGCCCTGGTTGGTGATCGAACGACGGTTATAAACGCTTACGGACCTGCCGAGTGCACCACCACTTCGACAATATTGAACCTAACTAGAAACCCTCATGGTGGACTTGGCCAGGGAGTGGGACTTTGCACATGGGTGGTTGAGCCAGATGACCCTAACACCTTAGCACCACTTCACGCTCCAGGTGAACTCTGGTTGGAAGGCCCTTTAGTTGGTGAGGGCTACCTGAACGATCACATTAGGACTGCAGTCTCCTTCATAGAAGATCCGACGTGGTTGGTACAAGGCGTCCCTGGCAAGCATCCTGGACGTCATGGCAGAGTTTACCGCACCGGGGACCTTGTCAAATATCAAGAAGACGGGTCCATCGCCTATCTGGGACGCAAAGATACACAGGTTAAAATTCGTGGTCAGCGCGTGGAGCTAGGCGAGGTTGAACATTGGGTAGAGAGCATGATTCAGCTGCCTAAGGACGACTCTGCTACCGTCGAAGTTGTTGCGGAAGCAATCCAGCCCATAGGGGTAGGAAATCCCATCCTCGCTGCTTTCATTTCTGTTGGTGGCAGCACCGGCGAACCTCACGATACTCTAGTCAAAAGGGCAGTACATGGACTGAATGACCGCTTAGCTGCCAGTATTTCTTCTTACTTGATACCTAGCCTCTATATCCCGCTGCAGATGGTTCCAAGGATGGCTACTGGTAAGATAGATCGGCCACGGCTCCGCTCGATTGGAGCTGCGTTGTCAGCAGGGGACATTGCACAGATAAGTCGGCCTGAGACCGAGCGGTTTCCACCCCAGACGGATGCCGAGCGACTGATTCAGGCTCTCTGGGCGGATATACTCGAGATAAGCCCAGATACCATCAGTGCTGATGATAGCTTTTTCCGCATCGGCGGTGATTCTATAGGGGCCATGCGGCTGGTTGGAATGGCGCGTCAGAAAAATTTCAATATTACTGTTCGAGATATCTTCCATCATCCTGTTCTGCGAGATATGGCGGCGGTTCAGTCCTGACTTTCTAGCAGTTACGATGGCAACGTTTGTTAGCACGCGGGTTGAAATTGTGAATCATTATTCTGTGCCCGCTGCGTGGAGGACTACGCTTAATCAGATATTTCTAATATGTTGTGTTTACTTTATTCCAGTTATTACTCTGTATATAGTCGCTGGGTTTAATGTTGTTTGATCAATAACCATGACGTCTAGTAACTAGTTATGGTACAAAACCCCCACCACTCTCACCACTGTATACCCTGACGACCTTAATCCTCGACCTGTATCGTCGATAATTAGTTGTACCTTTTTTCCCCGATTCACTCACCAACTTGTATTTGGGCTATAGCCGTCCTTCATGGCTATACAATTCCAGCGTGTATTGTGCTTCCCACACTGCTTGCATTCACTATCCCCCGTACAAATAAATCTTCTATCAAAGAGAAAAGCATCCCGTCGCAGTTCTTGGCCGCCATTATATCCACGGTGACCGGTAGATACTCGGTGTGATTTGTCACAGCCGACCGGTATGCGACCTGGCCGATGGGAATGACCATGTCCGGGGTCCCACTCATCACCGAGATCCGGCTCGTGTTGAAGGCAGACGGCAGCGCTGGGCCGGGCCGGTACGTATCGCGATATTTGGGAACTGGAATCCTCGGCATGTATAGGAGCAATTTCTCTGAGCACGATGTGTTGCCCGAAGGGAGGATCGAGCGGTTGAACCAGTCCATGAACCGAGTCTTGTTTGCTTCGGCCTCCGCTATCGTCGCCTTGGAACTGTCGCCCAGGGCCCAGCGGTTGAGAGGAGCTGGGTTGACGTGTGGGAACCTCCCACCATGCGCGGCAGCGTGGTCAGCATAGAACACATCTCTCACCAGCCTTGCCTGCTCCTTTGCACTCAGTATCTCGTATGTGTTGTTGACCACAGCCGCGAGAGGGGAGCCGCGCGGGTAAGTTGCCGCCCAGGTAGCCGCGATGTCGAAGACTTCAACGTGCGCCGACAGGAAACGCGCCACCTTTTCGATAAACCCGAGCACCAAGACGTCGAGGTCAGACTTGGGCTTCGTTGGAAACCCCACGGCGAGGATGCGAGACGGATATGACTTGGTCATCTTGATCTTTGCGCCGTACAGCGCCTTCGCAGCCGCCGCCCACAGTCTCGGGTCGCGGGCGATCAGCCCTGCCGTGTCGAACTGGGGAGCAAGTGGCATCGCACCCTCCAGGGACACGAGACCGTGGCCTAGCAAAAGAAACTGTTAATATTTACTCTGTACAGGTTACGGCAGGATAGCTGGATCCGGAGACTCCCCAGGCTTACTTGGTCTGTTCCCAAACAGGCCCTGGAGCTGGCTTGGGCTTCTGATGCTGCCGCCAGTATCGGATCCAAGAGCAATGTCGAGCCAGGGATAGGCAGCTTGGGAGCGGAGCTCTACGTCAGCACCGCTACAATCTCGAGATATATGCCTGTACGTACCTTCACCTGCTGCACAACCGGCTGATGACGACCCTGGATCCTGATATCCATCGCCGCGCGGATTGAATGGCGCATGATAGTCCACCCAGTCTGCAGTGGCCGTCTCTCCGTTTGCAAATTGACTCGTTTTCATCTTCCCAACCACCACAGCTCCAGCGTCGACCAAATTTTGCACAGCAATCGCAGTACGATTTGCGGCAGGGTATAGCTGATACCACGCTCGATTTCCGTTGGACGTCTTCAGGCCTTTGACGTCGAATATGTCTTTAACCCCCAATCGAACACCCGCGAGAGGCTTTTGCGCAGTCTGGCGATAATACAGCCGCGAGGGGACCGCCACGGCAAGGGACTGACCGGGCACATTTGCTGGGAGCACCGAAAATGAGCCATCAGCGTTGATTGTCGTCGTTTCACAAAAGGCGCCCTGAACATCAGCATATAGCCGATACACCCGGTGGAGGCAACCTAGCGCAGAGACAACATAGGGGCCATCCGGAAGGGCAGTCGTTTCGTTGCGGTGGGAGCTGCTCGATAGTACGGTGTGGTTGCCAATGGCACGACTGTTGAAGCTCGATGAATCTGAGCCAATAATCTGTATGTGAAGTGCTACCGGGGTCGTCAGTGGAGGCAACCTCCTAACTTTCTTTTCTCGACTGCATGGTCAGAACAAATGTTACCTTCTGCGAATCCAACCTGGAACACATCATCCTCCAGGGAAAGTCTTTTTATCCTGGCCTGCAAGTCATGAAGGCCAAAGGCAGATGAGGCATTGATGCTGATTACGGAAATTGGGAGAAGCCCGGAATCGCCTGTTGCATTGCCTGGAATTCTTCCAACAACATCGGGTGGCACATAATAATGGGTATCGTCCAGTACCACGGTTGTACCAGCAGAGAAGAAAGTGAATGCATCAACCCCCTGGAGCAACAAAAGCAAAGATATCACCTTGAGTGCTCGTGAAATGATCCTGGCCGACATGACTACCTCCATGTCGGTAACTCTCGAGACCTCAGCTTTTTCATGACCTGCCCTGGGCTCTACATAGTGACGTGGGTTATATGGCGCCAGTTATCTGTCCTGTCACGGGCTCACATACTGCGTACTAGGTAATGGCCATATACCACCATGAACCTTGTGGGAAACTACATGTGGAGAGTTTCCCCAGTTCCTCATTTTATGATTTGTCGATTTTCTAACCAAGACTTTGTTTGGGGTGAGGACCCTATGGTCAACTAGCTCTACCGTTAGAAATAGCTATGTAATGAGACCTTGGTGGCGAGCATCACGCGGCCGTGAGGTATGCCGCAGCTGCAAAAAGCAGAACTTGATGCTAAAGATCTTTAAGAGATCGAGAAAGAAAAGTGGCAAAGATAACGAACGACAAAAACAAGAGGAAAAGCATGAGCTCTGCAACACCTTGGGAGCAGATGTACTAGATACCCACGGCGGCCCTCAAAGGTCCCCTAGTAGCAATGCCGGCAAAAAATGTGAATTCCCAGTTATTTCCCTTCATGGTCTCAGGTATAACACGGCTCCGAAGCTAAGATGATAAGGATAAGACAAGCAAACCACACCTTCGGATCGACAGTATTGCATAGTGATTGAGAATGGCTTTGCTTTTGTTTCTTACACTGTGCTTTTGCATAACTGCGCTGGCTCATCCCGCACACTGCCCAAACAACGGCAAAAACGGCCCCAGACCTGACAAACCACTGCTCAGTGACTTCGATGCTCTTGGTGCATGGTTCGATGGCATTGCGGCCCTCGAAGGCACCTCGATTCCTCGCCGGCCAGATGTCACCGTTGCCATCGTCGGCGGTGGAATTTCAGGCCTTGCAACAGGGCTGATGCTCGACAGTATTGGCTTCCATAACTGGGAGATCATTGAGGCCAGCGATCGTGTTGGGGGTCGATTCCGCACCGTCTTCGTTGGAGGTACTCAAGAGTTTGCGGAGATGGGACCCATGAGGCTACCTTATACTATCACTTACAAGAGCGACAACTCGACCCATGAGTATACAGACCATCGGTTGACATTTCAGCTGGCTGAGTGGCTTAACGAGATGAACGGCTATGACAGCAAGTGGTTAATCGAATTCATCCCCTGGATCCAGCACCATCCAAACGAACTTATTGCCCGAGGCACTAAGAGGCACCCCGACGGCAGGGTCCCAACACGAGGGGAAATTGCTGCAAATCCCAGCTTGGGCAGACCGCCACCATTGATCACTGCAGAATATAACAACACCAAGGAGCAAATGAACCGTATTCTTAAGGATGAAAAGACTCTCAGAGCCATTCAGAAGGATATCTGGCGAGCACATAAGTGGGCTATGGATCAGGGTCTGGACGATTATAGCCAGCAGTCAATGATGCGACATGTCTTCCACGCGAACGAAGATGTCACAGATGCAATCTGGACTTCAACGGACTATGATGTCTTCTGGGATGAGATGGTTCATAATTCGAATTTGGCTCAAGACGGTAGCAAGGATGCATTCGGCGAGACTGAGTGGAAGTGCATCAATGGTGGTTTCAACCGACTATCAGATGCATTCCTCCCACATGTCTCTAACAGACTAGCGCTGAACAGAAAGATAACGAAACTCGAGCCCGTTAAGGATGATACCAATCGCACGCGGACTCGACTTTCATGGTACTCCGGAACCGGCAAGAACCGTACTTCCGACTCGAAGGACTATGACTACACCATCATGGCCGTACCATTCACCATGACCCGCTTCATGGAGTTGCCCAAATTCTCTTCAGTACTAAACCGTGCCATGGGCGAATCTGGGCTGCGTTTCAAGTCAGCCTGCAAGGTCTCACTGCTTTTCAAGGAGCGTTTCTGGGAAAAAGGTGAGCGGCCCATTTTCGGAGGATATTCTATGCCCGAGAGTCTCGGGGTTGGTGCTCTCTACTACCCTGTCTATGGTCTGAACGAATCGCGGCCAGGCCTTATAACGCATTATCGTGGAGGTGATTGGAGCGACCGCTTCGTTAGTATGTCAGATGAGCAGCACACACAGATGGTTTTGGATGCTGTGGTGAGCCTCCATGGAGAACAGGCACGTGAATTATACACAGGCGACTTTGCGCGACTATGTTGGCTACAGGATGAACACAGCGCGACATCGTGGTGTCGACCTGATGTAGAGCAGCATAAGCTATACATCCCAGCATACCATCGCACTGAGCACAATACCATCTTTATCGGCGAGCATACAGCGCCAACGCACGCTTGGATAAGCTCAGCTCTACATTCGGCTGTCAGAGGTTCGATACAGCTGCTGTTGGAATTGGGCATGGCCGAGGAGGCCAAGCAACTAAATCGCCGCTGGATGGGGCGGTGGATTAAGCATCACGACTAAATGCCACAAATTTGTGGCCCATAAATCTGCCTTGTGCCCTTGGCTAGAGAGAGGCTAAGTCTATCCCTAGCCATTGCATTTGTAGGTTTACTTACGAGCACGATATGATGTATGACCGTATGATATATCTAGCCATAACCTTGTTCGAATACAATATATTATGACTTTTTTTGCAATCATTATTCAAGAAAAAAATAATATAATAATAGTGATAAAAACTCTTATAAATTCTGAAAGTAGTTTAACAGTACGATTAATGTTAAATTAGGGATATTCCAAAGGACTGACTAAATTGCAAAGAACAAAAAGAACATATCAAGGAGATCTTAAGGAAACGACAAGCTTGACAATTCAGAGCGAAGCAGCCATTGAGGAGGCTCTAGCTGTAATTTCATACACGGGTGTTTGACTGACCAATTATCTACTTCCTTCAATCATCCACTGTTCATATCTGGTCCAATATGTCATTCCAAGTCTTTTTTGCAAATGGTGGGTAGGCCGGTTCACAAACAGTATTCGGTTTAGGTAAGATACCTTCCATAAAATATCCTTTGACTGCTTTTCCGGTACACACAGAGCCGTGGTTCAGAGTTGTGTGCTATAATTTGTCAGCCAGAATCAGTGATATCTTGAAGATTGGAGAAGGCTTACACCGTAACCCCCATGCTCTAGTAGCACACTGCCATCGAATGTTGCACTGGCATTCTGTGCAGACGGAAAGGATGTAGCAGGGTCAAAAGTGTTCCCGATCACAAGTATAGGAAATTTTGTCTTGACCTTGAAGTCTCCGGAGTAGCGTTCTTTTGCTTTCGTTTTCCATTGAGTACAAGTCATCGCAAGAGGTATTCCAACCTGCCCCAAAAGCTTGCTCTTCTTATCGAGTGACTTAATTGTGGATTGAATCTGGTCTAGGCGGTTCAACCCTGTTTCTTTCTCGGAGCATGGGATGCCAAATGGAGACTCTGTCGGAGTACCTATCTTCCAGGGAGGAGAAAGAGATATTGAATTCTCCATAAAACCACTCAAGTTACCAGTTCGTAGGTTTTCCAAAGCCCTTGACAGAAGTGGCCATGTTGGTGGAGCATACAAGTTCGGTCTGATCAGGTTTTTGGCCACACTATGATCAATCAAGGTATTGTTGAACACAAGTGGTTGGTACTTGATATTATCGAGGAGATTATATATCGACTCTTCCAGATGCGGGGCTGTTAAGCCTGGGCGAGCTAACGCACACTCGCCTGGAGACTTAACACACTGTTGAAGGAAAGCAGAAAACACTTTATCCGTGTCCGCCCATACTTCGATATCACTAGCGGTAAAAATAGTCAGATAACTTGTATGGGAGCTAGATCATCTTTAGAGGAAATCCAACATACTAGCCATTATAGTAGTCGTGGAAGTTGACAACACCGTCGATAATCATTCGATCGATCCTCTCTGGGAACATGGCCGCCACTGTAGCTCCAAGAACTGTGCCATATGATAATCCTGATATTGCCCCATGCATGAGTAATTCTCGAATTCCATTACGAGCTATAGATACCTGACTTACCCCAGTATCGCAGTAGGCCATCTTCTTCCAATGCGTCAACAATCTGCATCAGGTCTCGGGCAGTAAATGCAGTACTTATAAGTTTCCCTCGCTGATTAGACTCAGGATATCGATCGCATATATCAGCGAAGATGGATGCGGTTGACCAGAGCCTCCCCAAAGAAGCACGTTCGTTCGGTGATAGCAACTCTTCATATCGTGCATTAGAGAAAGCAGCTAATCTCTCATTATTGTCTTTAAAACAAGAAAATGTGAGAGTAGTCTCGGTTCCACTGTGTCGGAAATTAGCCGCACAAATCTATGTAAACATAGGTTAACTTAACGCTGATCACATACCGTGGGTCGTGGGCGATAAGGTCATGATGCCCGCCCGTCAAGCTGTGGTATAGAATTAGCAAGTACTTTCGAGTTAAGACGCATATTTGATTCAGTCTAACGTTTGAAGGATCTTAGCTGAACCCGCTAGGTTCTCCCTGGCCCCAAAGCCCGGTCCGCCAAAGTTGAATAGAATGCTTCCCTTGCTAGGGCCATTGATTGCAGGGACCTTCAGCAGTTGAAGGTTAAGGGTTGCATTTGATCTTGAGTCGGTATAGTCGAGTGGAACACCTAGGCTACTGCATTGAATAGGCAGAGTAGCGTTAATATCACACGGGCCCCAGGAGATTTTCCCCTCTGATTGATTGCGGCCTGAAGTGGTCACAGGCGAGGCGAGGCCACAGGCGAGGAAGCAAATAGAAAGGAAAGTGCGTGATAAACGCATTGTGCTCGCTGAGTGGGCAGGAGTAGAGATGGGACAGGCAACAGTTGGAAATTTTGTGTGCTTGAATAAGGACGAAATGAGCACATTTTGGAAGGGCAGATAGCCCTATTAAATAGCTAAACATTCTTGTTGTAACCTCCAGTAAGCGTATTTGACAGCCAAACTGCTTCATGTCGATCCAAGTACTAGACATGAAATGAGGTAGGCTGTGATGGGTATCTGCTACTGCTTCTGGTACTTCGTAGCTGACCAAAGGATTAATCGGCTCGTAATCCGCGTAAGGCTGTGCTATTATACGGGGGATGGTAAGCATGAGAGTGATATGGCGGTACATATTGCCAGAAACGCTGAGTTCATGTTTGAAGTTGCATAGACCAGCTTGCTATGACGATGCACTGAATCACTAATTACCATCATGAAGGCGGAGCGCGGCAGGGAGAAGTTGAGCACAGCGTCTTGGCGCTTCCTTCGGCGGCTGCGGATCGTCAACGGCGCCGGGTATTGCTACATTGGGCCTAGCGTAGCCTTCCTCAGCCGCGCGTCTGAAGGAAGGGCACGGCCACGCAGCTAACCTTCTTTTCTTCTTTCACTTCCGGCTTGGCAAAGCGACACGACCCCAACATTTCCATCTCAGCCGACGACAGGCTTCACTATTCCTACGAAAAATAGTTGACGAACCACCTGGAAGTGGACTTTTACCACTTGTGCTGTCCTTCTCGTGCCACCAGCGCTGGTATGTTTTATTTGCAAGTCTTCGTCTCCTTCATCAATCACACTATAGCCCTAAAATTCCGTAACGTGAAGGCGCACCGAAACATTGTGCAGCGAAAATTTGAAACCAGAAGTGGTACGGAGTACACTGTACACCGTAAGTTCTGCCACATTGCGCTGATCCCCATTTTATTAACGAATAAATAGGAATCACTTACCGACATCGAATAAGCCATTGCCCCACCCTTCCTTTTTTTTACCTATTCAGGACTCTATGCAACGGACACAGGCGCTTTATGCACCTTATATTTACTTGAGTTAACTTGAGGAGTCTCCAAGGGAGAACACTCATCGATTCATAAAAATGGGAGTGTGTTATCAGCAATAGTGGGGTTAGTCGGACTATGTAACGCAGGCGTCGAAACCCAGTGCTTTCTTCCAGGCACCTCTATACCTGTCATCCGTACAACTCCCATAATGACCTATAAGCAGACTTTAGGAAAAGAAGCTGGTTAGCTATATCTCTTCTCACTTCTCGCCCATGAGAAACTTACGTCCGTTTAATTCTTATTCGCTTCTAGGAAGTGGCTTTTGAAGGCTAACATATGGAGAATAACTGTCTGGGCTGTGGATGTTGTACGGAGTACTCTGTACGACTTATACCCTTTGTTCAGCCCACAGCCCGCACGGACATAAGCTATAGTCACATACCTTGCAACGATTCGTTGTACCGTTGCTACCCATATTCATAAAGCAGGCTAGCTACGTGGGACTCCGCCAGTCTCCCTTACTAAGTAAGGTCTTTTCTATTTCTCTAAAAATAGATCCCTCACCTCGCTCTGACTGCATGCTCCTGGCCCCATCTCTCTACGACCAATACTCCGTAATCATTGAGTCAATCGGAGTTATCTGGGCGTTGCTAAATCCTCCAGTGGCGTTGCAATATTTCTTTTCGGGCCAAGAAGGATAGGGGTGATCTGCACCGAGCAATAACTCCTTTTAATTTCTCTTTCTTTTTCTTTTTCATTCTTTATATATAGGATGATGGTGGGTTTTGCTAGTTCTTAAAAAAAATCTGTTACTCCTATCCACAAGAGCATATGATCTCCCGGAGTCTTAATACGGAGTAACGGAAATGGATCTCTTCCAGCGATCCCAGTTCTCAGATTACATCAAGAAGGTTCTCCGCTCTCACAATATTCCAGGCATCTCTATCTCCATTGTACAGGATCGTACTATCGCATCTGGAGCATTCGGCAAGTCAAGTTTAGATCCATCCACAAACTTTACCCCTGACACACTCGTTGGCATCGGCTCTATTTCCAAATCTCTCACCGCTGCTGCAGTTACACTCCTAGTTCAGGACAATGTAAATTATCCTCAGGTTCAGTATGATACTCCTATGTCGAGCCTTCTACCTGATGATTTTGTTATGTCTGGTGAAAACCACCGGGATGTCACTGTGGAGGATATATTGACCCACCAGACTGGTATGCCAACGTAAGGAGTCTCAAATCATCGTCGCTTCAATTTCTGGGAATTAATCATTGTCCATTCATAGGCATGAGTTCTCTGTGTTTGGTTCCAACGCAGAGCAGCCGGATGACCCTCGCTCAATCACAAGAAATCTGCGAAATTTGCCCACCATAGCGGCCAACCGAAGTGAATTTGTGTATTCCAATATGATGTATATCGTTGCCTCCTACCTAGTGGAACATGTTACCGGGGATAGCTTTTCAGACTTCCTGGAGAAGCGAATATTCCTACCACTTAAAATGGAGTCCACCAGTGTCCAGCCGTGGCGCGCGCTAGCTAAGACGAAAGGACGGAACATTTCAGTTGGATATATATGGGATAAAAATGCGAGAGCGTTCAAATCATCTCCCTTCCTGGACCGCCCAGAATCCCAAGGTGCCGGACAACTAATCACAACCGCCAGCGACCATGCTAAATGGATCAAAACTATGATAAATCGAGAAGGGCCAATAACCGAGGACATTTACAGCCTCCTGACTAAGAAACGAGTGTTGGAGGATCCATTAAAAGATCAATGTTCAAAGAATCCGTCTTTCTATGGACTTGGCTGGCAAATTCAAGATTATTCTGGCTATACTATTGTGTCTCATGAAGGTGGAGAGGCCGGATCATTGTGCGATAACTTTTTCGTTCCAGGGCTCAAATTTGGAGCGTTTATCTTCTGTAACGCGGGCCACTCTCACAATGTCATCAGCCTGGTGAAGTACCGGCTGCTTGACCAGGCAATACTCGAGCAACAAGGAGGTTTAGCTTGCATAAATGGCAACCTCCAGCCCAGCTTTGAGTCAGATTGGGGTCTAGGCTTTGACACTGGTGACCATGATGACCTTTATGATGACGATATTCAAACAGAAGAGGATCTTATACTAGAGCTTTGTCCTGATATGAACGGGCTACAGCCTCAGCCCCAGGAAATACCATTGGACTCCTACACAGGGCAGTATTGGAACCAGGGTTACCGCGGGGTCAAGGTAGAAAACAGCGGTGATCAATTGTTTATTGACTGTACTGATCGAACAACACCATTCACGCTTGCTTTCAAGCACATATATAGGCAGATGAAATACATTGTATATGTCAAAGAGGTCCACGGAAACGACATATTCCCTATTAGAGCAGAATTCGTACTTGACAACAACAACAGAGCAACGAAGCTGGGACTGCAGCTGGAACAGACTATGGATGAATATATCTGGTTCATACGAAAAAGCCTATAAAAGACGCCGAATATTAGTTTTAGTTCGCCCTTCAAGCAAAAACAGTGTTCATTTCAATGATTATAGCAGAGGAAATAGCAGAAAGCAGTTTCAGACACTGATCTCATCAGACAAACTCTGTACAGATAGATGATACATGATAAATGATATTTGGCGATGCTTTTACTCTTCGGAACTGTCGAGCGGGTCTTTCAAATTCGTAAGAGGTCGCAGCACGTCCACAACCTCGTGGTGCAGGTTTTCCTCTGCTAAAGAAACAGGAGAACTATAGGACCTGTCCAGGACATTCGGGTCTGCTCCATAGGTTAATAGAAGCTTCACAACTTCCAGCGATCCACCAGCGGCAGCTTGGTGCAATGGAGTCCGACCCCAGCTGGTTGCAACGTTCACCTCTGCGCCAGCATCCAGCAAATGCCGCGCAATTTCGTCATATCCTCTGCCGCATACTTGGTGAAGTGCAGTCCCTCCACTCATGGTCCTTGCATTTGGGTCAGTCCCCTGCTTGAGGAGGAGACTGACAATGTCTTCATGTCGACCCTCGGCAGCCCAGTATAGCGGAGTCCAAAGATCCACATCTTTTGACTCTACATCCGCCTTGGAAATGAGAAGTCTTTCGACGACTTTTATATGCCCACGGCTACACGCTACTTGAAGCGCGGTCCGGCCCCCCCTAGTCGAATGATCGACATTTGAGTCAAAGTTGAGGAGAAGATCTATAATATCGACATGGCCTCTCTAGTAGCAAAGCATTAACAAAAATCATATGAAATACTATGGCAATATGGAGATTAAACATACCTCAGCTGCTCGAATTAAGGGGGTCACTCCGCTCTCTGTGGTGCAGTCGACGGTGGCACCATTCTCTATTAAGTACTTGGCGGTGCCAGTCAAGCCAAGGTAGCATGCATGGTGAAGAGCCTGGCCTGGCTCATCGGGAGGCTGGAAAAGATCCTTTCTTGGTTGGTTTGGAGTATGAACAAGCAGCCATGCTTGTACCTGCGTCTCTGAGGCGAAGAAATCATTCAATAGCCCAGAACTTTTGTTATCGAGCGGCATTCCTGCATACGCGAACCAAAATTCACATATATAGAGGAGCAGGGGAAATTCGTCCACGTCATCCCTCGCGCCAGCTCTATAGTCCGAACCTATGTAGTGAGATAAGTATAGAAGGCAGCTTCGGAGAATGAAGCTAGAAACAAGAGATCTATCAACATAGAACTGGGAAACTAAGGGGTTTTGGCAGTTCAATGGGTGAGTTGAGATCAAATACTCTTTAACAGAAAAGTGGGATAGTCGGAGTTCGTTGAATGTTTCATTCACTGTAGTTGCGGTAGCCCTGCTGTTGTTTTCGTCGTTCACGTCTGCAACTTCGTGTTCTCTTTCAGCTACCGATACAAGGCTTCCTAGTATCTCTAAAATGTCATCCTGCGGGTTGAAAAAACGACCTTCCGGATCGAATGGGGTATCTTCGTCAGCATCAAGAATGGCTGCTTCGGCGACTTCCTCCGCGCTTCTACGAGCCACCACAGTGCACGGCGCGCATAATCCTGGTAGTTTGTAGGGATACTCTGGAGTATTCGCTCATAGGTACCATCTAAGGTCTTTGGAAGCGACTCGAGAGTTTTTATCAAAAGCGCTTTTGTCTTGCATCTTTTCAATTCACTAAGTTGGCAATCTACCCATCGAAACCTATTGTCCAATAACATTATTATTGTCTTCTGGGCGGACAGTTAACTATGGGAAAGGAGGATAATCTACTTACATCCCATCAGCATCAGCGATTAGCTTGCTCTGGATCTCTGATTTCAGCTTCGCTGGCAGTTTCTTTAGCGCTGGGTCAGAAGAGAGCTGTTAGGGTTAGGGTTAGGGTTAGGGTTAGGGTTAGGGTTAGGGTTAGGGTTAGGG
>OJKM01000030.1_pt1 | contig 17686 bp, 21 predicted proteins | sample 1596631 | NCBI WGS metagenome assembly OJKM01 (sample SAMEA3904683, study PRJEB24821) | metagenome | biome: Builtin; feature: hospital; material: surface | place: USA | collected 2013-06-06 | reverse complement strand
GGAGTCGTCGGCAGCGTCAGATGTGTATAAGAGACAGCTGTATGTCCTCGCAGATTCGCCTTTTCCTCCAAATTCGGGACTGTAAGTAGCTTCACACCTCCGCTCCAATTACCCGCAGCCACTATTTCTCCATTTGGGGAAAACCTGGTGATGCTCACGGGCCGGTCTCCAGCAATCTGAGAGCCATAAAGTTCAAAATGGCCGAGTTTCTCCCTTATTGCTTTTCTGTGCTTAACGTGTGTTCGGAGAGGTATGGTAGATTCGGCCTTTTGGCGTTCTACCCTTGCCTTTGCTCTGGGTATTGAATATCTTGCAATCTCCCTCCGTGCCTGGAGTAAATCCTGCGAGCCTTCAGTGTAGAATTCCTCCTCTTGGTCTTGGTCTTCCTCCTCTGCTTCCATTCCTCCCATGCCGACATCTTCTTCACCAGCTTCACCAGCTGCAGCCTGTTGTTCCTCCAAGTCCGCTAATACTTCTCTCAGTCTGTCACGTCGGTCCGTAGAGTCTTCACCAAATAGGGTAATTGGGTGGCCCAACTCCCGTAGCCGAGCCTTTACTCGTCCATCGTCTGTAGGTACAGCAATAGCGGCTGCTCGTCGTTTTCGTTCGAACTGAGATAATATGGCAGAAGCTTTCTCGGGAGCTATTCCGGCAGCAGCAGAGGGAAGCTCGTAGTCATGGTCCACGGCTATTGGAAAGACCTGTTAGTAAATGCGCGCGGATATCGAGACGCCGTGAAGGAAACATACGAATATTCGCAAGGTCTACTCCCATGTCCGTGTCCTAATCACCTCAAATAAGACCATAAATCAGCTTCTATCAATTGACGTATGTGGTGTCTGTCAGCCATGGTTCATTGCTTACCTCCTGCGCTTCCTCCACATAGGCGCGCCGTGCGGGATGCATGGCTCCCTGACTTCCAGACCAGATCCTGAAGCTATTCCGAGTATATTTAGCAAGCTGACGGCGGCGCAATCTGTCTGGAGGCAAACAGTGGCAGCGGGTTGAAGCTGATCGTGAGCTTTCTTTTGCGGCTGGCGTGAGATTTCTTCTTGGCTGCGGACGTGAGGCGACTTTCATATATTTATTTCCGCGGTGAGCAGGACTCCTGGCAATCAACAACCAACGGCCAGGCTAACCACGCTTCTCGAAGACGGCCGGGAGGATCCAGAGGGATTAAAACCTGAAGGTCGATCACTCAAGCTAAGGATTCGCCCTTTTTCATGCCGTGATACTTTCTGTCCGAATATTTTTTACTATCGCCGAAGCACCAGTCGGCGCGCCTTTGGACTCCTCAACCGCGGGCTACACTGTGCAAATGCGCAGAGGAGAACCTGGTCATTGGACGGCCGCGGACTGGGAGGACAAGGGAAACTCGGGCATATACTTCTGATGGCGACGGTGGCGCTCCCTTCAAGGGCTGCTTCGTGCTTTGTCCAGGTGCCACGATACGGTCTCTACAATATTAATATCCTGCCTCGAAGAACACGCCGAGTCTGCGTGACGACTACGAGAAGACAGTATAACGGAGGCCGGAGGGAGTTTAGCAGTGGGAGTCCGTTGGAATCACGGCCGAAGATATCCTTTCGACTGGCGGTATCGTCTTCTGGAAAGGGGCGACGATTCAGTCCGGACAGGAACTTCTACAACTTCCACCCGCAGGTTCACGATGCGCTGGGAATACAAAGCCCGAATTACTATGACCGGAAAGCCAACAGGCCTGATAGCGGGGAGGACTCATTCTTCATCAGCAAAATCGGGTACGACAATGAGGCCTTTGCCTTTGGAGTGGCGGACGGAGTCGGAGGATGGAGCGAATCTGGCATTGATCCTGCGGATTTTTCGCACTCTTTCTGTGGACACATGGCTGAGACAGCCCTGAACTGGGAGTCTTCCCCTGAGAGCTTACGAGCTATGACACTTATGCGGCTTGGATATGAGAAGACACTGTTGGATAAGGCCGTCTTTGCTGGGAGTAGTACGGCTTGTATTGGAGTTGCTCGAAAGGATGGTTCGGTTCAACTCGCGAAGTATGTACTGCTCTTTTCATAACCTGTTGCTTGAATGCTAAGCTGACTACGCTCTACAGTCTCGGTGACTCTGGATCACTTCTCTTCCGCCTGGCTGCAGTTCACCATTACTCCGTCCCCCAGACCCATGATTTTAACACCCCATACCAACTCGCGGCCGTACCAGAGTTGATTCGACGGCAGTCCTATCTGTTCGGTGGAAAACAGTTTGAAGACATGCCTCAAGACGCGGCAGTAACTAATTGCTCGCTACAGCACGGAGACGTCCTGGTCCTTGCCACGGATGGTGTGTTTGATAACCTGAACAACCAAGAAGTCTTGAAGCTAGTAACTGCTCGGATGATGGCCACCGGGGCATGGACTGGTACCTCGGATATGGGAATTTCTGCGTCTGATAACCTGGAAGCCCTGACGAAGCCCGGAGGCCTGAAATTCGGTAACAACCGGATAAAACCCAAGAAAGCAATTGCTGCTTCTGAGGAAGCGGATCCGCAAGGCAAAGGGCATACTCTACAAGCCCTCTTGGCTGTTACCATAGCCGGAGAGGCTAAGATTGCCAGCATGGACTTTCGACGAGACGGACCTTTCGCAAAAGAATACCAGAGATATCGTCCATGGGATCATTACCGGGGAGGCAAGCCGGACGATATCACTGTCGTCGCTCTGGTAGCCGTCGAAGAAGGTCGATCTCCTGCATCTAACCCGTGAATTATATTATACACCTCGATACCCCTTTTCTCTTGAAAACCCAGCGCGAGAAATTTATATCAATCTATTTACTGCTGTCTTACCGATTGATCTGCAATCGACCAAACCCCCTTTGATTTCCTCTTTTGGGCCTCCCTTAGACTATCTGCTTTAATTGCATATTACGGGGCATCTTTTTTATCTTCTTCACTGTGTGAAGATGTATATTGCGTTTATGCCTTTCCCTTGTTTATTATTCGGGCGGTAAGCTGGCCTTTGGAGACAAGATGGTGTATAAAATATTATAATAGGTTTTTGGACCTCAAATAGAGAACGTTTTACAGACAATTTATGGCAAGAGACGAAGCCAATTGCAACAACCAAATACTACACTAGGAATGATTTCAATCTAGCTGATGATAAACCGTTCAATCGTCAGGCCTATATGAGACAATCTTTCCCCATGTGTCTGCAGTTCCCCAGATACCCCTTCTCAGACAGCTCAGCTGGACGATCTGTGAATTATCAACAAAGAGATTGACGTCGATGCCGAACTCACGAATATACCAACTGAACACTTTCGGGTCGGCGGCTACCAGCAATAAATCAGTTCAACGTGCTATGACAGAATATATAAGAGAAATCTTACCTTCGAACATGACCTTTTCCTGGGGCAGCTGCTTCATGATTTGCGAAACAACATCTGTCCTCCAGCTCGTGACGTTTTCAGTTATGCCTTCACTTTCAATCATGAGGCGCTCAACTCCAGCATCAAGGAATTTTTTACCCAGGTTGATCAGCTTCCCTGGGTCACTTGTGCCAATAGCCTCAAGTTCACTAGTCGAGGTGTCTGTTATTCGCTAGTTAGACACGGCTTCTCACAGTTTCAAAAGAGGGAATACGTGCCTCCTCCGGCACCGAACTGGATTCCCAGCTCTGGCTTTGGTTTCAGACCATATGACTGCACTCTTTCGATGAGTCGTAACCAGTCGTCTTCTGGGATTGATAGGAAACCAGCAGACAATTCAACAACGTCGAATCTTGCATGGACTTAGTTAATGCTGGATTGACTATTTAGGTTGGATGGAAGAGTAATACCCGAGATCTTTGCATTTCCGGAAGTATCTATCCAAAACGGTGGTGTTATCCGGATGAGTTAGAAGATGTTCTGCCCATCCTCCCTGTTTCGAGCTAGTTAATTCAAGGCTACTTTACTAGATGGATGAAAAGGAGGCTTACCGTCGAGACATAAGCACCGTTCTCATGAGCAATGTCAATCAACTCTTTCAACTTGGCCTCGTGGAAGAGTGAGAACGATCCTACCAATGTTAGTTTCAGTGAAGGAGAGAAGATGCTCAGACTTGACCAACCTCCGGAGAACTTGAGTCCATCGACATAGTCGCCCATGCTGTTCAGTTGTCAGCAATTTGGTATCTTGGGCACATGTAGCGGCACCCTTACGTCTCAAATATATCAGAGAGATATCTCTTTCCCATTACCTAGACCAAAAAATCAGCGAGTTATACAGGAGGTCAACTTTTTCATCAACTGCAGCCGTACCGCATAATAAGGCCCTCGAATCTCCGTTACTCCTCTCTTCCTTGGCTTTGGAGGGAGAGCATTCGACTTTGCGAAGCCCAGGCCCTGCTGCTTGTCTAGTAGAAGTGCCTTTGGCCCTTGCCCAGCCGTACCTTTTGAGAGTGCAGATGAGGTAGAAAGGCCTCTCTGCAGGTGTACTTGGGACTGAAGTGCAGGGCATCTGAGCGCCTGTCTGGTTGTATAGAGTGATTTGGAAGACAGCATTTTGCAGTGAAACCGGATCTTCTGTCAGTATATAGAATAGAGTAGTTTCATATGTGTTTTAATATGTGTTAGAAGTCGTCTACTCTCCTTATCCTCCGGGTATTTAACTAATAGCTGTAGCTTGGATAAGTTGTCAACATCATGATGTCATTGTTGGATACGGTGGATTTAGAGAAGTCCGAGCTGAGTGACAGCATATCCCTATAGCTGTTGACCCTGATACTGGTCTATTATTCTCTTGCAGTCTCATAATTCTATTGAGCAGCATTGTATAGCTGCTGGCATCCGTGGGCGTTCTATCAAATCTTCTATCAATTCTGTATCAAGTCCATAGTAGATAGATCTACCAAATGACCAAGTATCAAGACAACAACCTACACCGATAGATAATATATTCAAGTCCAAATAGAGTCTAAATCATCTAGTAACAAGTTATATCAGCAGTATTCAATGCATATCCCGTGAATGATAAAGGGTGTCTTTTACATATCTCATTCTAGTTGATCTCAGCAATATAAATATACATACAACTATACAATGACCAAACACAGCAGCCAACTAGCAAATATTCCTCTACACTATTAATTAACCTCCTCTAGGCCTATTATTCATCTCATCTTTCCTTCAATTCATCATTTATATCATCTTTTTACAATAGAATAACGTCTAGATACTCGATACCCTAATGCCACGGCCACTTCTCTAGCCATCTCCTTAATGCCACTCACCACTATCTCTGACCTTCTTCTTCCACGCACTTCTCCCTCGAGGCCACGACTTTCTGCCTTTCTTCGCCTTTTCTCGTCGCTGCAAAAAGTCGAAAAACTTCAACTTCTGCGGCTTCTCGAGCTTTTTCGCCTGTTACGACCGGATCTGCTGCTTTATTCTGTCCTGGAGGAGTTTCTACGCTTGTGTATTCCTCCCTTGCCACGGCAGCACGCTCGACCGTGTGTTTCTCGAGCGCGGGCGGCTTCATATCCGAAGCAGCGCGGCGGCGTCTTTTGCCTGCCATCTACATATACCCCCCCAAAGGCTACACTACCAGCCAGATACAAAGGACACCAAGAGAAAGAGTACTTCAGAGGACAAGGAAATACATCTTCCCACCAGGAGTGACGTCCAGAGACATTGAGTGACCTGCGTTGCGCGGGCAGCTTGTCTCTCTGAGCTCTGCAGCGCTCGATAACCGGCGGCTTCACCACCAGCCACCGCGAACCCCGGGCAGACAGACGGACAGACAGACAGACAAGACATTACAGACTCTCTGCCCGCAGCCCTCGCAGAGACGAAGACGATCCTCCGCCGACCGTCGTCTGTCCATCTCTGCGCCCGCCAAGTGGACGGCCGGCCAGCAGGACAGGGGTTTCTACCGACTTCTACGGCCTGCCGACGAGCTGCGTCAACTCCTCTGCCACCCTCTGAGGCGCTGATACCGGCCTGCAACCGCTCTCTACGCCCGTAACCGACCGCCTCTGCCGCCTCTACAAGTGCTGGACAGTCGCCGTTGTTGCTTCGCCCGCCAGCCTCTTTTTTTGCGTTGGTTGCCTGTCAATCAACAACGCGTTTTTCCTGTTTCACGCCATTTTTCGCGCACCCAAAAAAAAAAAACTCCATCCACTCCGAGCCAGCGCTGAGAAAAACCCAACCACAAAATTTCCTCGGCAACCCGACCATCCACCCATCACCACCACCACCCATCGCCTGCCTGCCTGCCAGCCACCACCGTTCGCTGTCCGTCCATCGCTCGTCTGCCTGCTACTCTGTCCGCCATGGCTGACACTGGTAAGACCTGCGCCGCCCGTCCCTGCCTGTCCGTTGATGGTGACGTTGGAGAGCTAACTCGTGTGTTGTTGTGTTTTTTCCTGCAGAACCTACCAAGACTCCAGAGGCATCGCGTCCTCAACAGCAGGAACCCGAGCCTGTCAGCAAGGAAGCCGGTCAGTCCAATGCCTAATACCCTCCCGATACCTCCGTTCTGGCCTTTTGCTCGCCTTCCCCCCCCCCCCTTTTTTTCTCTAGTTTTTTATGTTGTTCCGAAGGGCTGACCCAGGTCGCGACTTCAACTACACAGACGCGGAACCCACCACTGACGCAGCCGACAAACCCCAACCCGAGTCAACAGACATTGCTGCAGAAGAGAAGAAGCCAGCCGAAACCAGCGCTGACGCGGAGGCAGCTGCCTCTGCGGACAAAGCTGATGGCGGGGAGGGTGGCGAGGCTGCTGGTACGACCGACCAAGCTGTCGCCGAAACAGCTACGAATGGCGCTTCATCTGGCCCCAAGAAGGCTGCCAATGGCAAACGCAAGTCGACGGCCGGCCCTGGCCAGAAAAAGCTCGGCAAGAAGAAGTCAATGAACCGGATATACCACCTGGATGTGCAGCCAGGAGAGGTCTACCTTGCACGAATGAAGAGTCATCCGCCATGGCCGTCCATTGTCTGTGACGAGGAGATGCTTCCTCCGAGCCTACTCAGCACGCGTCCAGTCACTACTAAGCGAGCAGACGGCACATACGCCGAAGCTTACGGTGACGGAGGAAAGAAAGTGAATGAGAGGACATTCCCGGTCATGTTTATGGCCACTAACGAATTGTGAGTGAACCATCGCCCATCACTAGTCCTCCTTCACTTCGGTCTCGCTTTGGCTGCAACGAGATATATTCTTGTGGCGCTCCTTGACTAACACTTGTTCTACTCGTAGTGCCTGGATTCATAACGCCGACCTCACCCCCATAACTCCAGAAGAGTGCAAAGACGTTTCAGAAAAGGGCAAATCTAAGAATCTGATCGCTGCCTACCAGGTAGCCGCCGAGGGTCACGACCTCGACTATTTCAAGCAAATGTTGAACGATTTCGAGCTTGCCGTACAGCAAGCCCAAGAGGAACAGGAAGCAAAGGCTGCTGCAAAGGCTGCAAAAGAAGAGAAGAAGAAGAAACGAAAGAGCATGGAAGTCGTTGAAGGGGCGGAAGATGAAGAGATGGAGGATGCAGGAGAGAAGAAGAAGAGTACTAAGAAACGCAAGAAGGACTTGGAAAGCGAAGGGGAACAGGAGAAGGTAAGCCGAAATGCCATGTCCGATATATAAACCAGCTGCCGCTGTCTGCAAAGTCGTGGTACGATCGCCCGTAGAGAAATACGGATGCTAACCAGGAATCACTGTAGCCCGTGAAGACGCCCAAGTCCGCCACGAAACTAAAGCTCACTACGCCTAAGAATCCCACTGCTGGTGAGAAAGGTGCGAAAAAGGCTGCTACGACCGGAAAGTCGTCCAAGGGGAAGTCGAAGAAGAAGGCAGAGGCCAGTGACGAGGAGGTAGAAACCCCCAAGGAAGCCGAGAAGCCAGTCGATCCGCAAGAGGCCAAGGCTAAGCGTGAGAAAGAGAGTGCGTATCATCCAGTTTCCAGCTCCTATCAAAGTCTTGATATTAATGCTTGTTTCCAGTTCTATATCTTCGATACAAATTGCAGAAGGGCTTTCTTACGCGTGACCAGGCACCAGAGGAGTCCGAGATGGAGTTGATGTCCACATATATCAACAAGCTGGAAGCCTACACTGACCTCGAAGTGAGCATCATTCGATCTACCAAGATCAACAAGGTGCTCAAGGCCATCATCAAGCTGCCCACCATCCCCAAGGAAGAAGAATACAACTTCCGAGGACGATCCGTTCAGATTCTATCCAGGTGGAAGCAGCTCCTAGAATCTGACATACCCTCGGCGGGCGAGGGATCTACTCCCGCAGACAAGCCGACATCCAACGGCGTGCACAAGAAGGGCAGGGGCGGAAAGAAGGCCGAAGTAAAAAAGGAAGAAGAAAAGAAGACCGAAGAGGCCGATGAAGATACCGCTGAGCCATCCAAGGACGGTGACATCTCCATGGCTGACGCAGATGATGAGAAGCCCGAGGCTGAAAAGGATGAGAAAGTGGCCAAGGAAGAGGAGAAAGAGAACGAGAACGAGAACGAGGAAAAGGAAAAAGAAGAGGAGGCTGGAACTCCTGTAAAGGATGCTGATGCCATGGAGACATGAACTAAACAGCCATACCTGTGAAGGCTGTGCTCGTTTGTCCTAGCATACTATACGGCCTGCAATACACCATGCATTCTTGCAGAGTCCGTTATTCCAAGAACAAAATGACTTTGATACAAAAGCCTGAAAATCAAACATACCCGTGCTTTTGAACTGCTCACTTCTACTTTTTACAATCCAGCTGGGCCACCATGGCGGAAAAAATTGTACCCATTTTCTTTCCTCAACTCGACCTCCTCCGTCTCCTACTATCCTGCTTCCAAAATCAGGGAAGCCCCAAAGCGATGATTCGTCCTGCCTTCAACCGCCTTGGCCAGCCTATTACAATTGTTTCTTATTCCGTTAAATTCGTTCTCTGGACTGTCTGTGTATTATGCTGCGAATTTTGTGTGTACTTTGTTAATGCTACAGGGCTCTTTTTTCATAATTAATTCCCTTATTATTATCATATATTTCGGCCTGGTTATTAGCCCCCTTTGGCCTGCATCTCCGTCTCTTAAGATGTCTGTCTACTGGGTGACTGGCGACTCCTCCCTACTAGTTATATCGCCGGAGCTGCATGCTAATAGAGATAGTTTAGCTAACTGCATGGCTCCATCAGCCCCTTTTCCCCGAGTCCTTGAAGATATCGACCGTAAGTCCCTTCTATAACGTGCACAACGACCACTTTTCTAACTTTCTAGGCCAGTGTAACAGCTATCAGCTCTAATAAAATGGTCCGATTCTTTGTTTCTTCTACCAAGGCTTACTCGCCTTTGTCTTGTGCTTTGGCCGCTATCAGCACTCAATAGCATCGCTAGCTAAGAATAGCCGACTCGACGACGAGATGATTGGCCGCCACCGTCGACGCGGGTACCCAGCGATGTATAAATAGCCAGCTGACGACCTCACTGCATGGCCTGCTTTGCGTTCAGCCGAGTGGTTGATGGCTATGCGACTACATAGCATCCTGGTTTCCTAGAGGACCAGCCAGAAGCGCAGCCATGCATGAATTGAGCTCAATGTCCGATCTTCACCCCGTACACTATCCATCTAGGACTACCGCTGACCATCTATGCAGCTACCCTTCAGAACACTCGAAAGACGACATAGACACGGCTGATAGCGCATCCATATGCGATGGCGGTGCCGAGCAGGACAAGCTACTCTCTACTTCCAGTCGTATCCCAGAAGAGGACGAGGAGGGGCCTTGTTTGTACGAGTCAGCGCAGGAGAGCTTCGCAAAGGATCCGTTTAGACCGTTCCCTTTGCCCGGCTCCTCAAGTGCCCGGCACGAGAAGAAGATTCTAACCTTCCGAGCACTGCTTGTTGGGATCTCGTGCGGTGCTTTGGTGAATGCATCGAACATATATCTGGGTCTCCGAGCTGGCTGGACCTCGTCAGCAAACATATTTGGCGTAAGCCTATTCGACCTTGGTTACTTGCAAATTAATACCCTTTCTAACGTCATCTGTAGTCGATTATAGGGTTTGCAGTGCTCAAATCATGGTCTTCCTATTTTGCGCCCTCATCTTTACTAGGCGGTTTCTTCGGGCCACAGGAGAACAACATTGTTCAAACGGCTGCTACGGCTGCTGGGGGTCTATCGAGTGTGTTTGTCTCTGCATTCCCGGCAATGTATCAGTTGAATTTGCTTGATACCCCATGGAGAGACTTTCTACGTGTTACCGTGCTTACTGCAGCCGGTGGATATTTTGGTCTATTCTTTGCAACGCCTCGTAAGTATTTGGTTTCAATAGCTAGTTTTACTCTGATTACTGTGCTAATCAGCATATATCAAAGTGCGTAGATTCTTTATTTTCCAAGTTGCTAAGGAGCTCAATCTTGTCTTTCCATCTTCTTCCGCGACCGCAATCACGATTTCAGGCATGCATCTTGCCGCTAGAGGGTCATGGCTGGCCCGTCGGAAGATGGTGGCTTTAGCGTTTGCTTTTGCATTTGCATTGGTGCTTAGGGTTATGTCTCAATATGCTCCTGGAATTCTTTGGGTAAGCAATAGTTCTAACAAGCTATCTGTGCGGGATTCCGGCTAATTTGGAACCTTTTGACCGTGGTAACTATAGGACTGGCATATTTTCACTTGGCTTGCGCTTTCAGGGGTTTTACCTTCGACTATGTTTGCCATTCAGAGCTGGGGTTGGTTTATAGAGTGGACACCGGCGTTTATAGGTACTGGAATGCTAGTTGATATGAACGTTGCATTGTCTTTTGTTTTTGGATCTGTGTTAGCATGGTGAGTCTATCTTATATTGCTACTCAGCAACTGTCGAATTCAACTCATTGATAGGGGTATTATCGGGCCATTTATTACAAAACACGGACTTGCATTTGGTGAACCGGTTTCAGAAGATAGTAAATGGGATGGGTTGATGTCATACATCTCTTTCTCAAAGGAGTTTGCCAATGCAACTCATCCTAGCCCTAGGTATTGGCTTCTATGGCCTGGAGTTGCGTGTATGATAGTTGTCGGATTCACAGGTACGAATATTGCGTGTTGACATCTATTTGCTACTATCAGCCACTAACCTAATGATAGAGCTCGCCTGTCAATGGAAGGTTTTCTGGCTTACAGGAGTAGAGATATACAAAGCCTGCAAGAACATACTGTCGCGGCTGCAAGAAAGCAGGCATAAATATGGACCTCTCACTGAAGAAGAAGATCTCAAGGTAGATCAAGCTATCAATGGAGGAATTAAAATGTGGATGTGGTTACCGGGACTTATTGCTGTCCTTATATTGACCTGTGTGGTGAGCAAACTGCAGTTCGATATCCCAGTTGCTTCTTCGATTCTCTCACTGGTCCTGGCATTCACCTTTTCAGTCATTGCCATCCAATCAACAGGCGCAACAGGTATGTATTCACATCCCTATACTATATCAGAAGAAGATACAATGTGATGTTGACTATAGTCTAGATATTACACCCCTTAGTGCCATTTCAAAGGCCTCCCAGCTAGTTCTAGGAGCGACAACTCGTGGCCCAGAGTGGAAACTAGAGAGTTCCCAAAAGGTTAACTTACTCGGAGGAGCTTTAGCTAGCATAGGTGCCAATCAAGCCTGTGGTATGGTTTCTATACTTCCCGCTTCTAGAATACCTGAGCTAACCAACAATAGACCTCACGGGAGATTTCCGAGTCGGATTTCTGCTTAACACTCCGCCATGCACACAGTATGCTGCCCAAGCCATAGGAACATTCTTCGCCGTCTTCCTCGCCCCTGCGGTGTTCTCTGTGTTTGCTAGTGCATATCCTTGTATTCTATCTACAGGTGATGAAACACATAGCAAGAACGGAACCACGGGTCAGACGTGCCCATTTACAGCCCCTGCTGCCTCCGCGTGGCGTGCAGCAGCAGTGGCCGTAACAGATCCCGAATTTCCCGTCCCTAAAACCAGCGTACAGTTCTCCATAATGATGTCTGTCATAGGCTCAATTGTGGTCCTGGTTCGGCATCATCTGTGGATAGGCAAATGGGCATGGATGCGTAACTACCATCCAAATATGATGACTATGGCTATGGCCTTTCTTATTCCTACCACGCAGTACAGTACGGCCATGCTTATTGGTACAGTGATAGCCATGGTATGGAAAAGAAGGAATAGCGGCTCTTTTGAATCATACGCGTATGCTGTAGCAGCAGGATTCATGGCCGGTGAAGGAATTGGTGGCGTAATCAATGCAGCCTTGACCATAATTGGCATCGACGGTGCACATCTAGGAACCAGTATTGGCTGCCCAGGAGGCGAATGTTGAATTCCAAGCCCTTAATGGCAAAGGGAACCAATTTTTTGGCTTTTGAATTTCTATACGTCCTCAAGTTTTCTCAAAGAGTTAAGCTTGGTTACGTTACTAGTTAACTAGTTGACATTTAGATGAAGCGTACATATAATGTGGTACACTTCCTTTATTTGTTTGCAACTTTCATAGTAAAAAAGATGTTTACTTGCCCATGCTCTTAGCTGAAGTACCCAAGGCGTGGACCAGGTGAAACCAATAGGCTGATAAGGTCAACATGTTAGAGACAACAGGTAAGGAATAAATACATAATGGCATCAGCAGAAAGGGAGTGGCCAAGCATTTTCATTAACATAGTATTAGCCGCGTAGTTGAGGAATTGCGACTTGTATTGATTGGCGCACTGGTTGAGAAATCTTTGGGTGGCATCCAATAGCGCTATGTCTGCATCGCCGGGTTGCGATGCCTCACGCATTGCGGACTATTTCCCTAGAATTGGGGTTTCGATATTGGAGAGGAAGGTATCAAAAATATCAGCGTTGTCTGCGACAATTTGACCTACTAATTTTTTGGCCGCATTATACTCGATATAACGGCCCTACGGGTGCTTTAAAAAGAGTATGAAGACTTCTTGTTTTGACTTCTGCCCTAGACGGTGCAAGCGGCCAATGGCCTGAATAGTGGTATTCACACTGATTGCTGGCTCCACGAGAATGGGGGGGTACAGTCTCTGTGTAGGTTGAGGCTTACACCATTGTAATAACGCTTGTGGAGCTCCGAGTTAGTGTTGGAGTTTTGTGAAGTAGAAGTCGGATGTGCCCCAATACGTCCGACGACTAGTTTTTTTGATTCTGGAGACTTCGGAGACTTTGAGGAGCGAAAGGCAATGTAGGAGCCCACCATTAGAAAGGAAAATTCTTTTCGAATGTGCCAATATATGTGACGTGGGAATGGCTTATTCGAGATTCGATGTCTCCCTAACAGCCTGCGCTCTAAAATAAACACTCTCAATTGGCGGTAGTCATGATAATGGCCGAAATTCTCGGAAAGGAATGGTTAATCAAACTCTAGTGTGGTAGTATGTCAGGCCGTTGCTGCTTATCGAGGGGATATCTGCCTGAAGATACATAGTTGGATGTGTCGGTGTCACCGGCGGCAGGGTATTCTAAGCGTGGGGTCATTCGACTTGCTCGTTGGGACGAAACCTCATCCCTTCGCCGATGTACATCCTGTCAGCCGTGCCTGTCAAGACGTCCCAAAATAGTCTCTTGAAACCCGCGATTCTTAGGAGGGTGGTATGACATTACCAAGCCGCTGATCCACAAATGGGAGCCCCTGATTGGGTGCAGAGAGAGTCGTTATATATCTTTGACAACCACCCACACAATTCCATTCGTAGTGTTATATGGCCCCGTGAGATCCCCATAATGGGGCCCTGCATATTCACAGGTGTCTCTCTGATATCCTTGTCCCCTATCATAACCGATGAATTTCTGATATAGATGACAGCGTTCACAGCCCACAACCAAGGTAGTCCCAGCAGGAGCTGCGGAGAGCCGGAACCCCTAGGTTTTGGCTGGAGAAATACAACAATAATGTGGATATCAAAGGTTGTTGAGGTTGTTCCTTGGAAGTCAAGCGAAGCGGCTCATTTTAGCATTCTCTTGGCGCTGTGCCGCATAGGCTCTTCCCGAGGTCTCCACCGCAGCGGCAATTCAGCTAAATTTATATATCCGAGACAAGACTGCTGTGAAAGAGTGTAGGTAAAGGTGTATATGTATGGACAGGCAAACCGAGCCCTGTTTCTCCGGTCTTTAATCGATCTGTCTGTTCAACCCTCTTTCTCACCTTTATCCCTCGGCTATATCCGTCAGTTGTCAGTATGACCCAGACAGAGGAGCCGTGGCTCATTAAACTCCACGACGAATGGATTTCTTCCAATGGTAGTGAAGATGGGGTTGTTAAACATGATTTTGCTATCATTATCAAGGACTTGCTTCTGGGTATAAATCTGCCCGGTAGACGCTGCAAAGGTAATTGACACCTACCATTGGGACAGAAATCTCGACTCGGGCCCTCTCTTCAAATACCATCCTGATGGAGTAGGAGGGGTCGAGGGAGCGCTCTATGAAGTCATCATTGATGCGGTTGAATTTCTCTCCTATAAATAACAGGCAAGAAGACCTAGCGCATCTCGTTTTAGAACTGCATAGGATTCCGCCAAAGCCTTTCAAGCGCTGGAATGTATGTCCTGCACTGTATTCTTTGATTCCGTATCTCTTAATTTTGACATCAAAATTAGGGAGAGCTATTTGTAACGGACTCTCTTTTTAGCGAAAGTCTCTCAAACCGTCGGCGTGATGAGTATGATTATTCTCTCTTCTTTCAATTCTTTTTGCTGTCTCATCATTCAGAACTGACAAATTTAGGACACGAAATATCCACAGATACTACGAAGGAAACATGGATATCTTTATCGTCTTGCATTGCTCGGTGTATTGAACTCCGTATTGAAAGCCACGTCCCAGATAGCGATAGGTATCCTCTTATGGAGATCACCAAAGGTCTGGAGGAGAATCTTTCCCCAGGACTTGAGCAAGATACGCGGGTTATGGTCGCTGCGCAGTGTATTATATTAGCGCCTACTCTTGTTAGTGATAAAATGAAGAAACTGTTGGGAGGACACGGCAAACCCTCTGGCTGTGATGTTCTCAGATTGTGGATACGCAAACTAGAAGACCTGGCAGATAATAGCGGCCTAAACTCTGAACTGAAGGCTGCTGTTGTTGAAGTTAGGGATAAACTTGTTTTGTTGCATCCAGAGCTTTCGACGGGTAGACCCGGAGAGGTGTAACATATCGAGTCAGAGAGAACCGGAGTCACCAGAGTGATGGGTACTCGGTGATATTGCAATGTGGGTTTTATTTTGTTAGGTATACGATTGGAATAATTGAAGTCAAGGAAAGAATGTAGAGCAGGGCTTCAATATATATCATATCTGTGGTAGTGAAGGTGATAATTGATCTAGTATCAGGGTGAATAGGGACAATTTCACTAGACGAGTCTGCTTTTGAAAAATTCACTGCTTTTTTCCGGTATCACTTAGCATTGAAGCCTGCGTCAAAGAGACTAGGTAGCCGCATCCACCTCTAGTAGATAAATATCTGCTACACCTTAGAAAAGCCCGTTTCCCCCGGCCCTTTAGACGCAGACGTTGCATGTTGGATGCTTCGACGGCGCTAGTGGGCTCGCAGTGCATTTTTAGCGCGGCTTGGCGTTAACTTAGTTGACGCGGCCCCACAGCGGCAGCAAAGAACGGGCCTCCCGTGTCTATAAAAACCTGGAGCAGATAAGTAGAAGCGGTTGTTGCTACCTTATGGCCATCCCTGAACCATTTAGCGGCGTATTATCACTTTGATGCCTTGCTAGTGACACTGTAACTAAGGTTTTGCGATATGGCTCTAGCAGATGAACTATGACGTGTGGAACTGCAAAGAATGGATCTCCTGCGAAGGAGTTGTTGAATATGACTTCGGCATGATAATTAGGAGCCTGCTCTTAAACGACATCAGTACAGAGGAGGCAGAGGCCGCCAAGTGGCTTGATACTTACTATTGGGACAGAAATCTTGACTCAGGGCCACTGTTCAAATACTATCCTAAGGGACTCGGTGGTGTTCAGATTATACTATACGAGCTGGTTTTATGCATGGCTGAAAAGCTGCCATATAACGATAGCAGACAGGACACCATGGTGTAACTGATTCTTGAACTTCGCAAAATCCCACCAAGACCTGTCAAGGCATAGGATATAACTGTTACACTTCATTTCGTGTTGAACTCCATTAAAGGATGTATTCTAAATTAGCTACAGGAGGAGGATCAGTTTTCGCTGGCTGATGGTATGTTCTCTGAATGCTTGTATAACTACTGGCGCGAAGCCTTTTGTATGTTCCCAACTACCTAGCCTGAATCCTGTCATTATACTAAGTATATACTATGTTCTGGGGGAGTGGAAGAGGCTTTATCAGAAAGTCGTTTCTCCCACCTCACAAGTTCTGTGTATAAATATAGTCGTACTAGGCGCGTATGGGAGGAAGTCATGAAAATCAATTTAATTGAAGTCTGCCTGGTGTTAGTGGCATCTGGCGCAATGCTGTATCCTCAAAGGTTTGCCAGAGTATACCTGGTCATAAAAGAAAGTGAGTAGGTTGGATATAAAAACAATAATAGTCATCAAATAAAGTACATGGTAAAAGCACATCTGCCAACTTTGGCAGCCGCATAATTCCGCAGAAACTGCCACCTAGTTCTCCGGAAGTTGCTGTATGGTCTCTTTGATCAGAGCGATCAGCTCGTCGATGTCTGGCCGTTCAGCAGGCTCAACCCGTAAGCAACGCCTAACTAGCTCCTTTACTGGCGGGCTTATACCTCCACTCTCGGTTGAACCAGCATCAGCGACATTCCCTTGCGAAGAGACCCTGGTTTTACCCTTTCCAGCATCTGTATTTCCGCCCTTCTCGTCGGGGAATCGCCAGTCGCCTCCAAGAACGCACATGGCCAAACTGCCACCTGTCTCTTCACTGCGGGCTTCAAACGGGCTCTTGCCTACAAGACAAGCGTATAGTGTGCAGCCCAGAGACCAGATGTCTACTTTCTCGTCAATGATGGAGCCTGTTTTCACATCGAACAGCTCTGGCGCACGGTACGGCATGGTGCTGTGTTCGGCAGCAGTGTCTTGAACAGCTATGGCGAGGGAGCGAGATGTGATTGCGATGGGACTTGGGCTAAGGGATCCTAGATCCATGAGGATTGGCGTCTTGCCGTCATCATCTATCATGATGTTCCCTGCATATGTATTAGTGACGCTTATCATATGATGTAACGTGAGAGACGTAAATACCAGGCTTGATGTCTCGGTGAGAATACGGTCTGTATTCACCCTCTTCCACGCCTTCCTGACTGATTGCAACTTCACCATCCATCAGAGGCTCATGTTCAGACTCATCTTCATCGTCATCAACCCTTCGACTCGTCCGCCTGGTCGGCTTTCCCTTTGATTTGCCCTTTGCGGCTCCATTGCCATTCCCTCTCGATGCAGAGTCCTTCACCTTGTACTGATGCATACACTTCAGCGCCCTGGCTACCCCGAGCATTAATATCATCAAGTCTCTCTCTGGGAACGAGGTGTGGTTGACCAGGTTTGCATTGATGGCGTCCTGAAGGTTCCCTCTCTGGTAGTATGGTAGAAGAATGTACACGGTTTTTGATCCGGCATCTGCGCCGTCTGATCTGAATTTCGACCCAGACTCGGTCACGACGGAGTAATCGATGGAATGGATGATGTTGCGGTTGGGAGCTGTCTCTTATACACATCTCCGAGCCCACGAGACCAGAGAGGATCT